>Ga0208186_100026_pt1 | contig 26198 bp, 23 predicted proteins | sample Shrwel1BS1Day23_FD_187537 | JGI IMG/M metagenome (GOLD analysis project Ga0208186, IMG submission 187537) | Subsurface microbial communities from deep shales in Ohio, USA - Utica-3 well 1 S-1-Day23 (SPAdes) (version 2) ... | reverse complement strand
AACTCAGTTAAATAAGATATGGTTTGTTTCATAATTCTGATTAGAACAAACTCACTTACATAAATTATTTTTATTCTAGTTAATTAGATTTCGATTTTACTGACAAATTGCCTGTAAAAACTCATTTATTTGACTAGTGAATGTTGCTGACAAGTGCACGGATGTCACAGGCATCACTTTTCCATTATATCATAAAGCTTTTTGACTAAGCCAAAAATTCCTCTAATATTTTTTGATAAAGGGAAGGATTTTCTAAGTGGATATTATGACCCGAGCCAGCGACGGGAATCCAAGTGACATTAGAATTTGGCGCAAAAATCTCTTTGGCAATGTTGGAATATTTCTCATCTAAATCACCAGAGAGATAGAGAATTTCAGGATTTACTAAAGAAATCTTGTCCCCGATATAATCCAGCTGACCTTGACCTGTTCCTCGCAAAGTTTGGGCAAGAGCTAGTGGTGAATTATTAGCGCGTCGCTGCCAAATTTCTTTTTGAATTCTTACTGACAGTTTTTTTTGTGAGTTAAAAAGTGAAAGATTTCCCCAAAAATTGGCGAACCATTCAGAGCCATTCAGAAGAATTTTCTGAGCCAACTCTTCGTCAGTAAATTGTCTTTTTTCGCGGTCACTGATGCTAAAAATTCCAGGTCCTGTTGACTCTAAAATTAATTTTTCAACGGGAGCCGACGGATAAGCCAAACAATAGCGGAGCGCAAGCCGCCCACCCATTGAATAACCCAAAAGTGAAAAAGGTTTTCCGTCAGCAAATTGTGTGAAAAGTAAATGAAGGTCTGACAGTACTTGATCAAGCTTGTAAGGAGCAAGGGTATCGGGTTTTGCTGATGAACCATGACCTAATAAATCAATGGCAACAATCTCGTAACCTGTCAAACTAAGTTTCTGCCAAGTGCTTGAACTTTCGGAAAAACCATGCAATGCAAAAATAATTTTCCCACTTCCCCAAATACTGACAGCATAATCAAGACCCGCAATCGTCATTATTTTTTTATCAATTTTCATAAGCAGTATATTTTTTATGCAAAGCCAAACTTAAATCTTTGTCCGTTTTAATTTCCAAAAGATGAATGCCAGGTTGACGGATAGAAGTTTCAAATTGTTGACCAAAATCAGCATAATTACTGACCAAATGATAATCTAAACCTGTCAATTCAGCCAAGCCCTCAAAATTCAAGCCATGCGGGGTTGAAAAGAGATAATCAAAATTTGGCACGCCTTTTTGCGCTAAATGATGAAAAATTCCGCCACCATCATTATTGAAAAGAACGATTGTCAGATTAAGTTCATGCGTTTTACCAATAATTAGCCCATTTAAGTCATGGAGCATGGACAAATCGCCTGTCAGTAAAACCGTTGGTTTTCCGGTTGTAGCAATACCAAGCGCTGTAGATTCGGTTCCGTCAATGCCATTGACACCACGATTTCCTAAGATTCTGACCTTGGAATCTTCCTTTTTCCACCAATAATCTATATCGCGGATTTCCATACTATTTGAAACAAGAAGTTGAGCGTCAAGTGCTTTCAAATGTTTTTGTAATTCTTGGACGAAACGTCCTTCAAATGGATTTTCTTCCTGAGCCACTTTTTCAAGTTGATGACGCATTTTTTCTTGGGCCTTTTGCCATTTCTCCAAATATGAAAAGTCTTGATTCACTTTTTGGATAGAATTTGCAAAAGTTGCGACATTGGATTGGACCGTGATTGTCGTTGTTAAACTTGGATTGCGATAAGCTAAAGCAGGGTCTACTTGAATAAATTCTGCATCGTCATTGAGGGCAATAAATTGTTGTAATCTTTTAGAAACAGGCATCTGACCAAAAAGGAGAATAGACTCCGCTTTTAAGTCAGTTTTCAAGTCATCATTTGCCAAAAAAGCATCATAGCTGTCCATGACAAAAGGAGAATTGTGATTTCTAAGATTGGAAAGAGGGTCTGCCAAGATGGGAGCTTTTAAGTGTTCGGCAAGTTTTAAAAGTGACTCTGAATAATTTTCAGAAGAATTGGCTCCTGCCAAAATCAGTGTTTTTGAAGAAAGTAATGCTTCATCAAAAGAGGCGCTTTGTTGACCTTTAAAGAATTTAAAAGGCAGTTTAGAACGTCCTTTTTCATAGTTTTCACTCTTTAATTCGGGAACTAAAGGGTCGCGCAATGGAATGTTGATTTGAACAGGTCCAGCCATCTGGTCAAGGGCAGATAAAAAGGCGCGTTGAGCCACTTTTCGCGGATAAGTCCAAAAGTTTTTTGCTTGAGGCTGGGGGGCTTCAAGATTTTCAAAATGATTGACGAAATTTCCAAAAAATCTGGTTTGGTCAAGCGTTTGAGGCGCTCCAACAAATTGAAGCTCGGCTGGACGGTCAGCTGTCAAAATAATGAGTGGGATACGACTCGTCTTTGCTTCAGTAATAGCTGGAAAATGATGAGCAGCAGCAGAGCCAGAAGTACAAACCAGCACAACTGGTCGACGATTTGCCTTAGCAATTCCGAGTGCAAAAAAAGCGGCCGAACGTTCATCAATATTGACATAAGTGTCATATTTTTTATATTCTTCAAAAAGCATGGCTAAAGCCGTTGAACGTGAGCCAGGGCTAAAGACAGCTTCACGTACTCCGAGATTGAAAAGTTCATCAACAAAGGGAGCTAAATATTCATTGGTCATGATTGTGTCCTTTTCTAATGGATTGATATTCTAAATAGAAGTCATAAGGCTTCTAAAATCGTTTTTAATTTTACCTTGGTTTCATTAAATTCTTCTAAAGCATCAGAAGATGGAATGATTCCACAGCCAGCATAAGCATAAAGTTTTTGCTCATTTATTAAAGCTGAACGAATGCCAACAATTAATGTTCCGTTGCCTTCATTATCAATCAAACCAAGAGGAGCCGCGTAAAGTCCACGTTCATGCTTTTCATGTTTTCTAAGAAAAGTGAGTGCTTCATGTCGCGGTTCACCTCCTAATGCCGGCGTTGGGTGAAGATGTTTTCCCCAATCAATGAGCGAGCTTTTAGAACTTTTTGCGGTCAATAAGGTCCGAAGATGATAGACATTTTTTAGCTCCATTAAACCCGTCTGACCAACTTTGACCGATTCGGCTTTTTCAAGCAAATTTTTCTTGATTTTTTGGACAACAATCTCATGTTCTAAAAGATTTTTAGGGTCTGTCAGTAATTTTTCGCCCGCATTTTCCATTGTTTTAGGAAAGGTGCCTGCTAAAGCATAGCTCAACAACTGATTGCCATTTTTTTGAACTAAGATTTCTGGTGAGGCACCAAGAAAAATTCTTTGTTCTTTTTGATAAGCAAAAATAAAAGCATTAGGATTATTTTCAAGAAGATTTTGGAGAATACTTTCGAGCTCAAAAGGGCTTTGACTTAGGAATTCAAGTTCTCTGGAAGCTACAATTTTCTTACTTTTTCCGTCAGTAAAATTTTGCGAAATGGCCTGAAAAAGTTCTTCCCAGTCTGAAAAGTCAGAAGGCTTTTCACTGATTTGGTGCTTAATCTTAGTAAGAGGGATTTCGCTAATATTTTTTGGAGGATCACAAGTGAGATAATAAGAAGTTTTTTTGTTGGCAACAAAATAATGCTTGAAAGCAATCGTTTCGCCCCCAAAATTTTTCCATCGTTCTCCTTTGACATCATCAAAAAAAGTCTGACTGTGGAAAAGATAAGGAATGTCAGATAAATTATCCTTATCAGGGTCAACAGCTCTTAGACGTTCCGCACCAATAACAAACTCTTCTTTTTGTGGGTCAAACCAAAAGAAACGTTCACTTTCTGGAAAATTTGCCCAAAAGGACAATGGGTTTTTTAATATTAAATCGTTTTTTATATATTTCATTTTTTCTACCATAGAAATTATAACATAGCTCACTAAATGAGGGGAGCATTGAGCCCCAAAATTACAAAAGTTCCTTAAATTAAAGAGCTTTTTCTTTCATAGTTTTTCTAACTATTTTTTGATTTCAGAATGAATTGAACTTGTTTTTGCCAAGCATTTTGGGACATGAAAAAATGAAGTCACCCAAAAGGTCATAATTTTCAAATATGGGCTTGCCGAGTGTGGTATAATTAATGAAAGAATATCATCAAAAAAGGGAGCATCATGAATATTTATGTCAAATTGGCCGAGTTCAGGCTTATTGAAACAAGGCGACTCATCTTACGTCCTTTTGTGCTGAGCGATGCCGAGGAGATGTTTGCTTATTCTGGAAATCCTGAGAATCTCAAATTTGTTTTTGCGCCACATCTTTCTCTTGAAGAAACTCGCTTTGCGATTGCCAACAATTATATGAAAAATCCCTTAGGAAAATGGGCAATTGAATTGAAAGCAGAACATAAACTGATTGGTGATATTCATTTTGTGAAAATTTCTGAAAAAAATCAGTCAGCAGAGATTGGTTATGTTTTGAATCAAAATTATTGGAATCAAGGATTACTGACAGAAGCCTTAAAAGTACTGACAGAATTTTCTTTTGAACAATTTGCACTGAAAAAGTTAGAATTATTGATTGATAAAGAAAATCCAGCTTCAAAAAAAGTTGCCCTTAAATCAGGCTATCAAATGGTCAAAAAATTTAAAGGAAGCAACCAATATAGTGCAAAAATAAGAAATTTTGAACAGTATGAGCAAAGAAAAAATGACTATGAAATTTATCGAAAAAAATCAGAGATTGGGGAAATTTGAGATTTTATGTCAAAGCATGAAGAGATATTAAGTTACATTGAAGGGTTAGAAATTGGCAAACAAGTCAGTGTTCGTGGGATTGCCAATCGTATGAAAGTCGCTGATGGAACGGCATATCGTGCGATAAAAGAGGCAGAAACACTTGGCTTAGTTGCTGTTAATGACCGTTCGGGAACTGTTAGAGTAGCAGTTAAAGGCCAAAAAGTTGCCAATCGTTTGACCTTTGGTAAGTTGGCAGAAGTAGCGAATGCGGACGTTTTGGGAGGACTTGCCGGTTTAGAAGTTGAATTCAGTAAATTTGTCATTTCGGCAATGCAAAGAGAATCCTTTAAACGCTATCTATCGCCCAATGGCTTAGTGATTGTCGGGGACCGAAAAGAAATTCAAAATTTAGCCTTAAGAGAACAAAATGCTGTTTTAGTGACAGGGGGCTTTGATGTCGACCAAGAGGTTGTGGATTATGCTAATCAGTTAGGAATACCCCTTTTACGAACTTCTTATGATACTTTTACTGTGGCCAATCGGATTAGTCATGCTTTAGCCAATGAACTCATCAAAAAAGATGTCATTACCGTTGGAGATGTGTTTCATCAAAAAAGAGCAACTTTACGAGAAGAAGATACCGTAAAAGATTTTTTGGATTTAGTGAAAAAAACGAATGATAGTCGTTTTGCCGTGGTTAATCCCTATAATGTAGTAGTTGGGGTCATTGCCATGCGTGATGTCACTAATAAAAAAAATGATACACCCTTAAATAAAGTAATGACTCGAGCAAATGTTGCTAGAGCAAGCATGACTGTGGCTAGCGTTTCGCAAAAAATGATATATGAAGGCTATGATATGATGCCTGTCGTCTATGAAAATTATTCTTATGCGGGGATTATTACAAAATCAGACCTTCTACAAAGTCTTCAAAAAGCTCAAGAAGAGAGTCAAGTGGCCCATACTTTCAGTGATAATATTGCCAACTGTCTGGTAGAAAAAGGTTCGGCTTATACTTTGACTGTTGAACCATTTATGATTAATAGTGTGGGAACGATTGCGAATGGTGTTTTTGCAGAACTCATCAGCCAAGTGGTTCAACGGGTCTTTACCAAAAGACGCCGTCGTAATATTATCATTGAATCCTTAAACATGCACATGATGGGGGCTGCGGCGATTGACAATGTCTTGGAAATTTATCCTAAGGTAATTGGAGAAACACGAATTGGAGCAATGGTCGACTGTGAAATCTACCACGTCAATAATATCGTTGCCAAAGTTTTAGTTAATGTCCAATTAACCTAAAAATTACTGACAGAATTGTCAGTTTTGCTGTCCATTCCATTAGTTATAGACTTAAAACTTATTTTTCATTTGATAGATTAAAAAAGGGGAAAAAATGAACGAAATTTTAGAAAAAATTAAAGCCTATGAGATAATTCTCATTCACAGACATAAAAATCCAGACCCAGATGCTATTGGTTCCCAGGCAGGATTGCGGGCTATTTTAAGAGAAAATTTTCCAGAAAAAAGAATTTATGCGGTCGGTTATGATGAACCAACCTTAACCTATTTGGCCGAAATGGATACGATTGAACTTAGAGAAGATGAAAAATACTTATCTATCGTTTGTGACACAGCAAATACACCAAGAATTGATGATGAACGATATCAAAAATCTGATTTTTTGATTAAAATTGACCATCATCCGAATGACGATGCCTATGGCGATTTATTGTTAGTTGAGCCAGAACGAAGCTCAGCATCAGAAATTGTTGCTGATTTTGCATTTGAAAATGGTCTAAATTTGAATAAGGAAGCTGCGCGTCTCCTTTATGCCGGAATTATTGGAGATACTGGACGTTTCTTATATCCAGCAACTTCGCCCAATACTTTAAAAGTAGCTTCAAAACTTGCTGAATATCCCTTTGACCGCCCAGCTTTAGGACGTGAAATGTCGTCATTTGATATGAAAGTTGCCCGTTTGCAAGGTTTTGTTTATGAAAATATGGAAGTTTCAGAAAATGGAGCTGCTCGAGTTTTATTAACTCAAGAAATTTTGAAAAAATTTGATTTACGCGACGCTGAAACTTCAAGTATTGTTTCGACACCAGGAAATATTCGAGGAATTGAATCATGGGCAATCTTTGTCGAGCAAGCCGACGGACATTTCCGAGTGAGAATGCGTTCAAAAGTGACACCGATTAATGAAATTGCTAAAAGACATGACGGTGGAGGACATGCTTTAGCCTCAGGTGCAAATTCATATTCTTTAGAAGAAAACCAACAAATTTGGCAAGAGTTACAAGATAACTTGAAATAAATCTACTGACAGTTTAAAGCGATTGAATAATGAGCTTTAAATCGGCAAATAAAAGAATCATCAGTCAGCTGATGATTCTTTCTTTTGTCAGTAATTTTTATTTAATTTTCCAAAAAAGGACGTAATTCTGATAAATTTTTCAAACCAGCATTTAAGGCAATAATCAATTTAATTCGTGCCTTTTGAGAATTCACTTCGTCAGCAAACATCACACCAGCTTCGTAAAGTTGTGAACCGCCACCCTGATAAGAATAGACTGGTTCGGCAATCCCATTGAAACAACGAGAAACAAGAACAACAGGAACCTTAGCGTCCAAGAGTCTTTGCAGTGATTGGCTAGCAATAGGTGGGAGATTTCCAGCACCTAATGCTTCAATGACAATTCCGTCTAACTTCTCTAAATCTAATAAATCTAAAATTTCACCAGTCATTCCGGCAAAAGCCTTGACGATCGGTACATTTCCATGAACTGTTGCCACATCCAAATGTTGATTTTCACTATCTTTGTGGAAATAGATAATTTTATTTTTGGTCAGTAAACCGACAGGACCATGCGTCGGAGTTTGGAAAGTTGACACGTTAGTCGTGTGTGTTTTAGTGACATAACGAGCAGAATGAATTTCGTCATTCATTACCACAAGTACCCCACGGTCACTTGAATTACTGTCAGCAGCAACACGAATGGCTGTCAGTAAATTATAAATTCCGTCAGTCCCCAATTCATTACTTGAGCGCATAGCACCTGTTAGGACAATCGGTTTGCCACGAGAAAGAGTCGTATCAAGGAAAAAGGCTGTTTCTTCAAGGGTGTCAGTTCCATGAGTAATCACCACACCATCAAAATTCTCAGAAATAAATGCCTTTTTAATTCTATTTTTTAAAACCAACATATCTGTTAAAGTAACATGGGGGCTTGGAAGATTAAAAATATCTTCTGTTACCAAGTCGATTTCATCAAATTGCATATTCACAGCATTCATTGGATTTGTTGCATTTGGGGAAACATGACCATTTTCATCTTCCGCCATCGAAATTGTTCCACCAGTGTGGAGAATTAAGATTTTTTTCATCATTATTCCCTTATCTATCTATAATAAACAAAATTTAAATATAAAAATTTATAGACTTCATATAAAAGCCAGCACTAGCATTATATCAAAATTTACTCCAGAAAAAAATAACTAATAAATGAAATAGATTTAAAATTACTGTATAATTTAGATAATAAATGAAAGCTGTATCAGAGCTAGAAAAGATTTGAGAGATGGATATAAAAGCAGTATTTTTTGATTTAGATGGAACCCTATTTACTTCAACCCGTGGAGTAGCAACGAGTACCCGCAAAGCCATACAAGAGCTTCGCCAAAAAGATATTTTTGTTGGAATTGCCACAGGACGTGGACCTGCTTTTGTGATGCCTTTGCTAGAGGATTTAGACTTAGACTTTGCAGTCACTTATAATGGTCAGTATATATTCACCCCCAAAGAAGTCATTTTCCAAAATCCTTTAGAACAAAAAACCTTAAAGAAATTAATGAATTATGCGACAGAAAATCATTCGGACATCTCTTTAGGGACGGCACATGGTGTGAACGGTTCAGGCTTGTTAAAGTTTGGAGAAACGCGGCTAGCAAGCTTTCTATCAGGAGTCTTGCCCTCTGGAACCTCCGGAGTCGCTAGAAACAGTTTCAAACATGTCATTCGCCGCGTTTTACCACAAAATTCAAAACTGGCGGATAACGAAGAAGAATTTATATATCAGGCTATGATGGTAGCTACAAGAAATGAAACAGCTCGTTTGCAAGAAGCCTTTCCAGAACTTTTGGTTACCAGAAGTAATCCCTATTCTGTTGATTTAATTTCGGAATCAGGAGGAAAATTGCCAGGGATTCAGCGCTTAGGCGAACGCTTTGGTTTTAACTTAGAACAAGTGATGTGTTTTGGTGATTCTGAAAATGATTTGACAATGGTTTCTGGTGTGGGTTGTGGGATTGCTATGGGGAATGCTGTAGCCGAGGTAAAAAAAGTTGCGACTTATGTTACGGATACCAATAACCAAGATGGAATTGCTAAAGCTCTTGCCTACCATGGTTTAATTCATTATTCAGTTGAAAAAGATTTTGTATCAAAAGATCAAAATTTCAATAAAGTTAAAGATTTCCATCGTCTAATGGATGGCAAAACACAAGAAGTTCCAAGAGCTTTTCCGCCAACAGAAGCAGGATTCCGTGCTGATTTTAAAGTTGAAGAGATTGTTGAGTTTCTCTATGCTTCCGCTGATGGAAATCAAGAAAAATTCACAGAATTAGTCGAAAATTTACATCAAGCAGTGGACAAAGCGGCAGATAAGGTCAAGTCGAAAGAACACAAAGAAGACAGCTTAACCGGACAAGTAGATGCGATGATTGATTTACTTTATTTCACTTATGGCTCACTCGTCCTTTCTGGAATTGACCCTTATGAAATTTTTAATGCTGTCCATCAAGCAAATATGGGTAAAATTTTCCCAGATGGCCGTCCACATTTTGATCCAGTGACCCATAAGGTCTTGAAGCCGGAAGATTGGGAAGAAAAATTTGCTCCAGAAGGAAAAATAAAAAAAGAGCTTGAACGGCAAAAAAGAGTCGCTGCGAAAAAACATAAAACTAAATAAAAGCATTCATTCTAATGAAATTAAATTTTATAAAAAACAACTGCTAAAGAAGGTGAAGCGACTGTCTTAGCTGAATCCACAGCCATAGCTATTGAAATAAACGGAAAAGTTTAGGGTGAGGTCATCCGTTTAAAGGGCTTGCCAAATCGCTAGAAAATTAAAAATGAATGATGCCGCCAAGTTGATTATTACTTTAGAAATTCTCGGAATGTCACAAGAAAGTTTAAAACAAGGACTTGATGTCTTAGGAACGATGGGAATTGATGTGCCTAATTTACTAAATAATTTTTCTAATCGTGTAACTTCCAGTGAGAAATTGGAAACTGTGGAAAAAATAAACGAATAAAAAAAATAGCTCTTAGAGCTATTTTTTATTTAAATAATTAATCAAAAAAGGCTGAATAAATGGCTTTCAATGCCTCTTGCTCATATTTTTCTTTGACAATAAACATCACAGAAACTTCACTTGAACCTTGGGAAAGCATTGCAATAGAGATACCTTGCTTAGAAAGTGCAGCAGTTGCCCTAGCTGTGACACCGACATGTTCTTTCATGTCTTCACCTACAATGGTAATAATTGAGAAATCACGGTCAATATAAACTTCATCAGGATGAAGGGACTCGGTGAGATTTGAAATTAAGGCTTTGGAAATAGGTTGAGTCAAATAACGACTTCTAATAATGATAGACATGTCATCAATTCCTGTGGGCATATGTTCAAAACGAACACCTAAATTTTCCAAAACGGAAAGCACCTTTCGTCCAAATCCTACTTCGCGATTCATCAGATATTTACTGACATAAAGAGAAGAGAAGGCGCTAGATGAAGCAATTCCGACTACGGGAGAACCTTTAGTTTCCCTTTGCACGACAATTTTTGTACCTGGATGGTCAGGATTATTCGTATTTTTAATAACCAGTGGGACACGGGCACGATAAGCAGGGACAAGGGCTTCATCATGCAAGACAGAAAAACCAGAATAAGCCAACTCCCGCATTTCACGATAAGTTAATTCAGCGATATAAGCTGGATTTTTTACGATTCCGGGATGCGCGGCAAAAATTCCATTGACATCAGTGAAATTTTCATAAAGTTCAGCGCTCACACCAGCTGCAATAATTGAGCCAGTAATGTCAGAACCCCCACGAGAAAAAGTACAGACTTCGCCTTCCTTGGTAACACCAAAAAATCCGGGAATAATTAGGGTTTCTTCAAGGTCATTAAGATACTTGATATGTTCATAAGCCCCTACAAGTAAGCGAGCATTTCCTGGGTCAGAAGAAACAGTGATTCCAGCATCTGATGGATGAACGTATCGACTCGGTAAGCCAGAATGTGTAAAGAAGTCAGCAATTAATTTAGCGTTATTATTTTCTCCAGCAGCTAAAAAAGTGTCATAAGTAAAGACGTTCTCCAAATCTAAATGAGCTAAGTTGTGGATATTGTCTGCAATTTCATCAATGACAGAACTTTTTAGCTCAAGTTCATCATAGATTTCACGAAATCTTGCAATAATCCAATTTTGATAATATTGAATTCCTTTATCATCGGCTGTTTTGTAAGCTTTATAATAAGAAATTAAAGCATCGGTAACTTTAGTATCAGCCCCCGAACGTTTTCCTGGTGCAGAAACAACAATAAATTTTCTTAATTTATCCGCTTGGACAATATCAAAAACTCTTTTGATCTGAGTAGCTGATGCGAGTGATGAACCCCCAAATTTTGCAACTTTCACTTAAAATTACCTTCCCTTCAAGATTAAATTAAATTATAAATTGATTTATTATAGCTAATTTTCAGATAATTTTCAATAAATAACTCATTTTATTTTGGAGAGTATTCAATAAATAAGCGATGTTTCACTATTAAATAAAAAACTTACATTTAGAAAAATTCCAAAGTAAGTTTTTTTTAGAAGATAGCATGAAAATGCTGACTATGAATTCATAAAAATTATCACCAATTCTTTTTAATAAAAGGAGCATCAGCACGTCCTTGTTCACGGGCAGCATCAGCAACAGTAGGACGCATTTTTGCTTCTACGGTATTATAATGAAAAGCTTTTAAAATATTCATAACTTTTTCTGATGGGAGAACTAAAGTGGTTTGCGTTCCTTTTTCTTCCAGTTGAGTGAGTAACTCATCCAGTTTGTAAGGAACCGCCACAGGTAAACCGGTAGAAAGCACTATCATTTTATCAGCATCGTTGACAAGGTCAGGATTTTCCATTGAGAAAGAACCGCCATCAAAAAAGTGTTTTCCATTGATTTCGACTGAAGGCCAGACACCTTGTAAAGCAGCACTTGCTTGTAAGGCTGTATAGATATCCACATTTGAAGTTTCATCAAAAACTTTTCGATTGATGTCTTCAATGCTGGTTGCTACAATTCGCAACTTATTATTCCAAGAAGCTTGACCTGAACCATAACGTTCTTTTAGCATGTCTAAACGTTCTTGATTAGTGATAAAAGCTTTTGTTTGTTTAGAAATTTCGGCCTCAGCAGTGATCCATTCTTCGGCTGAATGAGCAGTTTGTGCAATATTTTCAAAGGTTTTGAAAAGCTCTCCCATTTTTTCATCAGAAATTGGAGTGATTTCAGTAATCTCTTTTTCAATTTGCTCTTTCCAGATTAAGTCCCAATCTTTATCAGAAGTAACGATAACGCTGGCTTGTGATCCAGCAGAAGTCCCAACAAAAATATCTGCTTCTCTGATTGGTAGTCCTCCCTCTTCCAAACCTCTCAAATAACCTAGTTCCCAAGCGATACCAAAATGTCCACCACCACCTAAGACAACGGCTTTTTTATTTTTTTTCATCATTTTTTCTTTTTTCCTTTTCATAAATTTGATTTGCTTTTTGTGTCATTTGATTCAAAACTTTAAAAGCAATTTCTTTCTCTTTAGGATCAATTCCTTCTGAGAGTAAGTTTTCTCTTTCTTTTGTCATTTCTTCAATCTGACTTTGAATGGCTCTGGCTTTTTTGGTCAGTGAAACACGGTAAGCTCGTTTATCATGTTCGTCCCGAACTCTCACTACATATTCTTTTTCAATCAAGCTTCTAATTGCCCGATGTACGCTTGATTTATCAATGCTCAAATCATCAGTGATTTGTTCTTGACTTTGATTGTCCTTGATATATAAAGAAATCAAACAAAGTAATTGAATGTAATTGATTCCAAAAGGGAGAAGACGTTTTGTAAAATAAATATAACCTCTGCGATAAATCTCAGAAGAAAGCTTTCCGATAAACTGTACTCCTTGATATTCATATTGATTCTCTTTCATTCATAACCTCCATCTCAATATAATATAGCTAAAATTAGTTGTCTTGTCAACTAATTTATTCAACTCTTAAAATGTCTTTTGACGGAGTCTATTGAACCATGCTTATGGACTGTGTTATAATGGTTTTATGAAATTTAAAGCAGTGATTTTTGATATGGATGGTGTCCTTGTGGACACTGAACGCTATTATTTACAACGCCGAGAAGAATTTTTTGGCGGACACGGGATTTCAATCAATCATTTAAGCCCGAGTGATTTTATTGGGGGAAATATGAAAGATATTTGGCCTCGGATTTTGCGTGACGACTTTGATGAACAAGCGGCTGGTAAATTGCAAGCCGATTATGAGGATTTTAAAATCAATCACCCCATGCCCTATGCAGAACTTTTATTTCCTGATGTCCAAGAAATTCTAACTTTTTTGCGTCAAAAAGAAGTGAAAATTGCCCTTGCTTCAAGCTCGTCAATGCTTGATATTAATCAAATGTTGGATACTCATCAGCTTCGTTCTTATTTTGATGTCATCCTTTCAGGAAATGACTTTAAAGAAACTAAGCCAAATCCAGAAATTTATCTGACTGCAATGTCAGAATTAGGAGTAGAAGCAACAGAAAGCTTGATTATTGAAGACTCTGAAAAAGGAATTCAGGCAGGTAAATCAGCTGATGCAACTGTTTGGGCCATTGAAGATAAACGTTTTGGAATGAACCAAGATAAAGCTGACATGAAAGTTGAATCACTGACAGCCATTCAAAAATTACTGACAGCTTCGTCAGTAAAAATGATGAATGTTTAATAAAAAATTATAAGAGAAAAATCACTGACAATCGGTGATTCTTTAAGTTTTTTCTGTCCTATGTTAAAATAGAGGAATATAGGAGTAATATTATGAATTTTGTCCGTCGGTTTTCACCGCTTGCTATTATTGTCATAATGGTTATTGTTCAAATCATTGAAACCATAGTTGTCCATGCTTCAGCAACTCGTTGGTCAATCTTGGTTTATTTGTTGATTTTGAATATTGTGATTACGCTCATCTTACTATCTCAAACCCGAAATTATCAGTTGCGCCGTCAAGATTTTATTCGTAAAATCAATGATGAAGCAGAAAATTCACTTAATGCTACTTTGGATAATATGCCAATTGGAGTCATTCGTTTCAATAATGAAACCTTCGAGCCTGAATGGTTTAATCCCTTTATTGATATGATTTTTAAAGGGAATGACAAAGTAATTAATCGTGATGATATTAAAAAAATATTAAAAAATGCAAGTGATGACCAATATATCACTATTGGTAAGCAAAAGTATGTTGCAGAACTTGATTCCGATAAAAACCTTATTTATTTAATTGATGCCACAAAAGAAGTTGCTTTTAAATCAGAATTTAATGACAGTCGTGCAGTTATTGGTGCGATTTCAGTTGATAATTATGATGATGCAACTGATTTGATTACTGATAGTGGTCGAACAGCGATTAATAGTTTTATCGCATCATTTTTAGAAGAATTTGCTGACAAGTATGGAATTTATCTCCGTCGAATAAACAGCAGTCGCCATTATTTTTTCTGTGATTATCGTATTCTTGAAAAAATGATTAATGATAAATTCGCTGTTCTCAAAGAATTTAGAGAACTTTCAGCTCAAAAAGAAATTCCGTTGACACTTTCTATCGGTGTGGCTTATGGTTGGAATGATTTTCCTACCATCGGAAAAGTTGCCCTCAATAACCTTGAGTTGGCTCAAGTACGCGGTGGTGACCAGGTTGTTTTGCGTGAAAATACACCGCAGGCTCGTCCAGTTTATTTTGGGGGAAATTCAGAAAGTAGAACTCAAAAAAGTAGAACAAGAGCACGGGCTATCTCAACTGCCCTTCGGACAATCATTGCTGAGTCAGAAGACGTTTTTATCGTGGGTCATCGATTTACAGATATGGACGCTTTAGGGGCAGCAGTGGCAATGAAGGCTTTTGCTAATATGTCAGGGAAAGAAGCCTTTGTGGTTTATGACCCTGAGCAATTATTGCCAGATGTTGAACGTGCAATTAATAAAATGAATGAATCTTCTGATGGATTTACACATATCGTTCGATTAGAAACCGCTCAAAAGCTTAAGAAAAAAGATTCGTTACTTATTATGGTTGACCACTCTAAAACCAGTCAAACCTTAAATCTAGATTTTTATAAATCTTTTGAAAAATTAGTGGTGATTGACCACCATAGACGTGATGATGATTTTCCAGAACATGCCCTACTTTCATATATTGAATCATCAGCAAGTTCTGCCAGTGAATTGACAGTTGAAATTCTGCAATTTCATGATAATAATCAAAGAAAAATGTCAACAATTGAAGCAAGTATTGTTCTTGCTGGGATTGAACTGGACACAAAAAACTTTACAAAAGCAACAACTGAAAGAACCTTTGAAGCAGCGGCTTATTTACGTTCAAGAGGTTCAGACAATGATCTGATTAAGATGATTATGGCAACTGATTTTGAAAAATACAAAAAGACAAATGAAATCGTGCTTAATTCACAAATAATTTTACCTGGCATTGCTCTAGGCATTGGACTTAAAGAGGAAAAATATGATAATATAGCAACAGCTAAAGCCGCTGACACATTGCTAGACATGGCGGGAATCACCGCAGCATTTACAATTACTCAACATACAAATGGATATATTTCAATCTCAGCCCGTTCTCGTAATGGATTTAATGTCCAAACAATAATGGAACAAATGGGTGGTGGTGGACATTTTAACAATGCCGCGACACAGATTTATGAAAAGAATATTCAGGAAGTACAAGATGATTTAATTGAAATATTAAAAGAAAGAGAAAATGAAAAATGAAAGTTGTATTCTTAGAAGACGTTAAAGGACAAGGAAAAAAAGGTCAAATTAAAGAAGTGCCGACTGGTTATGCTCAAAATTTTTTGATTAAGAAAAATTTGGCAAAAGTAGCAACAGCAGCAGCTCTTTCTGAAGTCAAAGGACAAGCGAAAGCTAAAGAAAAAGAAGAAGCTGAATTTTTAGCGGAAGCTAAAGCTCTTAAAGAAGTGCTTGAAAAAGATGAAACTGTTGTTGAAATCAAGATGAAAGTTGGACAAACCGGTCATACTTTTGGTGCGGTTGATAAAGCAGATATTGCTAAAGCATTGAAAAGTCAATTTGGTCTAAAATTGGACAAACGCAAAATTCAATTGATTAACAAAATTCAAGCATTGGGAACAAAAGACGTACCAGTAAAACTTCACCGTGATGTGACAGCCGTGGTTAAAGTCAAAATAAGCGAGGCCTAAAATAGATGCCCGAAATTGATTTAATAAAAGCCCCGCCTCAAGACCTAGCTGCTGAGCAGGCCGTTCTTGGGGCTGTTTTTTTAGATAGTGAACGATTAGTCGAAATTAAAGAATTTCTAAGTTCGGATGATTTTTATAAGAATGCTCATAAAATTATTTTTCGAACAATGGAAAAATTGTCTGATGCTCGTGAAGCAATTGACGTTCTAACCATTCGTTCACATCTTGAAAATCAAGGAGAATTAGAAGCGATTGGTGGAATAGCCTATATTGCTGAACTAGCAACGGCGACACCGACAGCAGCAAATGCAGCCTACTATGCTAAAATTGTTGCCGAAAAATCACTTCTCCGCCAATTAATTAATCGTTTGACCGAATCAGTCGAAAAAGCCTATGAGCAAGATTCGCCAGCGGATGATATTTTAGCTCAAGCAGAAAAAAGTTTGATTGATGTCCAACAAGGACGCAATACAAATGGTTTCAAAAAAATATCTGATGTCTTAGCCATTCACATGGATGACCTTGAGCAAAAAGCACAGCAGAAATCAAATATTACAGGGATTGCTACTGGATATCCTGCTTTAGATAATATGACTACGGGGCTCCATGAAGAAGAATTAATCATTCTAGCAGCCCGTCCTGCGGTTGGTAAAACAGCCTTTGCCTTAAATATTGCGCAAAATATTGGGACAAAACAAGACCGGACCGTTGCTATTTTCTCACTGGAAATGGGTGCAGAAAGTCTTGTGAGTCGGATGATTGCTGCCGAAGGTTCAATTGATTCACACAGCTTACGTACTGGGCAACTCAATGATCAAGAGTGGAATGACTACTTTATGGCAACCGGAACATTGTCTCGGGCCAGTATTTATATTGATGATACACCAGGGATAAAGATTTCAGAAATTCGAGCGCGTTCGAGAAAATTAGCTCAAGAAACAGGAAATCTTGGTTTGATTGTTATTGACTACTTACAATTGATTTCTGGAACAGGACGAGAAAATCGGCAACAAGAAGTCTCTGAAATTTCTCGTCAGTTGAAAATTTTAGCTAAAGAACTAAAAGTCCCCGTAATCGCTCTATCACAGCTCTCACGTGGTGTTGAGCAGCGTCAGGATAAACGACCTGTTTTGTCCGATATTCGTGAATCTGGATCAATCGAGCAAGATGCTGATATTGTAGCCTTCCTTTATCGCGATGATTATTATGAACGTGGCAATGGGGAAGATGAAGACGGTGAAGAAATTTTAGAAGATAATAAAGTTGAAGTAATTATTGAAAAAAACCGTTCAGGAAGCCGTGGAACAGTTGAATTACTCTTTATTAAGGAGCATAATAAATTTGCAAGTATTGATAGCCGATATGGCGACTAGATTTTTTTTAGTGTTTCGTGTTATAATATGAGTAATTGTCTAATTCTGTTTATAAATATAAGCGAAGTATAAAAAATACAAGCTTTATGTTCTCTTATATTATGAAAACTTAGCAGATATACAGTTCCTTAGATTAGAAAAAGAAGTAAATAATCAAGGATAAAATTAGATTAATAAGGTAAAGTTCGGAGTAATCCGATTTTTACATCTTATTTGGAGGAAAAAATGGATAACCAAAATCAAGAAATAGGAAAAATCGTTGATATTCGTGAAAAAGTTCAAGCACATTTGGGTGAAACGATTGAAATTACTTCACAATTTGGTCGTAAACGTGAAAATCGTCATAAAGTGAACTTGATTGAAGCCTACGCAACACATTTCATTATTGAAAATATCCCAGCTCGTGGTCCTAAAACAACAGAGTCATATCAATATGCTGATATTTTGACTCAAACTATTCTAATTCACTATCCAAACGCTTAATTTTTGGATATAAAGTAGATGTATCAAAAAATGATTAATAGAATTTTAAAGGAAAGGAGGAGATAAGGATGATGAAAGCTGATTGGGATATGACGCCTGTAAAAGGCGGCTCAGGCAATGCATTTTTTGGGAAAAGTGATGAAGAACGCGTTTTTATTAAAAAAAATGGTAGTCCTTTTTTGCCAAGCATTTATCTGGAAGGAATCACACCGAAAGTCTTATGGACAAAACGGACGGCTGAAGGAGACACCTTATCTGCTCAACCTTGGATTGATGGTCATACGCTAAGTCCTGAGGATATGGAAGACCGTCAGATTAATCATATTTTAGCACATTTGCATGACTCAAAAAAACTAGTTGAATCTTATAAAAAATTGGGAAGTCAAATTGTTTTGCCTGAACAATTATTAGAGGATTGTGTCAGAAATACTGAAGCCTTACAAACAAACCATTTTCTCTCAGGAATTATTGAAGAAATGCGCAAGGAAATTCCTGAAATCAAAAATGAAGAGGTCGTGGTTGTTCATGGAGATGTCAATCACAAAAACTGGCTAGTGGATGATAATTCAGGAAAAATTTATCTTGTAGATTGGGATACGGTCTTTTTATCAGATTCCATGGTTGATATGGCACATGTTTTATCACACTATATCAAACCAACTAACTGGTCTTTATGGCTGATGACTTCTGGTGTGAGACCACGTTCTGACATTATGGAAAAAGTGGCTTGGTATGGGAAACTTTCTTTTCTTCGGCAAATTTCTGAATATCTTTCTAGAGGAAAAATGAAAGAAGTAAACCAAGAAATCTTGGGACTTCGTAAATTTTGTGAATTATTTTAGTAAAAATAGGCTAGGGTTTGGACCTTCCTATTTTTTGGCTTATAATTGAATAATCAAAATCAACAAACAAAAGGAAAGTCAGATTCACTGATTTTCCAATAAAAATAAAACAAATTGAGGTAAAAATGCGCGTCAGAAATCGTAAAGGAGCAGGCGAAATGCTTGCTGAAAACGCACATATCGTAGTTGAAAATCCAGCAGACTTTAAAGGACGTTGGTCAGAACGTTTTGGCAATGACCATCCGATTCACATTGAAGTTGGTTGTGGGAAAGGTGCTTTTATTACAGGAATGGCTGCTTTGCATCCTGAAATTAATTACATTGCAATTGATATGCAGTTATCAGTTTTATCTTATGCATTAGATAAGGCGATTGAAGCCGATTTACCAAATGTCCAAATGATGCTCGTTGATGGAGCAGCTTTGAGCGAATATTTTGCTGACGGTGAAATTGATCAAGTTTATTTGAACTTTTCTGACCCTTGGCCAAAAGGACGACATGAAAAACGTCGTTTGACTTATAAATCTTTTCTTGCAACTTACGAAAAGATTTTACGTCCAGAAGGTGAAATACATTTCAAAACGGACAACCGAGGCTTGTTTGAATACTCATTAGTTTCTTTAGCAAACTATGGCATGGAGCTAAAAAAAGTTTGGTTAGATTTACACCAAGATGAAGAATTTGCTCCTCAAAATGTGATGACTGAATATGAACAAAAGTTTTCACAAAAAGGACAAGTGATTTATCGACTAGAAGCAAAATTTTTACCAAAAAAATAAATTAAAATATTTGCGGCAATAAAACATGACCAGAGAGTGTTTTATTGGAAGATAAAGGGATTGTCAGCCCAGCTGACGATTCCATCATTAACAATAATTAAAAAAGTTACTGACAGAATTTTTAATAATAGAAAATTTCTGTCAGTAAGACTAATAACAGTTTATTATCTAAACTAAGGAGAATAATATGAGATGTCCAAAGTGTTCTTCTGAAGAATCAAAAGTTGTTGATTCAAGACAAGCCGAAGATGCGATTCGCCGCCGCCGGGTCTGCGAATCATGTGGTTTTCGCTTCACAACCTTTGAACGTATTGAAGAAATGCCCCTTTTAGTCATTAAAAAAGATGACAAACGCGAACCTTTTAACCGCGAAAAAATTGTTCGTGGTTTAGTTCGTTCAGCCTATAAACGTCCTGTTTCAAGTGAAGATATTGAAACAACAGTTGCCAATGTTGAACGAAAAATTCGGCAGCTTGACAGTAATGAAGTTGAATCAGATGTGATTGGCGAATTTGTCATGCAAGAATTAGCTGAATTAGATGATATTACTTATATCCGATTTGCGAGTGTTTATCGCTCATTTAAAGATGTCAGTGAATTAGAAGAGCTTCTAAAAAATATTACTAAAAAATAAAGACTGATTTCTTAATGAGCATTAAATCGGTGGATAAAGAACTGTCATTAAAAACAGTCAGTAAAACTAGAGTGAGGGAAAAATGAGAGCAGGAGATTCATTTACAATGCTTAATCGAGGAAAGACCAGCTTTGACGCTGAGACTTTTCGCCTACTCTATTTACCAATTATTGGGACGGATGCTTTTGCCCTCTACCAAATGATGTTGAGTTTCTCAACGGGTCGAATTTCTCATTTTTTGGAGTATCTAAATCTCGGACTTAATCCGTTCATTGAGGCACTTGACAGACTTTCAGCTCTATCATTAGTTCGAGTTTATGATGACCATAGTAGCCTTTATTTTGAAGTGAAAAGTCCTCTCAATTTTGAAAATTTTCTTGCTGATGACTTTTATAGACAACTTTTAATATCAAGAATTGGTGAAAATCGTGTCACAGCTTTAGCTAAAACAATGGAACCCAAAGGGAAAGAAATTTCTAAGAAGTTCCATGAAGTTTATAAAGTTAATTTTGATAGGGAAGCCACACCAAACCAATCACTAAAAGAGAACCAATTTGATATGGGGGCATTTAAAAGTCTGATGGAACGCCAAGGTTATCGTTTATCAAATGAGAACCAAGATTCATTAACACTTTATTCCCTTGCAGAAAAATTTGAACTCAATTGGTACGAATTATTCAAACAGGCTGAACGCACAGCTAATGCCGATAAGAGTTTGAATATGAATCATTTAATTCGTAGTCTTTCAGCAACAAGTCAACCACAACCCGCACTTTCAGAATTTCCAAAAGTTTTTGCAGATTTGATTGTCGTCAGTAAAGCCCATGAGCCTGATGAATTTATTCGTCAGATAAAAGCCCAAGCTGGAGGTTTTGTCAGCTCTGATGAGCATAAAATTTTAGCTAATTTGACTCGCCAAAAATTACCAGCAGAAGTTCAAAATATTTTGATTCATTATGTTTTGGTTCAACAAAAAAATGCTTCACTCAGCCCAAACTTTGTCAATGCTTTGGCGAATGATTGGATGAGAAATAAAGTATTCACAGCGGAGGCGGCTGTAAAGCGCATTTTGGAGCGAGAAGAACAAGCAACTGCTAAGGCTAAGACTGAAGTTACCAAGCACTCAACGAAAATCAAAAAAGAAGCACCAAAATGGTCAAATCCTGACTATGAAAATAAAACAAGCCAAGAGGAACTTGCTAAACTTGAAAAAATAAGGCTTGACTCTCTCAAAAAATTGGAAGGGGAGCAAAATTAATGGAATCTATCGGAGATATTTTAGGAAAGCGACAAGATATTCGAGAAAATTTTGAAAAATTAGTCACAGAAGTTCTAAAAAATACAGATGTTCAAGCTTTTATTGCTGAGCATCAAATGACTTCTGATGAAATCCAACGCTCTTACTCGAAATTTTATGAATATGTACGTGAACATGATAAGTTTAAAAAAGGGGAAAAACGTGCTGCTGATGGATATGAACCAGTTTTAATTATGAATCATGGTTATGCGGACGTTTCTTATCAAGCAACGAATGAGTTAGCTGAACAACAAGCTGCTCAGAGCTTGATGCGTCGTGTAAGTATTATTGGTCTTCCAAAAGATTTAAAGCAAGTTAGTTTAGCTGATATTGCCCTTGATGATGTTCAAAGAATCAAACCTTATCAAGCTTTAGTTGATTTCATTACCAATTTTCCTAAGAAAAAGGGACTTTACCTCTATGGCGATTTCGGTGTTGGAAAATCCTTCATGCTTGCAGCTATGGCAAATGAATTAGCTAAAAAAGGTATTTCGACGACTCTACTTCATTATCCAACTTTTATTTCGGATTTAGACTTTGACAATGCTAAAGTCTGGGTCAATGAAATAAAAGCCAGTCAAGTTCTAGTTTTAGATGATATTGGAGCAGAACAAAATAATGCTTGGGTGCGTGATAGTATTTTACAAGTCATTTTACAACACCGAATGCAAGAAAATCTTCCAACTTTCTTCACTTCAAATTTAAAAATGGAAGAACTTGAACAACATTTGGCTGAAACTAAACGAGCTGATGAGGTTTGGCCAGCTAAACGTGTCATGGAACGCGTCAAGTATTTAGCAGAAGAAATGCGACTGGAGGGAACAAACAGACGACATGACTGAGACAAATGAAACGATTGATTTAATGATGAATCACACTTCGGTCAGAAATTTTACAGAAGAAGCAATTGAGCCTAAAGATTTAGAAAAAATATTAAAAGCGGCTCAAATGGCTTCAACATGGAAAAATTTTCAATCATATTCTGTGATTGTTGTAGAGTCACAAGATCAAAAAGATGCGATTTATGAATTTCAACCACAAAAATCAATTAAAAATTGTGCGGCTTATTTAGTTTTCGTTGGAGATTTAAATCGTGCCCAAAAAGCAGTCGAATTACATCAGGGGAATTTTCAACCTCAAGGAATTGAAAGTTTATTGATTACTTCAGTTGATGCGGCAACTGCTGGGCAAAATGCACTGTTGGCTGCGGAGTCTTTAGGATACAACGGGGTCATGGTTGGTTTAATTCGGGACCAATCCTCAGAAATTTCTAAAGTTTTAGGCTTGCCTGATTATACTTATCCTATTTTTGGGATTGCTCTTGGAAAAGCCGCACGTTTGAACAAAGTAAAACCGCGTCTTCCCTTGGAAGCGACCGTTTTTAAAGAAAAGTATGTTGAGCAAACGAGTGAAACCATTGAAAAATATGACCAGGTTCAAGAAGACTATGCTGGAAATAGACGCTTAAATAAATGGTCTGAACGGATTGTTGACCAATGGGGACAACCAGAAATTTCAGCCTCAACAGAAAATTTAAAGGCGAAAAAATTACTGTGAAATTAAAAAAAATCTTAGAACCAAAACTTCCTACAACTTTTCAAGCAGCGAGCAGCCAAGATTTTACTGATGGAGAAGTCTATCAAGCAGAATTTACTGATCAGACTTTGACGATTAGCCAACGGACCATTTTTTCTGGTTGTTCTTTCAAAAACACAACCTTTGAATTTACTGACAACACGATCAGTGAATTTACAGATTGCGTTTTCGAGAAATGTGATTTATCCAATCTGAACTTCAATAAAATTGGCATTTATCGTTCAGTATTTAAATTCTGTAAATTATTAGGCACTGATTTTACGGAAAGTCATTTGCAAGATGTTCAATTTACAGAGAATTTATTGACTTATGCCAATTTTTCAGGAAGTACATTAAAAGCTGTTCGCTTTTTAGAAAATGAAGCTAAGGAAACTTTCTTCACTGCCTGTAATTTTAAAAATGTTGAACTTCTAAAAAATCAACTAGAAGCGGCTAATTTTTGGGAAACAGTACTTTCAGGAATTGATTTTTCTACGAATCAATTTGAACGCATGGAAGTTACGCCTCAACTGGCTAAAAACATGAAGATAAGTCTTAGTCAAGCCCCATTTTTTACAAGCCTGTTTGGGATTGAAATTATCTAAAATTAATCACAGAACTGAACTATAAAATTATATAGCCTTTAGATTACAACATCTTTAGCTTAACTATCATAATTTTTCAAACAATAAGTAAACAAAGAAAGAAATAAAAATATGAGCTTACCTACAGTCGCCATCGTTGGGCGTCCAAATGTTGGAAAATCAACGATATTCAACCGTATTGCAGGAGAACGCATCTCAATTGTCGAAGACATTCCAGGTGTAACTCGTGACCGTATCTATGCCACAGGAGAATGGTTAACCCGTAAATTCAACATCATCGACACCGGTGGGATTGAACTTTCAGATGAACCTTTCATGACTGAAATTCGGGCACAGGCCGAAATCGCCATGACCGAAGCAGATGTTATTATCGCTGTCGTTGATGGAGAAACAGGAATTACTGATGCCGATGAAGCAGTTGCTAATATTCTTTATCGTACAGATAAACCTGTCATTCTTATCGTCAATAAAGTCGACAACCCGGAACGTCGAATGGAAATTTTTGACTTCTATTCACTTGGACTCGGCGATCCATATCCTGTATCAGCTGTTCACGGGATTGGGACAGGGGATGTACTTGATGCTATTGTTCAAAATCTTCCTAATGAAATCGAAGAAGAAAATGAAGATGTCATCAAGTTCAGCTTGATTGGTCGTCCAAACGTTGGTAAATCATCTCTTATCAATGCCATTCTTGGTGAAGACCGAGTGATTGCAAGCCCAATCGCGGGAACAACTCGTGATGCCATTGATACACACTTCGTTGATTCTGAAGACCAAGAATTTGTCATGATTGATACCGCTGGAATGCGTAAATCAGGAAAAATTTACGAAAACACTGAAAAATATTCAGTTATGCGTGCCATGCGTGCCATTGACCGTTCAGATATCGTTTTGATGGTCATTAATGCTGAAGAAGGAATTCGCGAATATGATATGCGTATCGCTGGATTTGCTCATGAAGCAGGTAAAGGGATTCTGATTGTTGTCAATAAATGGGATACTCTTGAAAAAGACAATGATACAATGAAAAAATTTGAATTAGAAATTCGTACAAAGTTCAAATTCCTTGATTATGCACCAATCGTTTACGTGTCTGCTAAAACTGGCCAACGATTGAATAAACTTCCAGATATGATTAAAGAAATTCACCATGCTCAAAACCTACGTATTTCAAGTTCTGTTTTGAATGATGTGATTATGGATGCCGTTGCGATTAATCCAACTCCGACAGATAAAGGAAAACGTTTGAAGATTTTCTATGCAACACAAGTTGCCATTAAACCACCAACTTTTGTTGTTTTTGTCAACGAAGAAGAACTGATGCACTTCTCATATCTTCGTTTCTTGGAAAATCAAATTCGTAAAGCCTTTGTTTTTGAAGGAACTCCGATTCATTTGATTGCTCGTAAACGTAAATAATTAAAAACACTGATTATTCAGTGCTTTTTTTATGCAAAAGAATTGCAAAAATCCTGAATTTGAAATATACTATTAAAAAATTAGTTTAAGCGAAAGAAGAACAAATGGTATATTTTAAATATGGGAAAGCCTTCCATGACCTTAGAATTCAACATGGATTTTCACTATCTGCCTTTGAAGAATTAGGGATTGCGAAATCCACCCTTTCTAATTTTGAGAATGGTAAAAGTATGCTTTCTTTTGACCGACTAGACTCTGCGCTTCAAAAAATGAATGTCTCCCCTCTTGACTACAGTATCATGATAAATAATGGTGAACAAGAAAGTTATATCTCGATTTTCGATGAGATTGAACACGCCTATTACCAAAGAGAAATTAAACGTCTTAAAGAAATTTATCAAGAAAATCAAATGGGGACTAATGAACAAAAATTAGTAGCTTATTCAGCTAAAGGACTTTATCAACACTTACTTCCTGAAGAAATTGATGAAATAGAAGATTATCTCAAAGGAATCCAATTTTGGGGCTTATTTGAACTTTCAATTCTTGCTAATATTGGAGATAAAGTCAATGAAAATTTAATTGATAACATTCTAGAAGATCTTTTCTATAATAAATCTTATTATGAGAATGATTTATATTATCGAGTGCTCATTTATCGCTTCCTCTATAAAGTAATTCTTAACTGTATTGATTCTGGAAGGAAAGAAAAAGCTCAGGAAGTGCTCGATATTTCCAAACAGTTCTTTATGCCCGGTGATGTGATGAGTCGTGTCATTATTAATTATGCCGAATCTTTTTTTGTTTATTATTATGTTGATAAACAAAAAGGTAAGAGGCAACTTCAAGACACATTAAAATTTTTAAAAAAAATAGGAGCCGAAGATTTTCGCAAAACACTAAAAATGCAATATGATAAAAGAATAATTAGAGAAAAGC
>Ga0208186_100025_pt1 | contig 26909 bp, 34 predicted proteins | sample Shrwel1BS1Day23_FD_187537 | JGI IMG/M metagenome (GOLD analysis project Ga0208186, IMG submission 187537) | Subsurface microbial communities from deep shales in Ohio, USA - Utica-3 well 1 S-1-Day23 (SPAdes) (version 2) ... | reverse complement strand
ATTCCTTCAACCTCTTTAAAGACGAGTGCTTGGCGAATGACTTGGATACTCGGTAAGAGGGCATTACAACGGCGGACAAAGCGAGAATATTCTAGGAAATTAGGAAATAAACTTTGAGCAAGTTGGTGCTTAGCTTTAAGCGTTTCACTAAAATGCAGTACGCCCCATAGGTAACAAGCGATAACTAAGCAATCTGATGTTGCGAGATGGACGTTCTTTCGGTTTTGAACCTCAAGGGGAACCCTCGTTTGATAAAGCGTCTCAATGGTTGTCAGTAAATAAACAAAAACTTTTGGAAGTGTGCTATTATAAGTCATATAAGTCGTGCGCTTTCTAATGCTTAGTGGTTTAAGATTAGGATAGCACGACTTATTTATTTTCCAATGAACTTAACTAGCAATTCGGGTATTTATTATCAGTTTACTTAGTCTGTTTCTTCCGTTTTTTCCAGCTACAAATAATAGCTTTGAAAGTATTAATCTTTTGGGTTTTCAATATGCTATAAAATATAACGTTGAATTATATTTTATCATCATAATTGTGCTACTGTTCAATTATTTCACGATGGCCAGTCAATATGTGAAATATAAAAGGGTAATTCCGGTTTTAATCACAATTACTGTCCTTTGTGCCTATGGTGCCCTTTTGTTAAATCAAATTTTGATTGGGGGATTTCAAAGAGGAGCGATAGTGTTAGAAACTTATCATTTCGGTTATTTTATCAGTTTCTCCTTGTTTTTAGTTTTTAATATTTTGGTTTATGTGGATGCCTACAAAAAGAAAAAATAGATAATTATAAAATCAAAGGAGAGTAAAAATGAGGATAAATAAGATAAAAATCTGGCAAATGCTACTCATGTTCATCATCTGGATAGGAGTGATGTTTCTTCCAGCAACAGTAAATCAGAATAAATTGAATACGAACTTTGATTATAAAAAAGTAGAGAAAATTTCTTTTATTTTCTTTTTCATCAGTTCCCTCTTTATAGTTTTATTTTGGGTTTGTTGTTACTTCTCTCATTTTTTCTCATTTATTATAAAAAAACAAAGTTTAGTGTCTATTTTTCTTTTGCTAGTCTAATTTTTTACATCAGTTTTTTAATTATAGCTTTTCCATCTATGATTATTTTTAATCATAGTTTATCTGGGGATACTTTTGGGGCTCAACTTTCTATCTTTCTAACTTTTTATGGAGCTGGATATATTATTGCTGTCTTACTGGGTTTATTTGCTTTTCTTTTATTATTCCTCTATGCTTTAAAAATGAGGAATTTCCAAAAAGAAGGGTAATTCTTAGCGATTTTATTAATTATAAAAAAATAAAGAACTCCTTAGAAAATTTTCTTTGGAGTTTTCATTTTTCAACTAAAAAAATCTTTGCTAGGCTTGTAAACGTGTGCATTTACAGCTTTTAAAAAAGTGTGCTATAATGGGTTAGATATATACGAAAGTAAGGTATGATAAAATTGACTAAATTACGCGAAGATATTAGAAACGTCGCTATTATTGCCCACGTTGACCATGGTAAAACTACATTGGTTGACGAACTCTTAAAACAATCTCAAACGTTGGATGCTCGTAAAGAATTGGCTGAACGTGCGATGGACTCAAATGCACTTGAGCAAGAACGTGGGATTACTATCCTTGCCAAAAATACAGCAGTTGAATATAACGGAACTCGTATCAACATCTTGGACACACCAGGTCACGCGGACTTCGGTGGAGAAGTTGAACGTATTATGAAAATGGTTGATGGAGTTGTCCTCGTTGTCGATGCTTATGAAGGAACAATGCCTCAAACACGTTTTGTTTTGAAAAAAGCTTTGGAACAAAACTTGACGCCTATCGTTGTTGTTAATAAGATTGACAAACCATCTGCTCGTCCAGCTGAAGTTGTTGATGAAGTTCTTGAACTTTTCATCGAACTTGGTGCTGATGACGAACAATTGGATTTCCCAGTTGTTTACGCTTCAGCAATCAACGGTTCTTCATCAATGTCTGATAATCCAGCTGATCAAGAACACACAATGGCAAATATTTTTGATACAATCATCGACCATATCCCTGGTCCAGTTGATAACTCTGATGAACCTTTGCAATTCCAAGTTTCACTTTTGGACTACAATGACTATGTTGGACGTATCGGTATCGGTCGTGTTTTCCGTGGGACAATCAAAGTTGGAGACAGCGTTACTTTGTCTAAACTTGATGGAACAACTAAAAACTTCCGCGTAACTAAACTTTTTGGTTTCTTCGGTCTTGACCGTCAAGAAATCCAAGAAGCAAAAGCTGGTGATTTGATTGCTTTATCTGGTATGGAAGATATCTTCGTTGGTGAAACTGTTACACCTTCAGACCACGTAGAACCATTGCCAATCTTGCACATTGACGAACCTACTTTGCAAATGACTTTCCTTGCTAATAACTCTCCTTTCGCTGGTCGCGAAGGAAAATGGGTAACATCACGTAAAGTTGAAGAACGTTTGGTTTCTGAATTGCAAACTGACGTTTCACTTCGTGTTGAAAACACTGAATCTCCTGATAAATGGGTTGTTTCTGGTCGTGGTGAATTGCATTTGTCAATCCTTATTGAAACAATGCGTCGTGAAGGATATGAACTTCAAGTTTCACGTCCTGAAGTTATCATCAAAGAAGTTGATGGTGTAGCTTGCGAACCATTTGAACGTGTTCAAATCGATACTCCTGAAGAATACCAAGGTTCAATTATCCAAGCGCTCTCTGAACGTAAAGGGGACATGCTTGATATGCAAGTTACTGGTAACGGTCAAGCACGTTTGATTTTCCTTGTTCCTGCACGTGGTTTGATTGGATTCACAACAGAATTCATGTCAATGACTCGTGGATACGGAATCATGAACCATACATTCGACCAATATCTTCCAGCTGTTAAGGGAGAAATCGGTGGACGTCACCGTGGTTCTTTGATTTCTATGGACTCTGGTCAAGTAACTCCATATGCTATGGGTTATGTTCAAGAACGTGGACAACTTTTTGTTGACGCTGGTACTGAAGTTTATGGTGGGATGATTGTTGGTGAACACAGCCGTGATAACGATTTGACTGTAAACATCACTAAAATGAAACAACAAACAAACGTCCGTTCTTCAAATAAAGACTCTACATCTGTTTTGAACACTCCAAAAATCCTTTCACTTGAAGAATCTTTGGAATTCCTCGGTGATGATGATTACTTGGAAGTAACTCCTGAATCAATCCGCTTGCGTAAACAAATCTTGGACAAAGCAATGCGTGAAAAATCAACTAAGAAGAAAAAATAAAGATTTATAAAAAGTACTGAAATTAATTTTTTCGATTATAAAAAGACAAGTAATTTGAGCATTTTTGCTTGAGAACTTGTCTAGTTTGGGAAGGAGAAAGATGTTTTATATTATCCTGTTGATTTTAGGAGCCTTTGCGTATATCTTTATGATGCCCAAAGACGTTCGGCGGAGTATGGACATTTTCTTCTTTGCTGGCGTGGGTGTCTTGATAGTTGCTTTTGCAGTAGCTCAAGCAGCTAGCCATCAAGCATTTCTTTTAGAAGTTTTGGGAATCGTAGTCATGATTGTTGTGACGGTTAGAGCTTGGATGGAACTTGAAAAACTGGACACTCGTCGAAAGAAAAAATAAGTTGTTGATGAAATAAAAATCAATCAGCGAATAAAACTGTCAAAGTTTGGCAGTTTTATTTTGATTTTATGGAAATGGAGAAAAATCATGAACATGGAGAAAGTGGCTCAAGGTTTTGAGCTGGTAGTTGAAAATATTACAAAATTATCTGAGAAATTAGATACAGATTTTTATGATGCTTTTGTGGAACAAAATGCTGCTTTTTTAGATGGTACTGACCAAGGAATTGTTGAGCTGTCAGTAAATAATGACAAACTCCGTCAGTTAAATTTATCAAATAAAGAATGGCAAAAACTTTTTCAATTTGTTTTATTAAAAGGTTCGCAAGTTGCGCCTCTTCAGGCAAATCATGCCATGACTCCTGATGCAATTGGTCTAATTTTCAACTTTATCATTGAACATCTCAATAAAAATTCTGAACTTCGCTTAATTGAGTTTGGTTCTGGTATGGGTAATCTTGCGGAAACATTGCTTGTTAATCTTAATAAAAAAGTAGATTATGTTGGTTTTGAAGTCGATGATTTACTTTTAGATTTGTCAGCTTCAATGGCTGAAATCATGGGAAGCTATGCCGAATTTATGCAAATTGATGCGGTTCAAAAACGGTTGATGGAGCCAGCTGATGTTGTTGTTAGTGATTTGCCAATCGGTTTTTATCCAGATGATGAAGTTGCGAAAAATTTTGAAGTCGCTGCTACTGATGGACACACCTTTGCACATCATTTGTTGATTGAACAATCATTTAATTACTTGAAAGATGGTGCTTTTGCAGTTTTCTTAGCACCGGAGGATTTACTGACAAGTGTACAAGGTCCACTTTTAAAAGAATGGATTAGTCAGCATGGAAGTATTATGGCGGTAATTACTTTACCAAGCTCACTTTTTAATGCTGATGCTAAAGCAATTTATGTCTTGAAAAAAGGGCCTGCTGCTCATGTGACCTTTGCTCATCCTTTGTCATCGTTGACAGACAGAGAAAGTTTAGAAATCTTTATGGAAGAATTTACAAAAACTGTAAAATTATAAGTAAAAATAAAAAATTATTGGCTAGTCTGTCAGTAATTTTTTATTGTATAAAATCATTAAAAATGCAAACGCTTTTTATTTGTAATTGAAATAAAAAAATAACTAAGTGAATCATGGCTGAAAAACACAAAAGAAATTGTAATTGTGTTATAATTTAACCGTATTTCAAATTCAAGGAAGGTTTATTAAACATGACCAAAACATTAGCAGTAAACGCTGGTTCATCATCTATGAAATGGCAAATGTATGAAATGCCAGAAGAAAAAGTTCTTGCCAAAGGATTAATTGAACGGATTGGCTTGAAAGATTCAATCGTCACCGTTAAATTTGGAGAAGAAAAAGAAGAACGAGTTTTTGATATTCCAAATCATACAGAAGCAGTAGAAGTTTTACTTGAAGATTTAAAACGTTTGAAAATAGTAGAGGAATTTACTGAAATTACTGGTGTGGGACACCGCGTGGTTGCTGGGGGTGAAATTTTCCAAAAATCAACAGTAGTTACACCAGAAGTTTTGCAACAAGTTAAAGATTTGTCAGCTCTTGCGCCTTTGCACAATCCAGCAAATGCTGCCGGCATTGAAGCTTTTTTGAATTTGTTGCCTGATGCTACTTCAGTAGTTGTTTTTGATACAGCTTTCCATACAACAATGCCTGAAAAAGCTTTCCGTTATCCATTGCCTAAAAAATATTATACAGATTATGCCGTACGTAAGTATGGGGCTCATGGAACTTCACATATGTATGTTTCGCAAGAAGCCGCAAAATTACTTGGTAAACCAATTGAAGAAACAAAAATTATCACGGCGCATATTGGGAATGGCGCATCAATTACCGCAGTAAAAGGCGGAGAATCTGTTGATACATCAATGGGCTTCACACCTCTTGCTGGAGTGATGATGGGAACTCGCACAGGTGAAATGGATCCTTCTGTTTTTCCTTATTTGATTGAAAATGATTCTGAACTCAAAGATGCTCAAGATGTTGTTGATATGATGAACAAAGAATCTGGTCTTTATGGGGTATCCGGTATTTCATCAGATATGCGCGATATCATTGCTGCTAAAGATACAGATGCTGATGCAAAACTTGCATTTGAGATGTATGTTGACCGCATTCAAAAATTCATCGGTCAATATTTGGCAGTCTTAAATGGAGCTGATGCACTTGTCTTTACTGCTGGAATTGGTGAAAATTCTGTTCCTGTTCGAGAAGCAATTCTTTCTGGATTGACTTGGTTTGGTATTGAAGTAGACCCTGAAAAAAATGTTTTTGGTGTTGAGGGAGAAATTTCAAAACCAAGCTCACGCCTAAAAGTTTTTGTAATTCCAACGGATGAAGAACTTGTGATTGCTCGCGACGTTGAGGCACTTAAAAAATAATAAATCAAAAGATTTTGTCATCAAACAAGATCTTTTTTTATTTTAAAAATGACAGCAAGATACAAAGTTGTAGGAATCATTGATAGAGGAGAAATGAAATCAACTCTAAAGTATGATATAATTTTAAGAATAAAACGCATACATTAAGGAGAGTAAGTATGGGAAAAACGCTCGCTGTCAATGCAGGCTCCTCATCATTAAAATGGCAACTCTATGAAATGCCAGAAGAAACCGTGATTGCTAAGGGGATTTTTGAACGTATTGGTCTATCTGGCTCAATTTCAACAACTAAATTCAACAACGAAGAACACGTTAGAAAACAAGAAATTGTGGACCATCGTCAAGCTGTTTTATTGCTGATGGATGAGTTAATCCATTTTCAATTAATTCATGAGTTCCGTGAAATCACAGGAATTGGGCATCGTGTTGTTGCAGGTGGGGAATTTTTTAAAGACTCTACAATTATTACACCTGAGGTTTTAGCTGAGATAAAAAACCTTTCAACTTTGGCTCCTTTACATAATCCGGCCAACGTTTTAGGGATTGAAGCCTTCCAACGTCTCTTACCCGATGCACTTGCGGTCGCTGTTTTCGATACGGCTTTTCATAGCACTTTACCTGAAAAAGCTTATCGTTATCCTATTCCAACAAAATATTATGAAGATTATTCAATCAGAAAATATGGGGCACATGGGACTTCACATATGTATGTGGCGCAAGAAGCAGCAAAAGTCTTAGGAAAACCACTGGAAGAATTGAAGATAATTACGGCCCACATTGGAAATGGAGCTTCAATTACAGCGATTGAAGGTGGTAAATCTGTTGATACTTCAATGGGATTCACACCACTTGCTGGTGTAATGATGGGAACACGTGCGGGGGAAATGGATGCTTCAGTCATTCCTTATATGTTGGAGAGCGATCCGAGTCTTAGAAATGCTCAAGATGTGATTGACATTCTCAACAAAGAGTCTGGAGTGCTTGGGGTATCTGAACTTTCTAGTGATATGCGTGACCTTTCAGAAGCAGTAGCCAAAGGAAATCCTAAAGCGATTCTTGCCTATGAAATGTACGTTGACCGTCTCAAAAAATTTATTGCCCAATATTTTGGCGTATTAAATGGAGCTGATGCACTTATTTTCACTGCAGGTGTCGGAGAAAATGATACGGCTGTTCGGACGGATGTAGTTAATGGACTTTCGTGGTTTGGAATGGAAATTGATGAAAGTAAAAATGTTCGTGGAGCTTTTGGCATCATTTCTAAGCCAGAGTCTAAAGTGAAAGTACTTGTTGTGCCAACAAACGAAGAATTGGTTATTGCTCGTGATGTCGAAGCGGCTAAATAATGAAATAAAAATTACTGACCAGGCTGTCAGTAATTTTTTACTTAAGAAAAAGCTGTCAGTAAAATTTATCCAAAAGCTTGTCATCTATAAAAGAAAGCGCTATAATTATTGTGAGTAGAGGTGGAAATTATGGAGAATTTACCAAAAGTTATAAAGGCTGAAATGTTGCCGGGAGTGCGTTTACGCTTAGAATTTGATAACGGACAAGTTCGATATTATCCTGTTCATGAGCAAATTGATCTGTTGATGAACCCTTTTGACGTGAGCAAATTAAAAAAGACTTACGGAGCAAACTTATTTCTTGGTGGAATGGTTTCATGGATAGGAAATGAAATTAAGATTGAACCTAATGGGGATTTATTACTCAATGATTCAGTGATTCCTGCTGAGCTTCTTTGGGAACATAGTTTAAAACATATAGATAGTATGGACCCTGAAAAATTGAAAGAATTGGAAGAAATTAAGCATCCTTTTTGGCAAGGGGTAAAAAGTCTTAATTTGATTTTTTGGATTGCCGGAATTCTTCTTGTGATTTATTTACTTATTCAATTATTGGGGCATCTTGGTTTATTGACATCTTAACAGTTTTTATAAAGGCTTTAATTAGTCTTTTTTTCGTGAGCATTTTATGGTAAAATAGAGAAAATATAATAGAATAGGTGCAATATGGCTGAAATTAAATATAAACGCGTACTATTAAAACTTTCGGGAGAAGCTCTCTCAGGCGAAAAGGGATTCGGATTCGACCCTGAAACAGCAAAAGCTGTTGCTGAAGAACTTAAAGAAGTCCATGATTTGGGTGCAGAACTTGCGATTGTTTGCGGTGGTGGTAATGTTTGGCGTGGAGTTACTGGTGAAAAAGCCGGGATGGAACGTGCTCAGGCAGATTACATGGGAATGCTTGCAACAATCCAAAATGGATTGTTCATTCAAAGTGCTCTTGAAAACATTGGAGTTGACACACGAGTGATGACGGCCATTGAGATGAAAGCTGTTGCTGAACCTTATATTCGTCGTCGTGCTGAACGTCATTTAGAAAAAGGGCGTGTTGTTATTTTTGCTGGTGGAACTGGCTCACCTTACTTCTCAACTGATACAACCTCTGCTTTACGTGCTGCAGAAATTAATGCAGACGTCATTTTGATGGCTAAAAATGGTGTTGATGGTGTTTATAACGCAGACCCTAAATTAGTTGCTGATGCTATTAAATTTGAACATTTGACACATATGGATGTTATTACCAAAGGCTTGCAAGTTATGGACAGTACAGCTTCAACAATGTCAATGGATAATCATATTCCACTTGTTGTTTTCAACATGAATGAAGCTGGAAATATTACACGCGTCGTTCGCGGTGAAGAAATCGGAACAACTGTTGAATAAGATTTACTTACAAAGCTGTCAGTAAGTCTATCTATTCAAGAAATACTGATGGGAATACTAGTATATTCGTAAACGTCAAAGGGGCAATGGCTAGCCTTTGGTAGAATTTCTGTCAGTAAAAATAAAAGAATTAATAAAGTAGAAAAAGGAAATAAAATGGCAAACGAAATTGTTACAACAGCTCAAGAACGGATGAAACACTCATTAGCAAGTTTACAACGTGATTTGGGACACCTCCGAGCTGGTCGTGCCAATGCAAGTCTTCTTGATCGTGTTCAAGTTGTTTACTATGGTGCACCAACACCACTTAATCAGTTAGCGTCAATCACAATTCCAGAAGCTCGTGTCTTGATGGTGACTCCTTTTGACAAATCAATTTTGAAAGACATTGAAAAAGCATTGTATGAATCAGACCTTGGAATTACGCCAGCAAATGACGGTTCTGTCATTCGTTTAGTTATCCCAATGTTGACAGAAGAACGCCGTCGCGAACTTGTCAAAGAAATGGGTAAATACATTGAATCAGCAAAAGTAGCGATCCGTAATATCCGTCGCGATGCAATGGATACTGCTAAAAAATCAGAAAAAGCAAAAGAAATCACAGAAGATGATCTTAAAGATCTTGAAAATGAGATTCAAAAAGTGACTGATGATGCTGTAAAAGAAGCTGACAGATTGGCGTCAGTAAAAGAAAAAGAATTGTTGGATATCTAAAAAACCGACAAAAAAGTAATTTGAAAAAGCATTGACGGCTCCATTGAGCCGTTTTTACATCAAAGTTTTGTAAGGATAATAAGATTGAGAAAAGTGATAAAACTCAGAGAGCAACCGTCCTATCTCAAAAAAGCCATCAGTTTTTTTCAGGAAAAGTGGGGGAGTGCTGAGAGTAATTCTGTTTATGAAGACTGTTTGAAGCACAGTTTGGATAGTCAAAATTCTATTCCTCAGTGGTACCTGAGTGTTGATGAAGGAAAAATTATTGCGGGCTGCGGGCTAATTAGCAATGATTTTATTAGTCGAATGGATTTATATCCTTGGCTCTGTGCGCTTTATGTCGAAGAAGAATTTCGTCAGCAAGGGTTCGCTCGACTGTTGATTGAAGTTGTCAAAGAAGAATGCAAAACTTTTAGTTTTAAAAAACTTTACTTAGCAACAGATTTTATTGATTTTTATGAACAGTTTGATTTTCATTATCTAGCTGACGGTTATCATCCTTGGGGTGACAAGTCACGGATTTACGAAGGAAATATTAATTAAGAGAGACTAGAAGTCTCTAAATTACATTTAATAAAGAGGAACAAATGAGTATTATTGGACAAACAATCTCTGCGATTATCGTGGAAGAAAGTGAACGTTTCTATTTTCTCCAAAAAGGAGAAGATTTATTACGGTTAGACAAAACAGAAGGTGAACATGCTATTGGCGATGTGGTGACTGGTTTTGTTTATGTGGATAAAGATGAACATCGTCGTCTGACGACTTTGGAACAAAAAGCAACAAATGAGCAATATGGTTGGGGAACGGTAACAGCTGTTCGTAAGGACCTCGGTGCCTTTGTTGACACAGGTTTACCAGGGAAAGACGTGGTTGTATCTCTTGATGATTTGCCACTTGAAAAAGACCAATGGCCAAAAGTTGGCGACCAACTTTATGTGAAATTAATTGTTGACAGAAAAGAACGGATTTGGGGTCATTTAGCTTGGCATGAAGATTTTTGGAACCTTGCTGGACCTGGTTATGACAATATGCAAAACCAAGATTTACGTGCTATTGTTTACCGAAATAAAGAATCAGGAACTTTTGTGTACTTGCCTGACAACAATATGCTAGGGTTTATTCATCCTAGTGAACGCTTTGCTATTCCACGCGTTGGTCAAGAATTGCAAGTTCGTGTTATCGGATTTAGAAAAGAAGACCGTAGTCTAAATCTGTCAGCAAAACCCCGTGCTTATGAAATGCTTGATGCTGATAGTCAAATGATTTTGGCCTATCTTCAATCAATGGGTGGTAAAATGGCTTTTAATGATAAATCAAATCCAGATGAAATTAAAGCCACATTTGGTATTTCAAAAGGACAATTTAAAAAAGCGCTCGGTGGCTTGATGAAAGCAAAAAAAATCAAACAAAGTCCAGAAGGCACAGAATTAATTGGAGAATAATTTACTGACAGCTTTACTCAAAGAGAGAAGCTAAGTTTAAAGACTTCGTCAGCAAATTCTATCAGTAAAGACGACTTAAAAAATTTCTGTCAGTAAAAAAAGGTAGCTCTAAAAGCTACTTTTTTTTGAGCTATGCTATAATATTTCACAAGACAACTAAAGCAAAGGAGAAATAATGGCAACAGAAAGAGCAATATTTGCAGGTGGATGTTTTTGGTGTATGGTACAACCATTTGAAGAACGTGAAGGAATTTTATCGGTCACGAGTGGTTATACAGGTGGAAATGTTGAAAATCCAACTTACGAACAAGTAAAAATGCACCTGACCGGCCACACAGAAGCAGTAGAAATTATTTTTGATAATAGTAAAATTAATTATCAGACACTTGTTGAACTTTACTGGACACTGACAGACCCCACAGATGCTTTTGGTCAATTTGAAGATCGAGGGGATAACTATCGTCCAGTTATTTTCGTTGAAAATAATGAACAAGAAAAGATTGCCAAAGAAAGTAAAGCACAATTGCAAGCCAGTGGAAACTTCGACTCTCCAATTGTGACAAGTATTGAGAAGACTCAAAAATTTTGGCCAGCAGAAGACTATCATCAAGGATTTTACAGAAAAAATCCAGAAGATTATGCTGAATCAAGCAAAATCCGCCATGATTTTTTGGAAAAACAATGGGAAGACAAATAAAAAATCCTGTGAATCACTAGATAGAAAGAGAAAATGACATTTTATAATTACCTAATGCGCCATCGCGCACCAGTAGAGAAAGACGATGCGACTCGTCTTGCAAATCTTGTTTTTCAAGATCCACTTTTTCCGAAACAATCGAAAGATTTCGATGAAATTTCGACCTATTTAGAAACAGAAGCACCTTTTTATTTTAATCTCACCCTTTTTGACAATGTTTGGCTAAGTTATTTGGAAGCCTAATGATTATCATAAATTTTTCTTAAAAAAAGATAATAAAATGATATAATAGACGCAAAGGAGAGATTTATGCAAATTAAAGTAGAAAAACTTAAATTCTCATATCAAGCTAGACTAATTTTGTCTATTAGTGAAGGAGCTTTTGAATCGGGCCATATTTATGGAATTGTTGGGAATAATGGTGTGGGGAAAACCACCTTTTTCAAAACTTTGACAAATATTATCACAAACTATGAAGGACATATCCAACTTGATGGTCAAGAAATCAAAGAAAACCCGAGATTGCTTGCAAAAGTTGGCATCATGCTTGATGATATGGAACTTTACAAAAGTTACACGGGTCTATTTAATCTGCGCTATTTTGGTGGTCTGCGCGGAGAATTTGATGAGGACAAAGCACTCAGCCTAGCTAAGAAACTAGATTTAACCCCTGAAATGTTATCCAAAAAAGTCGCTACTTATTCACTTGGAATGAAGAAAAAGTTAATTCTACTCATCTCAGTTATGAATGATGCAGAAATTTTGATTTTCGATGAGCCTTTCCGTGGAATTGATGCAAAATCTGTTGAGTGGTTTAGAGATTACTTGCTTGAACTCAAAGGAAGAGGACGATTGATTCTCATTTCAAGCCATGTCCAAGAAGACATTGAAACAATTTGTGATAAAGTTTATCTTCTGGCTAATGGCGATTTCACAGCTACTTTTGATTTGAAAAATCAACAAGAAGTCTTGACTTATACGGTTTCTGTGACCGATGTCCAAGTCTTAGCCGACTTTTTGACAAAGACAGGTGTTCAAGTAGAGATTAAAGAAAATACAATTAAGTTTGACAGTAGCCCTGAAGACTTCCAAATTGCTTTCCGTCATGCTGTTGAAGAAGGTGTAAACTTTGATAGTATTAAAAAAGAATCGAAATTTGCTGAATTTATCAAGAAAGGGGTCAACTGATGAACGCAAAAAATATATTTAAAATGGAGTTTTACCGAAATTTTCGTGATAAAAGCTGGTTGATTGTCATCGGAGTTATGGCGATTCTAGCTTTAATTGATTCAATTTTAATCATCAATCTTATCGGACAAACAGTTTCTGGATACAGCCATAATAGTGCCGGAACAGCTGTCTTGGCAGCTTTAACAATTTTCTTCACTTTGGCTTTAGGACTTGGAATTTGGGCCTTTCAAATCATTTATCCATTCCATCTATTGTCAGTTGATTATAGTAATAAAGCTTTAGGCTTAATGATTGCTTCTGGAGTAAATCGAATGACCTATTATTTTATTAAATTAATTTCGACAATTCTTTCGACTTTACTGGCCCTATTTACAATTTTGATTATTCCATTTTTCTTAATTTTAGGCGTTTATGCCCGACAACTAAGTGAATTTTTGAGTATGGTTTCCCGCTCTCTTTCTCTTAGCAGTGTTTGGATGGTCTTGCTTAATTCGTTTGCAGGTGCTCTGGCCTCTATTGTTGTTTTGTTTTTCGTTGTCATTATGACCCGAGGCAAATTTTGGGGAGTTTTCGTTTATTTAGGTATTGCAATGGGAGTAGGCATTGTCCTCACCATCTTTACTAGTTCGATAAACGTAGTATCGATTGATAGTCAAAATATGATGTCAAATAATAGTTTGATTGGGATTATCTTCTCAGTAGTTGAAATCGTTGCTTTTGGATTACTTGGACTCTCTCTTATCAGAAAACAAGATTTATAAACTAAAGAGTACTTGACAGAGTGCTCTTTTTTTGATAGAATACTCGGGTATGTGAATTTTCACATATAAGGCGTGGAAGCTGTAAAATACAGCATCATACCACATCACGAAAACAAAATATAAGGAGAATTTATCGTGGCTAAACAAGTAGAAAAACTCGTTAAATTACAAATCCCTGCCGGTAAAGCAACACCAGCTCCACCAGTTGGTCCAGCTTTGGGTCAAGCAGGTGTTAACATCATGGGATTCACAAAAGAATTCAACGCTCGTACAGCTGACCAAGCTGGTATGATCATCCCAGTTGTTATCTCAGTTTATGATGACAAATCATTCACATTCATCACAAAAACTCCTCCAGCAGCAGTTCTTTTGAAAAAAGCAGCAGGTGTTCAAAAAGGTTCTGGTGAACCTAATAAAACAAAAGTTGCTTCAGTTACAAAAGCACAAATCAAAGAAATTGCAGAACTTAAGATGCCTGACCTTAATGCAGCATCAGTTGAAACTGCAATGTCAATGATTGAAGGTACTGCAAAATCTATGGGATTCACTGTTACTGACTAAAAATTTAGGCGAATTACTTCGTTGACAGAACCCTCACCTACTTAGGTAGGCTTTGGAACCTGTCGCTTCGTACTTCGACTAAATTTTCGAGATTTACATTTTGTAAATTCAGAAAAAGTCACACATGCAATCCACACATTTAGTGGAAGGCTGTTACGCTTGTTGTTATAAAAAAGAATCTATTGGCTCAACTGAGCGGTGCGGAACGTGGCTTGAAACACTGTTTCAAGGTTGCAAATGAGGAAAGCAGAGCTTTCTTCTTCGCCCGACGTTTAGTGTAAAGACCGCGTTTTGAGGAAAAGTTTTTCCTTTAAGTGAAGCAAAGCGAATATTCAAAGACAACAAGGAAGACAGACAACCGATATTACCACAAGGAGAAAATAGAAATGGCTAAAAAAAGTAAAGCATTGCGCGCAGCGATTGAAAAAATCGACGCAACTAAAGCATACAGCGTAGAAGAAGCTGTAGCACTTGCAAAAGAAACTTCATTTGCAAAATTTGACGCAACTGTAGAAGTTGCTTACAACCTTAACATCGACGTTAAAAAATCTGACCAACAAATCCGTGGAGCAATGGTATTGCCAAACGGTACTGGTAAAACTGCTCGTGTTCTTGTTTTCGCTAAAGGTGCGAAAGCTGAAGAAGCTACAGCAGCTGGTGCAGATTTCGTAGGTTCTGACGAACTCGTTGCTAAAATCAACGGTGGTTGGTTAGACTTCGACGTTGTTATTGCAACACCTGACATGATGGCAGTTGTTGGACGTCTTGGACGTGTCCTTGGACCACGTAACTTGATGCCTAACCCTAAAACTGGTACAGTTACTATGGATGTAACTAAAGCAGTTGGTGAATCAAAAGCTGGTAAAGTTAACTACCGTGCTGACAAAGCTGGTAACGTTCATGTTCCAATCGGTAAAGTTTCATTCGACACAGAAAAACTTGTTGAAAACTTTAAAGCTTTGAACACTGTAATCGCTGCTGCTAAACCTGCTGCATCTAAAGGTGCTTACATCACAAACCTTTCTGTTACAACAACAATGGGTCCTGGTGTTAAAGTTGATTCAGCTTCATTCTAATAAAAATAAAAAGAGAAAATTAATTTTCTCTTTTTTTTTTTATTGTAGAATCTAAAAAAACATGCTAGAATTAGGTATGTTATTATTTCTATGGGTTTACACAACAATTATCTTTGCAATTGCCTACCTTTTTCAAGTCCTAAATCTTACTCTAATTGGGTTAGAAGTTATTACCATTATTCTCCTTTTTATTAGTTTTTGGGAAAGTACAAAGGGAAGGTATCGACGAATTATTGGCATGAATATCATTAATATTTTCTTTATTCTTGTCTTATATTTTTCACAACATGTCTTTACTTATATTCAACATCACGATGTCGAAAAGGTTTCAGTAATCATCGTTGGTTTCGTGTTGGCTCAATTATTGGGGATTTTTTGGGGGCGACAATTTTATAAACATCAAGAAAAATCAAATAAATAAAAGGGCTGATATTATTCAACCCTTTTATTTATTTGCTCTACAAGTTCATTAATTTTTTCCACTCTTGGTTGAATGGATACTTGAAATTCATTAACTTTCTTTTGTATATCTTGACCGACACGTTCTGCTTTGATGCTTTCTTCTTGCACTCTCTCAAGATTTATTTTCATTGTGTTGACTTCCTCAGATAAGTCAGTCATTAACTTCTTTAAGTCTTTAAATAATTCAAACATAGACACGTCCTTTATCAGCCATTAATTTGTTTGGCTATTTCGGCTAAATCATAATCATGGGCTGTGAATTTTGCAATGAAACCATCATTTTCATCATAACGAGGAATCAAATGAATATGAGTATGAAAAACAGTTTGCCCAGCGATTTCTTCATTATTTTGTAAGATATTCATACCTTTAGCATGAAGTTTATCCACAAGTTTACTGGCGATTTGAGGGACTTTACTAAAAAGTTCAGCAGATTCCTCGCCTGTCATCGCAAGAATGTTGCGGTAGTGTTTTTTGGGGACAACTAATGTGTGGCCCTTAGTGGTTTGAGTAATATCAAGGAAAGCAACAACATCATCATCTTCATAAACTTTGGTGCTTGGAATTTCACCAGCAATAATTTTGCAAAAAATACAATCTTCCATTTCGATAATTCCTCCAGCATTATTCGGTAACTTCTGATAAAGAAGTCTAAAACTTTATAATCTACTATAGATTATAGTATAAAAAGTAGAAAAAACCCAGTAATAATAACGGGGGGTTCAAAAGTAAGAGCGATTATTGAAAAGAGGAAATTTAAATTATGCTATAATGAATAAAACTTGTATTTATTATAAATTGAAATTTAAGCACTTTTTATTTTATAAATTTGATATAATGTAATAAAATTTATTCCACCTAGATAGAGGTGGGGAAGGATATAAAGGATGGGAGTTAAAAGTAATGGTGAGAAAAAAAGCTAATCGACCATTCGGTTTGATTTTTAAATATTTACGAGAGTTTTCAAAATTTTGGTTTGAATATATCTCGGTTTTTATAGGAACAACTTTAGCAATTACTTTTGTGATTATTCCTCTGTTAGAATCAATCTCGGGCCTTATTATGCGTCTGTCAGGAATTCCCTATGTTTCTTATAATAATCTGGGGAATTTGATTCAAAATCATTTCTTGGGCGTTCTGGGACTTCTAATCATTTTATTTTTATTAATTTTTCTAGTCTATGTTCAATTTATTGTTCAATTTAAAGGAATTCGATTGATTCAGTCAAGAAGTTTGACTTTGAAAAATTTGTTTAAGGAAGTTGTCTCATCTGCGAAAAAGGTTAAAATTCAACAGTTAGGCTTTTTCTTATTTTATTTTCTACTAATTATTCCTTTTGGGAGATATGTTTTTAGTACACCGCTTTTGTCAAAAATCAAGATTCCGGTTTTTACACTTGAATTTTTCCTAAAAAGTTGGCAAAATATGCTGATTTTAGTGTTATTTTATGCTATTACTTTCTGGATTAGCACGCGTTTGATTTTAACTCTTCCGCTTATGATTCTAAAAGGTCAACCCTTGAAATTGGCGATAAAAGAGAGTTTAAAACGGACCAAGGGAGTTAGAAAATTCTTTAGACTTTCTGTTTATTTTGGACTTATCGGTTTATTTAGTATAATAATGCAGGGGCTTCTTTTTATGGGGGGCTACTTTGCGCAAGATTATCTTGATAAAACTTCCTTTGCTTTGATTGGGAAGCTTGATTATTTCTACTTTGAGTTTGATGATGCTTTTTAGTTATTTGATTAATGAAGCTCAAATGGAAAGCTTTGAAGTTCCTAAAAAAGCGCCTAAAGGCCGCATGAAGTATAAGGTGATTTTTTCTAGTTTTACGATTTTACTTTTTGCTTTAGTGAGTTGGACTTATGTAGAAGGATTTATGGATACTGTTCCGCTGACAATTTCTCATCGAGGAGTTGATGAGGAAAATGGTGTGCAAAATACTATCCCAGCATTAGAAGCAACAGCAAAAGCAAAACCAGATTATGTTGAAATTGATATTCAAGAAACGAAAGATCATCAATTTGTCGTCTTTCATGACCCAACATTAAAAGATTTAGCTGGAATTGATAGTCCGCCGCAAAAACTTACCTTGGCAGAATTGACAAATACGGTCGTTTCTGAAAATGGTAAAAAAGCTTTAATTCCAAGTTTTGATGATTATTTATCGGCCGCTGAAAAAATAAATCAAAAATTATTGGTTGAGATTAAAGTATCTCCATTAGACTCTCCAAAGATGGTTGAAAACTTTAGTAAAAGATATGGTGCAAGACTTTTAAAGGATAAAGCAATGATTCATTCTTTAGATTATAATGCGCTCTTGATTGAACAAAAAATTAATCCGAAGATTAAAGTCAGTTTTATCCTTCCTTTCAATCTTCTTTTTCCCCAAACTAAAATGTCTGCTTATACAATGGAAGCGACGACACTTACCAGTAGTTTTGTGGACAAAGCACAGGCTAAACATCAAATGGTTTTCGCTTGGACAGTTAACGATGAAACGGATATGAGAGAACAAATGTTTAATGGAGTGAACGGGATTATCACTGATAATCTTGATGACTTAAAAGGCGTCATTTCCGAAGATGATGAAAGTCCAAGTTATGCACAACGTATTTTAAGAATGACTTCACTAATGGAAATAGAATAGAATTTAAAAGAGGAATATATGTTAAAAGTAACAAATTTAACGGGTGGATATTTGGGACACCCTGTCTTAAAAGAACTTAATTTTGAAATTAAAGAAGGAGAGCTCGTTGGACTTATTGGTTTAAATGGCGCAGGAAAATCAACAACGATTCAAGAAATTATTGGACTATTAACTCCATATTCTGGACAGATTGAATTGGATGGCTTGACTTTACAGCAAGATTTAGAAGGTTACCGCAGAAAAATTGGTTTCATTCCAGAAACACCAAGTTTGTATGAAGAGTTGACTTTGCGTGAACATATTGAGGTGACAGCCTTGGCTTATGGGATTTCTGTTGACCTTGCCTTCAAACGAGCAGAGAAGTTGCTTGAAACCTTTCGTTTGAGCGATAAGTTGGATTGGTTCCCAGTGAATTTTTCAAAAGGAATGAAGCAAAAAGTCATGATTATCTGCGCATTTTTGGTTGAACCTTCCCTTTATATTGTGGATGAGCCCTTTATGGGACTTGACCCTCTTGCCATTCAGGATTTAATTGATCTGATGATGGAGATGAAAAAAACGGGGAGTTCGATTTTGATGAGTACCCATATCCTAGCGACTGCTGAAAAATTCTGTGATAAATTCATTGTTCTGCATGAAGGGCAGGTTGTTGCTTTTGGAACAGTAGAGGAGTTACGGAGTCAATTTAATCAACCAAAAGCAAGCTTAGATGAGATTTATCTTGCTTTAACAAAGGGGAATATTCCAAACTCTAAAGAAGTTGTAGAGGCAGGAAAGACGCATGAATGAAATTTTTAAAAAACGTCGTAACCTTTGGTACCAACAAAATATAAAGTATCTTCGCTATGTTTTTAATGATCATTTTGTTTTGTTCTTAATGATTTTATTGGGCGCTTTAGTGGTGCAATATGTTAATTTTTTACAAGTTCATCATTTGAATTTGTGGGGGAAGATTATTTTGGTGGTTTTTGTCAGTTTGCTTAGCCAAGTTTTAGGACGCTTAGCAACGTTTATCGAAGCCCCCGATAAGGTTTTTTTACTGACAAAAGAATTGGAAGTTCGAGCTTATTTAATTAAATGTTTGATTCGTTCATTAATTCTTCCAGCAATTGTATCAGGGCTTTTGGTTCTGATTGCGGCACCTTTATTAAAATTTAATCCTATTTTCTTGATTCTCTGGTTTTTGGTTCTTGTTGGGATTAAAGCTGGCTTACTGGCTTATCAAATTTGGCGCTTTCAAAATAGTGGACTTTTAGATTGGTCGGGATTGATTGATTTAGAGGAAGCGCGAAAAACGGGAACTTTGCGACTATTTTCATTATTTACAAATGTTAAAGGGCTCAAATCGCACAGTCATCGTCGAAAATACCTTGATTTTTTACTGACAAAAACAAAAAGAACTTACGAATATCTATTTACACGAAGTTTTTTACGGTCAGGAGATTATCTGGGCTTAACGATTCGCCTCCTTATTTTGTCAATTTTATCAATGATTTTTGTCAAGAATGGTATTGTTGCCATTGTTATGGTGGTAGTCTTTAATTACTTGCTTATTTTTCAGCTTTTATCTTTACAAACGGCTTTTGATTATCAACTTTTGACGAGAATCTATCCATTGAAAAAAGCGGCAAAAACGGCCGGTTTACGCATGATTATTTTTAGAGTAATGATGTTTGTGACGATTGTTGAATTAGTGCTATCATTAATTTTTGTTCGACCGTTTTTCTTGACACTTGTGATTTTATTGGTGAACTTTTTGCTGACTAAATTCTATGTCAGATTCCGATTAAAAAATAAATAAAAAATGCTGACAGAAATTCTGTCAGTATTTTTTTATAAATTAATAATTTTTGTACCGTGAACGTAGTTTGTTCCAGTCAATTGAGCAAGTTCTTCAAAGTTTTCAGCATTGATACCTCCACCAATGATAATATTAATTTTTCCTTGGGCGTAATCAATGAGTGATTTGATTTTGTCAGTATCTAATGATTGGTCAAGTGGCCCACCATGCATCAAAATTTTATCTATTCCAAATTCAACAAGTTGGTCAATGGCTTCTTTTTGATCAGTAATTTCGTCAAAGGCCATGTGAAATGTAATAGGAAGTCCTTGGGCAGCAATGCTCACTGTTTCGAGTGCATCACTATCTATTTTATTGTCAGTCGTGAGGGCACCAAATACAATGTTTTGAGCACCAGCTTCGACAGCTTTGAGTGTATCAGTCTCAATAATTTTAAGTTCATGAGAATTATAAACAAAATTGCCGCCTCTTGGACGAATCATGACTGCCAGAGTTGTTTTGCTCTCGGCAACATATTCGGCAGCTTCTTGAATGACGCCGTAAGAAGGTGTTGTTCCTCCAACAGCAAGATTGTCACAAAGCTCAATTCGTTCAATACCAGCTTGGAGCGCTTGTGGGACTTTTGTGAAGTTTTCAAGGCAAAGTTCTCGGATAATCATAATTTTTCCTTTCAAATGTACTAGAATTATTATAACATGATTCTTCTATTTAACTTAAAAAAATTACAATAATTAATTTGAATAAAAAGAATGAAAGTGATTGTGGTATAGTAGAACTATGTTAAAATATAGAGCTTAAATCCTTGATATATAAGGGTTGTAGAGATTATAAACAAAAATTTTAACGCTTTTTACTACGTTCGACCAAAAAATCATAATGCTTTTAAGATACTGCTGAACTTTTCAGCGGTCTCTTTTTCTTTACTTTTGGCAAGGTGGCTATATGTATTCATTGTGATAGCATAATCTGCATGTCCTAATCGTCTTTGTATCTCTTTAGGGTTAACATCGTTGTTCATCAAAAGACTAGCGTGAGTATGACGGAAACCGTGAAAGCCAATGTTAGGTACTCCAGAATTTTTGAAGTGTCTCACTAATTTCTGTCTCTCTATTTCATAAGACCTCATTTTTTGATGATATGAGAAGACTAAAGAGTCATGCAAGGATATAGCACCGTCATTTTGATATTTCCGCCATTCTTTTAAACTTTCAAGAGTGTCGTTATCCAAAAACACAGAACGATTACTCTCTTTTGTCTTTGCGCTATCCTGTATCAAATTGCTTTGTTGAATTAGAGTTTTAGACACACTGAGATAATGGTTGTTAAAATCAATATCAGACCAAGAAAGAGCCATAGCCTCCCCTACACGTAAGCCAGTTGCAAGAAGTAGTTTGTATAAAGTCTTACTCTTTCGATTGTCCGTGCTTGGTTCTAAAGTATCAAGATACAACAAGAATTGTTTTAGCTCCTCATTATCAAAATACTTAATCTTTTTAACTGTCCTTGTCTTTAACTTAGGAGGGAAAACCTTTATAGCTGAATTGTCCTCGATAGCTCCTAATTGCATACCATAATCAAGGATACGTTTTATAAAGTTAAGAAGTAGCTTATAATCCTTACATTTTCCTCGCTCACGCTTACCGTTGATTATTTCGGCAGTATTTGCGTTATTAGCCCATTTATTGACAAGTTCCTGTAATAACATTGGCGTTATCTTAGAGAGCTTATACGAGCCAATAGGAGGTAGTATATAATTACGTAAGTAATTATCAGCAACACTTATACTATTTTCCTTAACTGTCAGCTTATAACTCTCAAACCAACTCAAAGCCAAAGATTCAAAGTTATCAAAAACCACTTTTTCCCTTGCAATTGTAGACCCATTATTGATAAACTTATTTATAGCTTGGCGTGCTTTAATATCACACATTTTTCTACTATTGGCACTTACACTTGTTCGTACTTGCTTACCTGTGAGATTATCCACACCCAAATAAACGTTAGTTCGGTACACCTTTGTACCGTCTTTTTTTATATATTCTTTAATATTCATAATTATTTCTTCCTTTCCATTTTGTACTAATGTCAGGCAAGGCATGTACGAGGATTGAGAAATATTGTTATTAGAGCTTATACGATTAATTAGTTAACTGGTTTATTAGTTTATAGAGTTATTAAATTCTCAACTGATATAGTATTATTTACGGTAACAAGAGTAACAAAGTATTATAAAGGTAGTTATATCAAGGGTTTATACTGTTACCTTTCTCTAAAATAAGAGTAACAGTAAGGTATCAAGGGTAACAACTATAAAAGAGTATATCGATAGAAAGCGAGAGATAAACAGCTTAATAGAGGGAAATGTTGGATAAACTACTGACAGAATGGCTCTCAGCTTTTAACGTGGTTCAGGTTTGCACGTATTAGGGTTAAGTAAAAAGTAGTAAATATTTACTCATAAACTAGTTGCAAACGTGAACAATAAGCTTATATTGATTTCTACAAGCCTTACATCACGCGCTTTCTATTAACTGACTGGGGGGCGTGATATCATTGTCTGCGGTTGACATGCCTTCCTCTAATATCAGATACACCCTTGGCTAGCGTTAAGGTTTCTCTATCAATTACTCTTAGCTCTCCGTCTTCAAGTTTGACGATATAACTATTCTTTAATTCAGACTCATCTCCTCTAATAATCGTAGCTTCCTGCCCATTTGATAGTTTAATGATGTCGTCTCTTTTCATAGCTTGTTCTTCCTTTTATGCCAGTTGATGAACAGCATAAATAATAATTAGTAAAATAAAAACTAATTCAATGATAAATGATTGTTTGTCCTTATTCATATTCTCCTTTCAAAAAAATAATTTAAACGATTGGATCAAGCACGAAGTAAAAAAGAAACGCTGAAAGAATTCCCCATAGTAAGTTATTATGAGAAATAGCTCGAACTAATGTTGCTATCGCCAAGATTAGCCATATTACATCAGTCAGCTTATATTTGGATAGTATTTTCATGGTTTGTTCCTTTCGTTTTTTAATTCGGTGGGTTTGAGCCACTGAGATAGAGGAGACACTTACAAGTACGCCCTCACGGCTGACGTGGCACTTTGAAAGTTCCATGTCACATCAGGAACTTCATACAGATTTCCAATCCGTGTAAAAAAGATTGGCACAAGAAACGGTGCCATTGTATTTCATACCTTGCGTTTTAACAGATATGAACTTTCTCTTTTTTCCGAAAGTCGAGAACACAAAAGTGTGGACTCCTCAGATTTAGGAGAGCGCAAAAGTGCGCTGTCCTATGAAACCATTGATATTAAAAACAAGTGGGTCAGAGCCACCCGTTTTTGAGTAAGTCCATAGTCTGTAGTAAAGTCGGTCAAACCGACCTTAGATTTTATCATTTTGTTATGGCTCAAACCCATAACAATTTAATCGGCGGAATTTTCGACCGATTGGCTAAAGTCGTAAAATGCGATCTCAGGTATGTTTGGACAAAAATCTTTATCATTTATCTTTCGTTAAAAAAAATGAAACAAAAATTTTATTATTTACTGGAGTAATGCTTTTTAAAATATTTATTTGAAACCACAGTGCCATTGGTAATATCGAGAACATCTCCTATATCCCCCATTGCATAAGTTCCACCAAAGCCTTGTCCAACGCTCAAAATACCATTCATTATTCCCAATTTTATATTTCTTTTAGCTGTTGGATTTATACCGGTTAAAAGGATTTTTAATCTATCATCATACCAAGAAAGATAATTCTCTTTAAACGCTTGCTTAACCCAATCTGGTTGTTCATTTGTTTTACTAATTTCCCATACTTCGACTGATTTGTTTTTATATTTTACTTCCATAAAATAATATAACTTCTTTCTGTATAATATAGTGAGATTTTGGAGACCCTAAAAAAGGGGGTACCGATTCGTTCCTCCCTAGCAAGTCGCGAATCACGACCCCCTTAATAACAACAACGAAATTTTCGTTTTTGCCACTTGTGGCAGAAAGCTATACCGACATCACGTAGGGTATGAACAACATACAAAATTTACATGTAGTTATTCCCCATATAAATGGGGAAGCCGTCAACCATTCCGCAACCAAACGACAACCACAAAGCCCATTGCAAAATGTAAGCAAACTGATAGCGGTTCAGGGTGTAAAGATTTTAACACCCTCAAAATTGTGGAGGTTATCAACACTAGACAAAGTCTATACCGACATCACGTCGGTCAGGGGTAACTTTGAGGTGTACCCATTCAAAACAAAAATGTTATAGCTCCGTAGTTACAAATACACAGCAAATTCTAGCAACATACAAAATTTACATGCTGTCAGTATCATACTGAACAAGCGTACCTATAAGTACACTTGTTAATTGTTGGCAAATGTTGGCAGAAATTGACTTGGTACGTCATTGTATTTATTGTTATTTGTGTTTTTATATCATTGAAAAGTAGGAATAATAAAGATATATGGTAGAGAATAGTACCAATAATAGAACAATCAACCCGATCGACTTTATAAAAATAGCAGGAGTTCCAGCATAGAACTGCTTAATTATTCCTTTTTTTGAAAAAAGTATTCCAATGATTAAAAACAATACTGGAAGAATAAACACAAATTCTTTTCTAAACCAGCTATATAGACTTTAGCACTATTAAAGTTCTAATCTATTGCTTTTTTCATTTCATGAATAACTCTTCTTAATTTTGGCAAAGGTAATTCCATCAGGTCAGCAAACTGTTCTTGTGGTAGTCTGTAGTGTTCTCCAAACATTTTCTCATACCCAGCTATAATTACAGCCTTTTCCATTCTTTCATCTAAGTGATCAATACTCTTTAAGTAGTCCGATAGTTTCATGCTTCCTCCTTTTTTAACCCACCAACTCAAACCAGCACAGCTCATACAGCAACGCACGAGCCTCGTCATAAGCGTTGTGATGATAGCCGTAGAAGTCTAAGAAGTTGTATATATTTAACGTGTCGTGCGTGATGATGTCGAAACGGCTGATGTAATCAATGGCACAGTCTCTAAAACTCTTTGCACTCATATCACAGCACATTGACGTTATTAGTCGTTTAGTGGCGTCATAGTGGCAACCAGTTATTTTACAGAACTGTGTTATATCATCAAAGTTACCGCCATTTTGTATGAACCAATCCCAAAGCATTAAAATAGCTTCTTTGTTGGCTCTCTTTTCTGCAGGGCTTAGTGTATCGCACTCGCCTAGTCGTCTATCATCTTTATAATAAGCATGCATATACTCGTGAGCATGGTCAAACGGTCTAGCAAGTTCAGTATAAGCACCAAAGCCAAGTTCTAAAGAAATAAAGGCTTTTTGATTATCTAAGTCCCCCAACCGATAAACAACTCCTAATTTTTCTATTTCACATATTAGTAGACTATTTAATTCCTGTTTGTCCATAGTCCACCGCCTTAGTCCTTATTGTCTAAGTCTTTGGCTTTTTGTGTAATCTCGTCCCACTTATCAGAGAACAGCAATTTGATAGCCATTTTATCCTTTTCTGTCAAAGGACGACCGCCAGACGACAACAAGCGAGACCACACGGCGTCATCGTCAGAGTTTGCGACTTCCGCCAAGTCTATCGGCTCATTGACTGATTTAGCTTCAGCACGCCCCAGTAGATAGTCCACAGATACGTTGAAATAGTCGGCGATTAACTTTAGCTTTTCAGCAGTCGGTTGTTGTTTTTTCATTCTATAAAAGTAATTTGAGCTAAATCCCAAATCTTCCGAAACTCTTTGCAAAGATTTACCTTGTTTTTCAGATAACTCTTTCACACGTTCAAATATTGTCATATCAAGCCTTTCGAAGATTAACGAAAAAACATTTAATACTAATAGTATAAAATAATTGACTTATAATTACTTATAGTGTAAAATAGTTTTTAGTTAAGTTATTCAAAAAAAAGCAAAGACGCCTTTTAACTAGCTCCCCAGCAGGTTTATAAGTTCGCTTATTGCTCTTTTAATTATACTTACATTTTACACTATAAGTACAAAAAACACAAGAATTTAATTACTTATAGTTGAAATAAAGAAGAAAGAAGGTAAAAATGCCACTATTAACACCAGAAATGAAAAAAGCCTTGCGACGAGTTCAGGCTGACAAGTTGCTAAACAAAAAAGAACTTGCTAAGTACATTGGCGTAAGCGAGAATACAGCAAAGTCAATTACTAAAGATAATGAACCGCAAAACGTAAAAAACAAAGTATTCAATGCTGTTGTATCTGCTATTGCTGAAAATTGCTAGCATATGAACAAACTAGACACCGCAATCATGCAAAGCAAACAGTCGAAACCGTACTATCACAAAATCATTCTTGATTTACTCGTACAACTTACGACAAGCGGAAAATATCGCAGTCTAACGAGCTTTAAACAGTCGGGCGATAAATTAACCGCAGAACAAAAAGAAACGCTTAGGCGCTATACTGACAGCATTATCTTACTGTTAGAAATTGGCATGGCGTTTCATGAAATAAAACAATTTTTAAATTAAAAAGCCCGATTGGGTGTAAAGGGCCATGCTAAAATGTAGGAAACGGGCCATTGAAAATGTAGGTTAACTTTAAAATTGTGATAGGCTTTTCCTTATGAGAAAAGACATCCTAGAAAGTATAACCGAACATCTTATGACTGGAATTAAACCTAATTTCGCTGATATTGCCAGACGCTATAATTGTGACTATCGGACGGTCAAACGTTATTATGACCTCGGAAAAGAAAAGACCC
>Ga0208186_100024_pt1 | contig 26932 bp, 25 predicted proteins | sample Shrwel1BS1Day23_FD_187537 | JGI IMG/M metagenome (GOLD analysis project Ga0208186, IMG submission 187537) | Subsurface microbial communities from deep shales in Ohio, USA - Utica-3 well 1 S-1-Day23 (SPAdes) (version 2) ... | reverse complement strand
GTAAAGGCTCGTCTATGAGAAATCGAAAAAATCCCGTTTTTACGCTTGCAATTTGAGCAAGTCTTTTTTATTTTTCTCTTTTAATAATTGGTTTTCGCCCAAAATTTTGTTCTTTAAAATCAACATTCCCTAATTGATAGATTTCATCAGCTTTCTGTGTCAGCTCATCCCAAGGTTTTTGACCAATTTTACTGATGATTTTTCCTCTATTTTGTGCCAAAAATTCTTGTCCAGCTTTTGAAAAACCAAGAATATGAATCTCTTTTGGTAAATTAAACTCCTTTGGAATATTTAACAAAATATATGTTAAGAGCCTACGAACACGCGCTTTTGTATAACGTTTAGTATATACGAGTTCTACTAATTCATCAAAATTTTTAGCAGATTTGATCGCATTTTTTAAGCGAACAGAGAGTTCTTGATTGACTTGGAAAATATTTTCCAAGTGGTCATCAAGCCTGATTTTATATTGCAAAAGTGGAAAATAAGCTGCCCAATTGGTTTTTGGACTTGCATAAGTTTCTAAAATCACTGATGGAACATGATTTTCTATTGCTGACAGGTCTGTCAGTGAAAACAATGACTGACCGACCTCGTCTGTCAGTGAAAATAACTGCTGACGGAGTGCCGTCGCGCTGGCAAACCCCTCTGTCAGTTTGGTCGAATGGAATTTTCCAACACGTTTAATCGCTTGCAAATTAATATTTTTCCCCGCAGCAGCTTTTGCATAAGCAAGTGCTAGGACATGATTAGGCGTGTTCCCATCAAATTTAATTCCTGTAAAATGTTGCCACATCATTTGTGTTTTTTCGGGATAAGAGAGTTGATCAGGCAATGCTTTGATAAAACTTTCCATTTCCGTCTCTTTTGTTTCATAAATATCAGCAATCTCATTATAATCAATTGCTGATTCTGAACCAAAAGCAAGGTCAGTAATGCCAAGATTTTTTAAGATATCCACAGCCCCACTTGCAAAAAAATCGGCAGCTTGCACAGAAACCATAACTGGCAATTCAACGACTAAATCTGCGCCACAAGACAAGGCCATCTCTGCTCTTGTCCATTTATCAAAAATAGCTGGCTCGCCTCGCTGCATCCAATTTCCCGACATAGCGACGATTTTTAGACCATCAATTTGATTCAAAAGATACTCATGTCCCTTATGAAAAGGATTAAATTCAGCAATAATACCTGTAATTTTCGTCATTTTATACCTCTAAAAAAATCTGTCAGTAGCTGACAGATATGGATTTACTTTACTTTTTACAAACAAAAAACCAACGTGCGCTCTCTTTGCTAGGTGCTTCATCAGTAAAATCTGCACAGACTATTGCTTCTTTAAAGCCTGCCGTTGCTAGATGCGCGAGATAATCATCTATCGGATAAGTCCGTTCTTCATGAACTTCGTCTTTTCTTGTAAAGCGTCCATCCTCTCCTTGAATGAAAAAGCTCAACTCATGGACGATTGAATGAGGCACTTCCCCTTCAAAAGAATCCCACAAGAAAGCGAAATCTTCCGCATTTTCATGGTAAGAGTAGTTAGGAAAAACTTCGTCTACTTGATGAGTTGAATGAACATCAAAAATAAAAGTCCCACCCTCATTGAGTATTTCAAAAACACCATCAAAAGTAGCTTGTACTTCATTCAAATTTTCCAAATAACAAAGTGAATCAGAATAACAAGTCACTGCATCAAATTTTCCAAGACCAGAAAGGTCACGCATATCACCAGCAGTAAACTCAAGTTTATAACCTGCCTGACGCGCTTTTTTACTGGCTAAAGTTAACATTTCTTCAGAAATATCAAGACCAGTCACTTCATAGCCTTCTTGAGCCAAGCGTACTGATAAAGCCCCAGAGCCGCAAGCTAACTCAAAAACTGATTTTGTTTCTTTTGGTAGATGTCTTTTTGTAAAATCAAGCCATTGCTCATAAAGTTCTTGGTCCATGACCTGATCATAGACTCTTGAAAAATCTTCGTAAAATGCCATTTCAGCCCTTTCTTGAATTAGAGACAGTCCTTTTTGCCTGACTGTCAGTGGATAAAAAATAAATAAGAGCTCTGTCAGTAAAACCGACAAAGCCATTAATTATTCAGCTATAAATCCAGAAATATCAACCATTGGTGCATCTGACCAGAGTTTTTCTAAATTAAAGTGTCCACGTTCATCATGTCCAAAGACACTGACCACGATGTCCCCAAGGTCAATCAAAACCCAGCCTGTTTTTGCGTCGCCTTCAATATGACCTGCTGCTTTTGCTCCAGCAAGTTCAGCCGCTTCAGCAATATTATCAGCAATGGCATCTAACTGACGACTATTCATTGCTTCCATAATCACAAAATAATCTGCGACAAATGTCACATCAGACATATCCAAGGCTACAATATCAAGTGCTTTTTTATCATCGGCTGCTTTTACAACCACTTCAAGTAATTTTTTTGAATCCAATTCTTTCCTCCGAGACTATTTGTCTCTCTTTATTATTAAAATCTTTTTTAAGATTTTTATTCATTTTTCTGAGTCATTTACAATCAAATCTTATCAGCTGTAAAAACTAGACCCACTTATTTTAACATAAAATGTCACAGCAACCAAAAGTTGCTTGTTATATCCCTTATTTTTCGAGAACTTTTAAAAAACGCTTCTGAGAATGATTACTCGTATATCCTTGGTGTTCATAAAATTGATGAGCCTCATGCCTTTGCACTCCTGAGTTAAGTCGGATAACATTAATCCCTCTAGCTTTGGCATTTTCTTCTAAAGCACTAAGCAATTGTGCACCAATCCCTTGTCCTTGCTCTTGAGCATCAACGACCAGCCCTAGAACATTGAACATGATTTCCTTGCTATAAACTGCATCATAAGTTTCAGCTTCAATAAAGCCCACCACTTGATTTCCATTATCAAAAACAAGAAATTCCTGTTTTTCATCGTTCAAAATACGACTCATATTATTCTTTACAATTGATTCAGAAATTGGATAACCAAGTACGCCAGCAAGTCTTGTGATGTCTGAAACATCTCTCATCTCAACTTTTCTAATCATGAACTTTTCCTCTATTTTTACTGTCAAGCCTATCAGTAACTATTTATCAAGACAAATAAGCAATAAAAGCATTATAAGCTTCAAAAGTTTGGGGATAAATGGTCAAACGACGTTCTGCCAAATACTCAACCAAACGCATCGTTTCAAAAGCAACCGCCTGATTTAAATCTTGAGCAGCGACTGCCCGGGCTTCAATGACTCCAGGAAATTTCCGTCCCTCTTCAATGTAATCTGCCACATACAATACCTTAGCAAGACCAGACATTTCTTTATCTCCGACCGTGTGAATCTCAATAGCACGCAGAATTTCTTCGTCTTCAAGCCCAAAATCTTCACGTATTTTATAAATACCGACTTTCCCATGCCAAATATTATTATCCCAATTTTTCAAATCAGCATCCAAATTATATTTGTCAATTAAAGCCAGAAAAATCTCATCGTCTACCTCTTTACAATAATCATGCAAAAGTCCAGCCAAGCTTGCTTTATGTGGGTCAACCCCATATTTTTCGGCTAAAGCAATCGCTGCTTTTTCCACACCTAGCATATGTTTAAAACGTGATTCTTTGATTGCGCCAGCAATTTTCGCTAGCAAATCTTCTCTTGATAAATTCACTTCTGGATAAAAGTCAAACATATAAGCCTTCTTTCAAGATATAATCTAAAACCTTCGGTGCCAAAAGAAAATGTGGTTTAATTCCACGATGCAATTGTTCCCGAATCAAATTTCCGGAAATATCCATCATTGGAACGTCCACCCACATAATCGGATAAGAAGTCCCTGCCCGATAGCGGGGTCTGCGAATCCCAACGAATTGAACTAATTCTAATAGCTCATCAATATGCGCCCAATGAGCTAAACCAGAAATCATGTCTCCACCGATAATAAAATAAAAATCACAATCTGGATTTTCTTCATGAAGCTCAAGCACCGTTTGATAGATATCAGCGCCATCTTTAGCTTTCAGACGACAAGCATCTACTTCTAAACCAGGACAATCTTCAATAGCTGCGGTCAGCATGGCCGCAACGTGCCCATCAGTATTGTGTTCTGGCAAAAAGACAACTTTTTCCAAATTAAGTTCTTGGCGCACTTGGTCAGCAATTGTCAAATGGCCAACATGAACAGGATTAAAATTCCCCCAAAAAAGCCCGATTGCACGTCGTTTCTCGTCTTCTTTAGTTTTTAATTCTACCTTTGTAAAAGGAGTCAATAAATCTATTGCCATTCGTTCACCTATTATTTTTTACTCTTTGATTATTTTTTGAATGAAACCATTAATAGTTTTTTATTTTTTAAAATTTATTTCACAATATTTTTTACTTCAACCGAAATCTTGCGATTTTCTTTACGGTCAGAAACTTTGAAAACAATGAGATTTCGACCAATGATTTGGACCACATCAAGTCCCATTTCTTCTATTGCTTCTGCTACATCAGTTGCGACTTCATCTGAGTTTTGCAAAATGCTGACTTTAATCAACTCACGTGCATCACAAGCCGTACGAATGCTGGTCAAAATTTCATTAGACAAGCCACTTTTCCCAATTTGAACAATTGGTTTAATATTGACTGCCAAAGCTCGTAAGTATCGTTTTTGTTTTCCGTTTAATTCCATTATTTATTTTTCCGTTTCTATTTTTTAACTAATTTTTCTATTTTTAATCACTTTAAGCGCAAGATGTGTTTTACTTCATTTCTCATTAAGAGAAACAAAGTAAACTGATATTATCATCAAACGAAGACGTTCCTTTGATGAAATAAGATTGAGAATGAGGTAACGATTATGTCTATTACAGCAACTATCGCAGCTGGCGCTACAGCACTAACACTTTTAGGAGCTGGAGGCGCAGCAGCAGTAAATGCCGCAACCCCTAGCACAAACACTAGTCCAACAACAACGGCAACTACTGCCACAGCTACTATTGCAAAAACAAAGACAGCAGCAGGTGACTACGGCGGACCAAAAACTGGCAATGGTGTCGGCAAAGGTCCCACAGTTGACCGATCTGACATGAGTTCCGCTCAACTTGCCCAAGTCCAAAAAGACGAAGCTAATGGCGCACCTCAACAAACAGGCGGCCCCTCAACAAATACTTCTGTTGCCAAATAAAGAAAACCATAGCAGAGAATTCAAGCGTCATGCCTTAGATTCTCTGTTTTATTTTTGATTTTGAAAAATTAATAAATATTTTAAGTCTGACAACCAAATCTTTAGCAAATTATTCATATTGGTCATTTCTAAAACTCATTCAATTTCCAACTCAATTCAGGCGCAATCAATCCCTTAATCTGATAAGCATTTTCGCCTTCAACTACCGATTGAACCAAGGCACTCTTTCTTAATTCAGGCAACTGATAAGCTTTTTCATAAGGTAATTCTATCTCAAAAGCTTCAAAAAGCTCATGCAATTTTTCCAAAATTGCTGTTTTCAGCCATTGAACACCATTCTCAGATTTAATTGAGAGTTGTAAACTTGTCGACAAAGTTGGCAAGAAGTCACTTGGGGCAATATCCATTTTATTATAAACATTCAGCACAGGAATATTGGTAAGCTTCAAATCTTCCATGATTTTCAAGACCGTTTGTTCATGAATTTCATGATGAGGATTGCTGGCATCAATGACATGAATCAGTAAATCAACATTTGCAGATTCTTCTAAGGTTGATTTAAAAGCTTTAATCAGCTCTGTTGGCAGATTTTGGATAAAACCGACAGTATCTGTCAGTGACACCGTAAAATCTTCAACCAATTGAACGGCTTTTGTTGTGGCGTCCAATGTCGCAAAAAGTTCATTTTGCTCATATTGTTCTTTATCAAGACCAATTAAAGCATTCATAATGCTGGATTTTCCGGCATTGGTGTAACCAATTAAGCCAATCCGAAAAATTCCTGATTTTGAGCGTTTTTGGCGGATATTTTCCCTTGTTTTTTCAACTTTTTTGAGGGCTTTATCAATATTTTCAATTCGAGTGCGAATATAACGTCGATCTGTTTCAAGCTTGGTTTCACCTGGTCCTTTAGAACCAATTCCCCCACCTTGACGGCTGAGCATAATTCCTTGCCCGACCAAACGCGGCAAAAGATAATTGAGCTGGGCTTCTTCCACTTGAAGCATTCCTTCATGTGAGCGAGCCCGCATGGCAAAAATATCCAAAATCAATTGCATTCTATCAATGACTTTGACGCCCAAAGCTTCTTCCAAATTGACATTTTGTCTTGGGGATAGACGGTCATTAAAAATAACCGTATCAATTTCGCCCACTTCAATCGCCCAACGCATTTGTTCCAATTTTCCAGAACCAATCATTGTCCGACTATCTGGACGTTCTCTTTTTTGAGTAAATTGGTCAATGACCAATCCGCCAGCCGTTTTTGTCAATTCAGCCAGTTCAACCATTGATGACTCAAAAGCCTGAAAATTTTGGGCTGTTTCTACTCCCGCAAGGAGTACTCTTTCTTGTTTTTCTTCTAAATCTATCAAATTTTTAGTAAAATTTTCCTTTTTATTTTTGTCAGCTGAGTTTAGACTAAAAGTATTATAAAACTAAACTCTATTTTTGTATTTATTCATTTGTCACAATTCTTTTGACTTGAGAATTCACTGACAGATTTGCAAGCTCGTCAGCAAAGAAGCTTGGAAAAGCCTTATAATTTCTGTAATCAGCAATCGGAATCCATTTCAAAAATTCTTTGCTACCGTCTGTCCCAAGACTCTTTGAATTTACTGACGGATTTTCTGTCAGTGGTTTCATCAGAAAATAAAAACTCAATTCGTGACAAGTCACATCATTCAAGAAATCATTTTCCTGCCCCACAAAAAAATTTTCATGGATAAAAGCTAAACGTTCAATTTCGAGATTTAATCCCGTTTCTTCCCGAATCTCCCTCAGACAAGCTTCTTCTGCTGTTTCGCCCAATTGCACAGCACCACCAACCGAATAATAATAGTCATTATGGTCATTTCCAACCATTAAAACCGCATCATCTTTAATAATAATTCCAGCTGCCCGATATCGAAACCACTGATTACCACGCGTAAAACCAATATCCTGACTTCTATCTTCCATTTTGCTTCTCCAACATTTTAATGACAAGGCTGTCGGTAGTTTTTTACGATATTATTCATTAAAAAGTTTCTTTACAAGTCAAACAAAAATGATTTTACCCAATCAAAGCCTTACGCACAACCACATCAACACCCTCTGGCACCCAAGCTGCAACGACTGCTTTTTGTGGCACGCGGACCCAACCAAGACCAGAAAAGACAATATCTGACTTGTCAGTAATTTTAAACTCGCGACGAACCAATTTGGCACCAACCAAAGCAGGAGCCAAAAGCTCACCTTTATGCTTTTCATAAAATTCAGTCGCACCTTCAAGTTTCGTCCGATGAACATTGATTTCATTGTCAAAATAAGCCGTCATTCCTTGGCGCTCACCACTTATAAAATCAAAACGTGCCAAACCACCAAAGAACAAAGTTTGTTCAGGATTGAGTTGATAGGTTTTCGGATTAATTTCTTTACGTGGTGATACATATTTCAAATCTTCTGGTTCCAAGTAATGAGCCATTTGCCCTCTATGAATAATCCCCGGTGTGTCAATCAATGCCGAATCTTCATCAAGCGGAATTTCAATCTTATCAAGGGTTGTCCCAGGGAAACGTGAAGTTGTAATCACATCCTCAGAACCTGAAGCTGATTTAATAATCGCGTTAATCAATGTTGATTTACCAACATTCGTGACACCAACCACATAAACATCACGCCCACGACGATAATGCTCGATGGCTTCCATCAATTCAGCCACATCATCTTTGTTTTGTGCTGAAGTGATGAGGATATCCTTAGGTTTCAAACCACGAGAAGCCGCTTGTTCTCTCAACCAAGCCGTCATTTTCCCAACTTTTAAAGATTTTGGCAAAACATCACGTTTGTTTGCGACCATTAATAAATCATTTCCACCAGTCAATTTATGAAGATTAGGAATCAAAGACCCATTAAAATCAAAAATATCAACCACATTAACAATCAAAGCATTATGTTGACCAATTTCTTTAAGCAAACGCAAAAAATCTGCATCAGTCAAACTTGTCGGTGCAATTTCATTATAATGACGCAAGCGGAAACAACGCTGACAGTATAAATCCTCATTTTTGACAAAAGCTTCGCTTCCTTCATCTCCAGCCTGAACAGCTTCCATTTGGTCGCGTTCAGCTATTTTTTTCTTCAAAGCACCCGCAGGCAAAAAGCCAAGTGCATTTTTATCCTCAGTTTGAATTTTTGCACCACAACCAATACAGTACAAATCTTCCATCGTATTTTCATTTTCAATCATATTGCCTATTATACCACATTTCATCAGCATTTTTAGCCTTTTTTCCTAATAATAAAGAGCTATTTTTGTCAGCTTTTTACTGACAGATTTATCAGTAAGTTAATTTTAAAATAAAAAAGAGAAGGACAACTTGTCCATCCCCTTTTTCTACTGACAGAATTATCAAAATAAGATAATTTTCTTGTCAGTAACTTTTTATTGTACAGAATAGTTAGGTGCTTCTTTAGTAATTTGCACATCATGTGGATGTGATTCTTTCAAGCCCGCACCAGACATTTCGATAAATTGTGCTGAATCATGCAAAGCTGTAATATCAGCCGCACCAGTATATCCCATCCCTGCTTTCAAACCACCAAGCATTTGGAAAACGATATCTGTCGCTGTTCCTTTATAAGCCACGCGTCCTTCGATTCCTTCTGGAACAAGTTTATTTGCTTCATTAACAGCCCCTTGGAAATAACGGTCTTTAGAACCTTTTTTCATCGCTGCCAAGCTACCCATTCCACGGTAAGTTTTAAACTTACGACCTTGGAAGATTTCAAATTCACCAGGAGATTCATCAGTCCCTGCGAGCATTGAACCAAGCATAACTGCATCTCCACCAGCAGCAAGTGCCTTAACAATATCACCAGAATATTTAATCCCACCATCAGCGATAATTGTTTTTCCAAATTCACGAGCCACATTAGCTGCATCATAGATTGCTGTAATTTGAGGAACACCTACCCCAGCAACCACACGAGTTGTACAGATAGAACCAGGACCAATCCCAACCTTAACCACATCAACACCAGCTTCAAACAAAGCACGAGCACCTTCACCAGTAGCAATATTACCAGCAATCAAAGTACGGTCTGGAAAATGATTACGGATTTCACGAATTTTACGTAAAACACCAGCTGAATGTCCGTGAGCCGTATCAATAACAATCGCATCAGCCCCAGCAGCGAACAAAGCTTCCGCACGCTCAAAGGTATCAGAAGATACACCAACTGCTCCAGCAACAAGCAAACGACCTTGCTCATCTTTAGCAGCATTTGGGAATTCAATCACACGTTCAATATCTTTAATTGTAATCAAACCAGCCAATTTACCAGCTTCATCAACCAAAGGTAATTTTTCAATTTTATGCTCTTGCAAAATACGAGCCGCTGTATCTAAAGTTGTTCCAACTGGAGCTGTGATTAGATTTTCAGAAGTCATCATATTTTTGATTTGTTGATTATAATCCGTAATAAAACGCAAATCACGGTTAGTAATAATCCCTACCAATTTACGATTTTCAAGCGTATCAACAATTGGTACACCAGAAATACGGTAAGTCGCCATCAAGTTTTCAGCTTCTTCAATTTTATGATTTGGAGTCAAGAAAAATGGGTCTGTAATAACACCAGATTCTGAACGTTTTACCTTATGAATTTCTTCAGCTTGTTCCTCAACAGACATATTTTTGTGAACCACACCAAGTCCACCTTGACGGGCCATTGAAATAGCCATTTTTGAGTCAGTTACGGTATCCATAGCTGCAGAGATAATCGGAATATTCAAAGTCAAATTTTTAGCCAACTTTGTCTTCATACTCACCTCATTAGGTAAAACATGAGACTCCGCTGGAATCAGCAATACATCATCAAAAGTAAATCCTTTTTTCAAAAACTTAGTTTCCCAGTTTGACATCGAAAATATTCCTCCATTATCGCGCTATATAAAGTATATAGCTATATTTCTATGGCCATCGCCAATTTTTTATTTTTACTATTCTACCACTATTCCCCAAGCATTTCAACAGTAGGAAATAGTTTAAATAGGAAAAAAACTAAAATTTAGCCAATAATTACCTTATTATTTCATAATCTCACCTTAAATATGGTAACATATATTATACATGGTAAAATTCAATGGTTAAAAATTACATTTTAACTTTAAAAATAACAATTATATTTGACTGATAATTATTTTTTGCCAAACTGAAATAAAGACTGATTCTTATCATTGTAAAATATTAATAAGAAAGTTTATTTATTCCTCCCAACACAAAGAAAGCTATAAATTAGAAATGAAACTGAAAAAATCCCACATTATTTCCCTAATTCTATTTTCCGGATTACTACTTGTCGAACCCGTACTAGCCGAAGATAATGTCACCTCTGACAATCATCCGATGGGCTATTTTATCAAGCAAGAACAGGAGCAAAGTCAACAGGCATCTGATGAAACTAGCAATCCTACCACAGATGAAACTCCAAATATTAGAGCACGCTCATTTGCAGCAGCTCCGGCAGCAAGCGCCCCTTCCAATCTCTCTTCCACTGATAACTCACTCCCTAGACAAGATGCTGTAGATATTTCAGACTACCAAAACTGGATGGTTCAATCTGATTTTAACGCTTTGAAATCAGAAGGGGTTAAAACAGCTATTATCAAGTTAACTGAAGGAACAAGTTATCTTAATCCAAGTGCTGCAAAACAAATTCTGATGGCAAAAAATGCTGGACTGACTGTAGCTACTTACCACTTTGTATATGATCCAACAAAGATTCAAAACGAAGCCGCCTTTTATGCTCAAAGCGCTAAAGCACTCGGTTTATCTACCAATACCGTGATGATTGAAGATGCGGAAGCCCCTTCACAATATTACAATTGGACAGCCGTATCACAAGTTTTCAAAAGCACTATGAACAAAGCAGGCTTCAACAATATTCGCTATTATACTTCACAAGGTTGGGTGAGTTCAGGTGTTATGAATGCTTCAACTCTTGGAGCCAAAAATTTATGGGTTGCTCAATATCTCTATGGAAAACCAAGTAATCAAAATCTTAAAAATACAGACTACGGTTCTTGGCAATATACGAGCCAAATGTATTACCAAAGCACTCCAAACTTAAGAAGTCACAATCTAGATACTTCAATTGATTATAATAATATTTTCAATGCTTCACAAGGACTTCAAGACGTTTACCGCTTGTATAACGCAAATACAGGAGAACACTTCTACACTCTCAATTTTGCTGAGAAAACAAACCTACAAAACGTTGGTTGGCGTTATGAAGGAATCGGTTGGCTATCTTCTTCTTCTGGGTCCCCTGTTTACCGCGTCTACAACCCCAATGCCAAAGGTGGCGACCATTATTATACAATGAGTAAATGGGAAGCACAGCAGCTGGTCAACAAGGGATGGAGATGGGATAATAATGGAGCCCCTGCCTTTTACTCTAATGGCTCAAAAAATCTCTATGTAGCTTATAATCCAAATGCTTCTTCTGGCTCACACAACTACACCACAAGTTCATATGAGCAAAACAGCCTCCTTAGAAGCGGCTGGAAATATGGTGCAGTTGCATGGAAAGTTAATTAAATTAAATTAAATTAAATAAAAAAAAACTAAGAAAAGCTTTTCTTAGTTTTTTTATATTCAGAATTTGATTGATTACTTTAGGCTAAGACTTTAGAATTAAGTAAAAATTCCAAAGTTATCATTTGGAATATCTTTTACTTATTTTAAAATTTCAATATCGTAAATAATGTATCAAAAATCAAAAGACTGTTTGAGATTATTATGATTACCGCCGAAGACAAAGCAACTGTCTTATAAGAAATGACTTTCAGCTCAAAATGCTCATTTCCCGCAAATAATGGAAGTAGAAAAAGCATCGGTGTAACATAACGTCCCTGAACTCCACCAATTGCCCCATTGATGGCATTCGCCCCTGAAGAATATCCTGTAAAGAAGTTTATATAAAGAGCAACTATGTTCAAAACAAAAAGCCCCAAAGCACCATAACTAATTAATGGATCTTTAACAAATTTTGTTTCCACAAAAGCAGCGGCTAAAATTAATATAAACCATACACTCGTAAGCCAAAAAGGCATCATATTGTGCGTAGCTAATGGCTGAACAAGAACGGTGTTGATATCCTGAACATTAATATTAGGATTAAAGTTATATGAAAAATTCATAAATAATTTATAAATAACTAAGCCCAAACCACCATATCGACGAGCATATAAAATTCCACCAATTAAAACAATAATTAGAACAACAATACTTGTCGTAAACCTAGCCCGTTTAGAAAGTCTTCTAATAATATTTTTTGTTTTCCCTCTCATAAATATAGATAAAATAATTATCGGGAAAATAAGAATTAAAAGTTTAATATTAGTTTTTGCTGCAAAGTACACGGCAATCGAACTAATAATCATTGGGAGTAAATTAAAAGGTGTTATCTTCCCTTTATCCACCATATTAATCCCCACAGCTACAAGAAAAGCCGCAAGAATTAAAGTTAAACCATCGTAAGAAAGACTAGAGAAAGTATTCATTACAACAGGACTAAGCCCTATTATTGTAAATACTAATTTCCCCCTTCTAACATACTTGATGATAAAAAACAATATTAAAGTATAGACAAACATCGACAAAAGTCGAGCGCACACAATTATCATTCCCATTGAAGGATAGATATGATAACCCAACCAAACCCCTGCGGCTGGAACTATGTGACCTAAAAAATTGTAGGATAATACTTTAGGATATTCAGTAGAGCGAGGAAGTTTATTCATTGGCATTCTTTGAACTTCAGTTTCAAAGTATTTTTTAAAATAATCTCCGTTCTGATAGGCTGGTTTTTGATTAACAAATTGATTACCAAACCATTTTGAATTCTCGCCGTAGACTGTTATATCTGTGGTCAAGTGCACAATATTACTAGAATTTACAAAATGATAAACACCATCTGGTTCGTTAAAGAACGGCATTCCAATGGATAGGATAATTCCAAAGAAAAGAGCAATTGACAAATAAAATTTGTAGACTTTCTTTTCTATTACTTCTGCATTAAATGATATTTTAGATTTTTCACTATGTCTTTTTTCATTATGTCTTTTGTTTAAGTGATAATCATTTCTTCTATATCTAACTGTATCCATATTACACTAACCTCACTAAAATACCACCAATAACCACAATTCCTAAAATAAACAATAATAATGGGAAAATTATTGATTTCAGAGCACTAAAATGAACCTCTTTTTGAGGAGTGACAGCTAAAATATTGTACTCATTTGTCCCTGCACCATAGTCTGGAATAAGACCATTTAGTTTAAATGATTGGTTGCTTGCTGTCTTCATACTAGTTTTAGTAAGTTGGCTACCATTAGGCGAAACTACATTTTCTGAAAAAATAGAAAAATCAATGGGTGTTTTATCAACAGAGTAGTTAGTAGGAGCGGCAACCTGATAAAGGAAATAATCTTTTCCTTCTCCCAAACCAAATAATTTGATTAAAGATTGATTAATTTTGGTATCACGTTCATAATCATAATTGAATCTTGTATTATTCAACTCAATTGGAGATACATCATCATCACCAAAAACATATTGGTTCCCACCTCTTAATAAAGTATAGCTTGTAGGAGAAACTGTAGACAAATCTTGAATTTCGCTCCATTTCCCTTGACTATCATATAGATACTTTTTACCACCCACATTCTTCCCTAAAATATAAACAGCATCTCTAACCATCTTATTTTTATTTGCATCCACTTCAACAAAATTTATACCAGTCGTATTCACTTTGGGAGCAGACGAGGTAATCTGAGTTCCAGTTGTCTGAGAAATCACATTCGCCGTCATTCCAAAATTATTGTCTGGGGAGTTGAAAGCCTTAATTGGAACATTCATTTTTGTAGTATTCGTACTTGTTCCTTGTTGAATTGATACATTGTTTACATAGACAACAGGGGAAAGATGAGCTTTTATATCAATAGAAACATCACTATCTGTTGGTGGAATTGTCAATTCATACATGTTAATCTGCCAAGAAATAAGAACGCTACCTATCGTATCTGCTATTTTGCTTAGTTGTTCAGGACTAGCTAAAGGGTCAAAAGTTACTCCTGGATTAATAATAGGTGGTATTAATGAAGTTACAGTATTTGGAAGTGATGTTTCATCAATAACAATATTTGCATCAGGACGGAGGTCAATCTTTGTAGGCGTAGTAGGGTTTAACATCTTTTTACTTACTTTTAGTGTATAGTGTAATTCTTGATTTAACTCCACTGTTCTCGGCTGGCTGCTTTTAGAATTACCCGAAGCAAAAGAAAGTGAAATCCCTAAACTATTTGTATCTACTTTAACTTCACCCATATCTGGAGTAACCGTAATTAACTTTATAATACCTTTACTGCTTCCATCAACAATAGCTGTCAGACCTGTATTCACTTTCGCTGATGCTCTCCCCTTAAGATCTGTCGTTACATTTCCTCCGTTAGGAGCCTGAAATCTAACAAAGTTGCTAGGAGGATTAAAAGACATAATGTCTGTTCCGTTATTTGTTTCGTTTATTGATTGAAGAAGTGTAAAATTTGTACTAAAAAGCGTTGAAATTATCGTCTGTGCTTCACTATCAGTATGTTTATTACCTTCCCCAACTGTTAACCCAGCAACAACTATCACATGTTCCGTGTTTTGTGATTCTCTCCAAGCAGAAGAGTTTGTCACTTGGCTAGAAAACTTACCCGACATAATAGCTTCGTAAGCCGTTTGATAATTTCCTGCCAAAAATGCTCCATTTTGAATGGGATCTCCTGAAGAAGTAACTTTGATTGATAAATTCGTAGTCAAAGTTTTATCCGAAGCACTTACAGTATGTCCTTCATAGAAAGTAAAGAGTAATAGCCCCATCACTCCAATAAGAGTAACTAAGAAGGTTACCTTTTTATACATTTTATTCTCCAATCGTTTAGTATTAGGGTTATTTTTTACTTACAATCTTTTTGACTTCAATAAAAAGACTGGATTTCAATAAGATATTAAGAATTATATATATTATAGCACCAATCAATACTTGAAATATAAGATTATGCATATTCATCTTCAAAGAATTGTTTAAATAGAAAACAGCTCCAAACATCACTGCACCAGATAAAAAGTATTTCCAGCAAGATAAAATCATTGGAATTATCTCAAAGTCATTTCTCAAAATATAAAATTGATAAATCGTCACTGAAGCCTCGGCAATTACTGTCGCAATCATTGCACCAGTGAGCCCCAAAAGAGGAATCAAAGCAAAATTAAGTAAAATATTAAGAACTGCACCAATTGTTACCGAAGTTGTGAATTCTCTCATCCGATTTAATGGAAGAAGGTACTGAATTCCCAAAACATTACTCCAAGCAATGAATATAATAATTGGGGCTTCCATCATTAGCAAAGGACCAACAGCTACCCATTTAGGGCCGAAAAAGAATCCTGCAAAATTGAGTGCTATTCCCATAACGCCAAACATTATCGGTACAGCAAGCCCAGTCATAAGGACGAAAGATTTTTTTAAAGTCTCTTGAACTTCTTTAATTTTACCTTTTGAAAAAAGATTTGAAACATGAGGCAACATGACTACACCTAAAGAAGTGACAATGCTCAATGTTACTTTAATCAGACTATCCGATTGACTAAAAAATCCCGATGCCGTTTTCCCATCAAAAATCCCAATCATCGTTTTGTTTGCAATTGTATAAATCTGTGTAGCAATTTGCGGCAAAAAAAGTAATAGTGTGGGTTTTAAATGATGTCCTAATGCTAATTCTTTCCATTTGGGAGCGAAAATTTCCTTGCGCAAATATGGCCAAAGTGAAAGATTTCCAATCAATGATGTTCCAGTAATGATTAAAACATAAATGGGCAAATCCTTTGGACTCTTAATAAAAGTAAAGATGAAAATAACTGAAATAATAGAGACAATAAAATTACGCCCTACTGTTCGCTTGAAATTTTCCACTCCCATAAAATACCAAGAAATATCAAAAGCCGCAGCGATAATAGCGATACTCTGCAAGAGATAAATCTCAAAATCCTGTTTTTGAAAGGCTAAGAAAATACAGAAAATAAGAAAAGAGAGAGCAATGGTACAAAATCTCAAAAATGAAATTTCCCAAAAAATTTGGCTTCTCTTTTCTTTATCAGATTGATGATATGCAATCTCTCGATTTCCATAAGTTGTTATCCCAATTGAACCAGCTAATACAAAGTACTGAATAATTGCATAGGTAAATGTATTTAAACCTATAGCCGTTGTGCCAAGCACCCTAGAAATATAAGGAATCGTGATAATTGGAATAATCACAATCAATAATTGGTAAGAGCTATTCAGAAGATAGTTTTTTAATACTTTCAATCTTTAAATTCCTTTTCGACAGCTTTTAAAGCTGCATTAAAGACTTGGTCCATATCATAATACTGATAGTTACCCAAACGACCACCAAATATTACTGTTTTTTCATTATCTGCTAATTTACGATATTTCTTAAAGAGTTCCGAGTTTTTCGTATCATTGACAGGGTAATAAGCTTCCTTCGTACGATCCCAATCTTGAGGATATTCCTTAGTGATGATTGTTTTATTTTCATCACCTTTTTTATCAAAGTGACGCCATTCCATCACGCGTGTAAACGGAGTCTCAGCATCTGTATAATTGATAACAGCATTTCCTTGTTTGTTGTCAGTTTCAAAAGTTTCTGATTCAAAACGAACAGAACGATATTCTAATTCACCAAGTTCATAATTAAAGTATTGGTCAATCATTCCTGTATAAACGATTTTAGGAAATTCTGCTAAATATTCTTCTTTATGTGAGAAAAAGTCAGTATTTACTTGAACATCGATCAATTCAGAGTCCAGCATCTTATCAAAAATTGCTGTGTATCCATCCACTGGAACTCCTTGATAACGATGATTGAAATAGTTATTATCAAAGGTATAACGAACTGGTAAACGACGGATAATAAAACTTGGTAATTCTGTAGCTTTACGCCCCCATTGTTTTTCTGTATATCCTTTAATCAATTTTGTATAAATATCAGTACCAATTAAAGAGATAGCTTGTTCTTCAAGATTTTTGGGGATACCAGAAAGACCAGCAGCAACTTTTTGCTCCTCAATCTTTGCAGCAGCTTCTTCTGGAGTCTTCACTCCCCACATTTGATAGAAAGTATTCATGTTAAATGGGAGATTGTAGAGTTCACCTTTATAATTAGCAACTACTTGGTTAATATAGCCATTAAACTCGGTAAATTGATTAACATAATCCCAAACTTCTTTATTGTCTGTATGGAAAATATGTGCCCCAAAATCATGGACATTAATGCCATTTTCTTTATGGGTATACATATTCCCGCCAACGTGCGCGCGTCGTTCAATAATCAAGCTACGCTTTCCACGTTTAGCTGCTTCATGGGCGAAAATTGCACCATAAGGTCCTGCACCAACAATTAAGTAATCATAGTTTTTTGTATTATATTCCATTATTTATTTTCCTCAATGACTGTTTCTGCTTTTTTCAAAGCTTCATTCAAAAAGTATCCTGAACAAATCTTTTGTCCTATTTCTTTAACATTTAATTTCATTCGGTTATACTCATCCTCAGAAATTTCTTCTATTTTAGAAGGCAATTCATCCAAGTTATCAACCACAAACCCTAGATTATTTTCTACAATAAAAGGAGCTAAAGCAGCTTTTTCCCAAACTACTACTGGAAAGCCTGCGGCCAAATAAAGAGACGTTTTATGGGGATTGTTATATCTCTGATAATCTCCATAAGGACCAACTCCACCACTTAATTCTTCACTATCCCATACTAAGCCATACGAACCTTGAATTACATTGGGGATACTTTCTGAAGGAAAACTTCCATAATATTTAGACTTATCGCTATCGTAATCATTTTGATTATAACCTGGTCCATAAAGATTGAAATATATTCCATCTATTTTTGAAATTTTGGATAGATACTTAGACTTTTGAATATCCAGGTTCCCTGCAACAATAAATTTATTACCATAGCTTCCTCCACTGGATTTGATATCGGCTAGATAATCAAATATCTTCAAATCAATAAGTTTATCCTTTGATAAACCTTTCTCAACTAGTAAATCAATCATTTTAGTATTATGTACAATAATTGCATCTGCTACATCAAGTTGCTCTATATATTTTTTTTCTTGGTTAGAATCATTATCGTTATTTCTTATAAAATCTAAATCATGGATAAGAATAATTAATTTTATTTTTTTTATTCTCTTTATTTTATATAGGTAATTCCAGACTATTTTCTTATCAATTAGATTGGGTGGATAATTTGTAGTTATAACACTCCCTTTTTTTATAAAAGTTAATGAAATAATACCTAGGATAATATTTAATATTTTATTAATATATACTTTATTTGTCTGAATATGGTGTGAGAATAACGATTTATATCCACTATCCTTAAATATAGTGTCTGAGTCTATTTTAGCTTTGGCCCCAGCAGTTTGATCAATGGGAATACTAAAATCCAAATTGTATTTAGAGATATTTTCATCCTTCTTTCTTTATTTTTTATCATATCAAAACAATAATAATTTTTATTTTTCAAATTTACTTTTTACAGGAAATTTTTTTTCTAAGGTCTCTAGTATTCTTTCTTTTTCTAAATCAAAATTTTTAACCCCTTCACTTCCATCATTAACACACACTATTTTATATTTTGAAGAAAGTAGTGAGCTATAATTTTGATTATCTTTTATTTCCAATACTTGTCCAAATTTAAAAGAATTCCGTGGTGAGAACTTACCAGTAGCTCTTAGATAGTCCTGACAGAGCCAAATATTTATGTCATTTATTGTTCTAAACTTATTGTTGGAAGTTTCATCAAAAAAACTTGGCGCCGACTCTTTTAATTCTGACATTGAACTTTTAAGTAACGCATTTGGTAAATGATCTGGGTAAAAGCCCATAAATTTGTTGAAATATTTGAGAAGCGGAGTTAAATAAAGATTTGTTGCAGTTGCAAATAACCCATTTTTTAATGAGTACATTCCTTTATTAAAAATTTTAGTTGAATCTTCAAGACTATTTAGAACCAACATATTATTAAATAAAACGGTACTAAACTTTTCAACGGCTTGAATAGGCATGTACATCATTTGTAATTTAGGGAGGCCATTAACGAAAAAATCTGACGGTTTTGTATCAGCGTTCAAGAACATATCATCATTAAAATTAACGAATTGTTCTGCAAGATTATCAATTCTATCATAATTTAATTCAATAACATTTGAATTAAATGTTGGTAAATATTTTTCGGGGATATAATCTTCATGGTTTATTATATTTAATTTAGGGTGTGCAGTATTTAACCATTCTGGTACATGCCCCCAAGTTACTAAATGAATCTTATTAACCCATGGAGCATATCGTTCAACAGATCTAAACCAGTATTGAAAATTATCCAAATTTCTATATCTTGCCGCTGAATTGAGCGCCTCAACTACATCACTACCATCATTTTCAGCTTTAGCTTTTATCCAATCTGTATCTTCGCTATCCAAGTATGTTACTATAAAGTCAATTTTTTCATCCATTGTTAACTCCCAAAACCTTTTTAAAAATATTTCGTACAAAATCATTGTAATAAATTTTGCTCATTATTTTCAAAGCTATTTTTAATAATAATCGATTAGTATAAACTAACTTCCTCATTCCTAAGTTCTTGGATAAATCTCTATTTTGTTCTAGTAGACGCTCAAAGAGAATTCTTGCTATTTCTGTATTACTTCTAGTACATTCCATCATCACATAGTCGTTATCATTGAGGCAGATTGTTTTCACTATATCTAGAGCCTCGGGATGATTTTCATTTGTAAATTCTAACATTATTTTTGTTTTCTCAAAAATAAATAAATTTCGTTCCGAAACTCTTTTATTTGTGATACTCTCAGAATTAAACCTGTAATAATAACCATAATAATCTACAAAACTTACCTTATCAGCAATAGATAGGACTTGAAGGCTTATCGCAGCATCTTCATACATTGATATATCTGGAAATCTTAACTCACTAAATATTTCCTTACCATATAATTTAGCAACTGGTCCAGAAGATGGAAATCCGGGTAAATAGATGCTTTTTATGCTATCAACAAAAATAGAAGTTTGGTTTTCTACTTTTTTTGTCCCTTTTGCAATCTTTTTAATATCCTTTGAAAATTTACACATAGCAATCTCCGAAGAGCTACCAAGATTTTCAAGTAATATTTCAACCAAATCTCTGCAAATTCTATCATCAGAATCTACAAACATCACAAAGTCACCAGTAAATATATCCAGTCCTACATTTCTACACTTCCCGGGTCCAGAATTACTTATTGAGAAACTTTGAACTCTACTATCATTTTCAGAGTATTGTTTCATAATCTCAAAAGAATTATCGGTAGAACCATCATCAATAAGTATAATTTCCAAGTTTTTGTATGTTTGTTCTAAAATTGAATTTATACACTCTTCCAAATATAATTCAGCATTGTATACAGGAACTATTATTGAAACTAATGTCTTGTCCTTGTCCATTTAATTTATGAATTTCCTTTTTGATTATTAGTATAAACCTTCATTAAAAGTTTTGCCATTGTTTCTCCCCAATATCTTCGAAACATCTCGTGCTCTTCTTTTTCTCTGTTTTTATTTAAAGTATTATTGGTTGTTTCCGAATCACTATGTATTCTATGAGCCATCAATTTTAGCGGAAGATAATGGACATGTCCAGATTTTTTCATTATTCTTTCCCATGCATCCCAGTCTACCGCCATTTTCATCTCTTCATTAAATCTAAAATCTTTAAGACGTTCCATATTATAAGAAACAGCTGGGCAACAAATAAAATTACCAAAAGAGTAAACTCTTCTTTGATATTTTTTATTTTCCCAAAAAGACATTAGTTTTAATCCTAAACTTTTTATTTTTAAATTAATATTTCTTTTTCTAGGTTTAGAGTATTCATCAATTTCATAATAGTCAGTAAAAACAATATTAGAGTCTTTTTGAGACTCAAAATCATTAATTATCATTTCTCCATATTTCTTATCATATAGATCGTCTTGATGAACAATTGTAGCATATTTAGTTTGAACTGCCGCTAAAGCTCCATTCCAATCTGCTCCAATGCCTCCACCTTCACCAATAAATATTTTGATATTATATTTATGACAAATATTTTCTATATAATCATTAGGAGTAGAAGTATATAAAACCACTTCTGATATTCCTTCTTTAATAGATCCTTGGTCTAAAATTGATTTTATACTTTCCTCTAAATACGGAGATTGCATATACGCACATATGACGAAAGTATGTTTGATGACTTTATTCATTACTACCTTATTCTATTATTAGTATTTATAATTTCTTAATTTTCCTTATCTTTATCGGAAATCTTCTTTTTCAATAAGGACAACTCTTGTACTAAATTTTTTATTTCTTTTTCAGCAGATATCAGAGAAATTTGATATTTCAAACAGATAAATAATAAAGCACCTACCAAGAAATATAAAGCTAATGAGGTTAATGTTCCAATTCCCAACAGGTGTGCAATACTTGTACCCAAATCTGGAATAATCGAACCAATCAGCAATATAAGAGCTAAAATGAACCATTTTAACATATGTCTTATTTCTGCTCTATCTTTACGAACCAAACGAATCGTATAGATAAAGAAGAAAGCTGCCAAAATAATTGCTAAGATACGAAGTTGAATAGGCATTACTTACTCTCCTTTCCTAATAACGAGCTCGCAATAATCGCCAAAGATACGCTTATCATATAACTTATCCCTTTTACCATGTTAATACTTGAAACACCAGTTGTCCGCTCAAACATTTTTACACCCACCTCTTTGACACGAATGTTCTTAGAGAATAAATGCATGTAACTTTCAGGTTCTGGATATTGTCTTGGGTATCTCTTAACAAATTGCTCAATCACTTTACGGTTACCTGCGCGATAACCACTAGTAACATCTTTGATTTTAATTTTTGAGGACATGTAAATGAGTGAAGATAAAATTCTTATTCCCATTTGACGTGATTTTGAAGACTTAAACTCAGAATTGCTTTCATCTAAAAATCTAGATCCAACGGTAAAATCAGCTTCATCCTTCAAAATAGGTTCAATCAAGTTTGGTAAGGATTGAATATCATGTTGACCATCCCCATCAAATTGAACTGCTATGTCATAAGCATTTTGTAAGGCATACAGATAGCCTGTTTGAACAGCTCCACCAATACCAAGGTTTTGAATCAATTCAACGTGGTTAATGTTGTTTGCTCTCAAAATTTCTTCTTCGTTATCAGTAGAACCATCATTTATCACTACATAGTCTAATTGATAAGGACAACTGGCTTGATAGTCCTCTACAATTTTTAGATTTTCTAATATTCCCTCACCTTCATTGTAAGCTGGGATAATTAGTAAAATTTTCATTTTTTTGTCATCGGACACTGTTCCAAGTTCTCCTTATAAATAAACATTAATTTTGTACTTCTTTATGTACATTTTTCTAATATAAATTTTACCACAAATTTACTTATTTTTTTTGCCTATTTTCAAACGGTAGGCGATAATTACTTTAATTTTCTTAAAAATCATTTTAACTAAGTCGCGCAGCTTCGTTTGTGTTAGGTCCGTTTCGACGGAACGCAAGAGTCTATTTGCCGAAAAATTAGCAACAAATCCATTATTTGTTTGGATTTGAGAAATTCGGAAATCATATCCATTTGCCCATGAAGTATAAACAAGTAAACGTTCAAAAGCGTGTAAAATACTATTATAGGGAAGAGGTTCTTCTGGGACCGCTGCTTCAATATCAACTTTTAGTAAGTTATTCAAAGCTTGTGGACGATACCAAATCATTGTTCCATAACTCATGACATAACTATCTTTTTGTTTCAAGCCTCTCGGATTTTCAAAGTTAATTTTCTTCCATATTTCTTCCATATCTGGCCAAATATCACGTTCAGTAATATAAGTTGGTCCGTAAAAATGTTCGAAAAATGAAGGAACGTCCGCAATCATCAAGCCAAGTTTCGGATTTTTTTCAAATTCTTGAAAAATTGCTTGTGCTGGTTTCAGCAATGAATATTCGATATCTCTTCGCCAAGATTCTCCTACAATCCAATCATTATCTTTAGATTTTTTGGTATGAAAATGTCCGCAAAGGTCATAATCTGCCATTAATTCTGAAATTTCCATCCACGGCAGAACATCTCGCCCTTTATTTCCAGTTACCAAAACTTTTTTGATTTGGTTTAGCGGATAAGACTTTATGATTTGTTCGTATTTATCTTTTGTATCCGTTGTGATAAAAAGGTCATAATTTTGAACATATTTATCAAAATAATCAAGATATTCTGGGATTAAATCAAGATAAAAAGCATGAAGGTGAATCGCAATTTTCAAGTTACTTTTTTTGTTTATTTCGGAACTAAGTTTGAGTGTTTTTTCTTCCAACATGTACTCGCGGTCTGGATAATCAACCTCTGTCATGTGATTAACAATAAGTTCTATTGGATAAGTTGTTTCTTGTTTTAAGCGCTCAATTACTAAAGGAGTATAAATATTATCTGCACCATAACTAAAGGCTTTGATTTTTAGAAAAGGAATGTGACGTTTTAACAGTTCAGGTAAATTGAATACGGAAAAATCATGGACAAGCATACCTGCCCACTCTTCTTTACGTGTGTCAAAAATTACTCCTGATTTAAAGCCAGCATCTTCAAAATATTTCGTCATTGCTGTTTCATATTTTACAATGACTTCTACAACATCATCTAAAACTTCAATATTTGTCCAAAAATCTTCAAAAGCTTTACTTTTTACAATTTTTTGTTTGTAATTAACAAAATAACTTTGAATATGATCTGGTAAAACAATTGCTTCACGGTCTTCCCATGGTTTTACTTTATGACTTCGGTTATTAGTAATTCCCCAGAAATCAACATTTGAATCTTTATTAAACTTAGAAAAAATTCCTTCAAAATCGTAAACTGGTCCAAAACAAGTATCATTCATGATTGTCACCGAATCATAGGATGCAAGTTTTTCAAATCCATAATGTTTCATCGCTTCTGACCAAGCAACAAAGTCATAGCCCTTATTTTCACGTTGCATAAAACCGTCAATGAGATTTTGCCCTGTCAGTGTAGCTAAGGCATTTTCATCCATTAAACTATTTGAAATGAAGAAAACTTCATCAAAATTTTGTCGTAAATGTTTCAATTGGTAAATAACGTGGTCACTCAACTCGTTATTTCGGTTAAAATGTACGTATAGTAATAATTTATTGTTCATTCTTCTTTCCTAAGGGATGTATCACTTTATTTATTAGCCGATATGCAAAAGAATTAGTAATTTCAGAAATCACTTTTTCTTGATTAGCAATATGGGTATCTTTGTCAGCTATTGTTTTTTTCATCGCTTCTTCTTGTTCAAGATACTCTTGAGCTTTATCAGCAAGTTGTCTGTCTCTATCAATTTGTAAGTTTTGATAATTATCTACCCAAAGTAGTAAGTTGTTTTGGAGCGCTTCTATCAGTTCTGACGGAATTTTTTTACTGTACTTATTGGTAATATAAAAATACGATTGATAATAGTTTTCCCAATTTCCTCTTTGACTCAAGGATTGTTCTAAAACTCGATAATTCAATTTTGTATTTGAAACAAAAATAGGTTTTGCTCCATTATTAATGATTAATCCTAACCAAAAATCATAATCTTCAAGTGTTTTATTATTTAAAGATTCATCAAATTTTATGTCAGCAATTTTTGAGGTCCTAACCAATGACGAAGCATCAATCAGATTTCCCTCTAGTTGTTTTTTAAAGCTATATTCTAAATCTGGGCGAAGAAGGTCTTTTTGAGCATTAAAATCCCATAGCTGACAATAGGCAATATCTGAATCTGTTGCTAACAGCTCTGTCAGTAACTTTTCAATATGGTCAGCATTAAGAAAATTATCACTATCAACAAAAAGTAAAAAATCGCCTGTGCTCTTACTTAAAGCATCATTTCGTACAAAAGCTAGACCTCTATTTTCTCCTGAAAAATAATGAGTTTCAGCAAATGGTGATTCTTCAAGCACTTTTGAAATTACTGCACCAGAATCATCTGTCGACCCATCATTAAAAACTAGAAGTTCAATGTTCTGATGAGTTTGCGCAAAAATGCTACGTAAGCATTCTTCAATAAATTTTTCGTGATTGTAGCATGTCACTACGACTGATACTTTTTTGTCCATAATTCACCTACTTAAAGATATAATGTTCTATTCCTGAACGATATTCATCCATCGGAAGTTGTAAATGGTAAGATCTGAGCATTGTAACACTCAAATTCAACACAAGTGCCATGACACTAACCGAAAGAACAATTCTTCTTAGCCAAGCTCCGGAAGTTTTTACTGAAATTTTTTGGGCTAAAAGAGTTAAACTAGGAGCCAAAAGTAAGATAAAGACTGTAAAGTATCTTCCTTGTGGTCCGGTAATAACATGTTCGGTAAAGGCTGGGTCAATTGCAAATTTAAATAATAAACCAAAAAGATTGATTAGGTTGATTAATAAGCCTAACCAAGCAAACCAACGAGGAACTTGCTCTTTTGTATAAGATAAGAACAAGAGAATTAAAGCGCCATACTGAATAGGATAAAACCAAGCTGGAATTGCTACTGTTGAAGTCCCGCTAATGACTTGCGTAGTTAATACAGAGTAGTAAGGTTCCATAAAAGTATAGAGGAACTTACTTATCACTAAGCGTAATTGGTCATGGTATTTGAAAATATAGAGCAAGATTCCTAAAGCAAGTAAAGCACCACTGCCAATTAGAACTTGTAATTTTGTCAAACTAATTTTTAATTTTTTAGATATAATGACTACAAGAACAGCTAAAACAAGCAAATAAAGCAATCGAGAATTAGCCTTTGAAAAATACAGGGCTACTGACGGAAGAATAATTCTCAAGAAAAAATCTTTTAATAAAATCGGCTTGTTTTCTTTCAACTCCACCGCCAGATTAATTAATGTTGCACTTAGCCAAGCAAAAGCAACGTAATTATAGCAGTCATAGCTTAAACTTGTAGCAAATTGAATTGCAATAGGAGTAACAGAAATGATTGTAAAAATCATTTGGTAAGCCTTCAACTTTTTGATGATAAAATACATCGAAATACTAAAGAAAATTAAATTAAAAAGTCTCGCAACTAGAACCATTGAGCCAATTGATGGATAAATCATATGTCCCAACTTTATCCCGAGCGCAGGGATAATGTGCATGATATCTTTATACCATTTTGTTCCTAGAGCTCGTTTATCTGCCACCTTACTTTTGGAAATTACTGGAAGTTTGGTTTCAAAAAAATTTTTGAAATAAGTTCCTTCTTTCATCATCTTAGTGACTGTTGTAAAAGGAAGAGGTGCGGATTGATAATCCTCAGCAGGAAAGCCAATTTTGCTTCTATCAACAACTGTATTTGAGAGATAAGAAGATTTATCAAAATGATAACTAGAGTCTGGTTCAATAAAGAGTGGTTGAGCAACTGTAAAAATTAAACCAGCAACAAGAGCAATCATTAAAAAAAGACGTTCTGGTTTGATTAATTTCTTTGTTTGATTATTTTCTTTAACCAAAATTCCAATCTCCATTCCTCAAGAGTAAGCCACTTGCTGAATCTTTAGCACTG
>Ga0208186_100023_pt1 | contig 27135 bp, 29 predicted proteins | sample Shrwel1BS1Day23_FD_187537 | JGI IMG/M metagenome (GOLD analysis project Ga0208186, IMG submission 187537) | Subsurface microbial communities from deep shales in Ohio, USA - Utica-3 well 1 S-1-Day23 (SPAdes) (version 2) ... | reverse complement strand
AGTTCAGTTTGTGTTTTACCAGTTTGATAGAGATTAACGAGCGATTGTTTGAAATCCTCGTCGTAACGTTTAAAACCTGACATAAAAGTCCTTTCATTTTTGTGTCTTAATAGACAGATTATAACACACAATTTTCTGTCCACTTTTATAGTATAGCTCCAATTGTTAATGGAATCCTGGGAAGTGGTCATGAATATGCAACGGAATTAACAAAATTAATGGAAGAAATATTAACAACTCTAAAGTATACTTTACAAGTAAACTTTAATGAGCAAGATATTTATTTTCAAAGGTTCATTACTCACCTTAAATTTTTCACCGAAAGAATACTTTCTAATACAAAAAGTGATGAAAGCACCGATGAAGATTTATTCCTTTTAATAACGGGAAAATATCCAAGAGCATATATAGGAACAAAGAAAGTCAGTGAGTTTCTTAAACAAACAAGGTCATACGAAGTTTCGCAAAATGAACAAATATATATGACCGTTCATCTCGCACGTATTTTAGAAAAAATACAAGATTAATTTTTAAGATGACTTTAGTCATCATCAACTATGGTAACAATTGGATCGTGACATTAAGTTGGCGAAACCTCTAAAAAATATATTATTTTGGAGGTTTGTAATGGGCAAATATGAAGCTCTTGCAAAAGACATTGTAGCAAATGTAGGTGGCAAAGAAAATGTCATCTCAGTGATTAACTGTATTACACGGTTACGTTTTAAACTCAGAGATGAGAAAAAAGCAAATACCGATGTCCTGAAAAAGATGGATGGTGTAGTTACAGTAATGCAATCTGGTGGCCAATATCAAGTCGTTATTGGGAATCATGTACCAGAAGTACGTGCAGACGTTGATGCTGTTCTTGGAGTACTTGATACCTCACCAGCAGATTCTGCACAAAAAGGAAATCTTTTTGATCAATTTGTAGAATTGATCTCGGGAATTTTCCAACCAATTTTAGCTCCCTTAGCAGCAGCGGGTATGATTAAAGGGGTTAATGCAATTTTATCCTTTGCCTTGGGACAAAGTTTTCAATCGTCAGCAACTTACGCTGTTTTTAATGCGATGGGTGATGGGTTATTCTTATTTCTTCCAATTTTCATTGGTTATACTTCAATGAAAAAATTTAATGGTTCACCGTTTGTTGGAATGATGATTGCCGCAGCACTTGTTTATCCAGGTTTCGTAGATGGAACTGTCGCAAAAACATTTGCAGAAAGTGGTGGGGTAAGCCTCTTTGGGATACCGTTCTCAGTACCAACAGCTGGTTATGGTTCATCTGTAATGCCAATTATTGCCATTACAGCATTTGCAGCCTTTTTAGAACACCAGTTAAAGAAAATTATTCCTGATGTAGTCAAACTTTTCTTGACACCATTCTTTACGGCGATTATCTCAATTCCTCTGGGCTTCCTAGTTATTGGACCAGTAATGAACCTTGCTTCAGATGCGTTAGGTAAAGGTTTATTAGCATTACAAGGATTTAATCCGATTATCTTTGGTTTAGTGCTAGGGTTTGCTTGGCAAGTCTTAGTCATGTTTGGACTACATTGGGCAATTGTTCCATTTGCAATTATTGCATTAGCAAAAGGAGAACCAACTGCGCTTTTAATTGCTGCAAGTGTTGCATCGTTTGCGCAAACTGGAGCTGTTGGAGCAGTGATGTTGAAAACAAAAGATAAACGACTTCGTGAATTAGCAATACCAGCCTTTATTTCTGGTTGGTTTGGTGTAACAGAACCAGCAATTTACGGAATTACGCTCCCTAAGAAACGTCCATTCTGGATTTCATGTATCGTAAGTGGAATTTTATCAGCTGTTGCCATGGCTTTAGGAATTAAAGCCTATACAATGGGAGCTTTAGGAATCTTCAGTTTTACATCTAATATTACCCTTACAGGTGAAGTTTCAGGTGCGATTAAAATGATGATTGTATCAGCTGTTGCAGTTATAGCTGGCTTTGTAGTGACCTATCTTGTGGGATTTGAAGATGATGTTATTGATAATCCAAGTCCTGACAAAAAATTTAACAAACAAAAAACGAATAAAGAAACAATTGGAAGTCCTCTTGAAGGAAAAGTTATTCCGCTATCACAAGTTAAAGATGCAGCTTTTTCTGCAGGAGTAATGGGTAAAGGAGCAGCGATTGAACCCACGCTTGGCGAAGTTCGTGCTCCATTTGATGGAATGATTATGATTTTGTTCCCGACTAAACATGCAGTAGGTTTAATTTCAAGCGAAGGAACTGAGCTTCTCATTCATATTGGAATAGATACCGTACAACTTGAAGGGAAATACTTTGAAAGCTTTGTAAAACAAGGTCAAAGTGTAAAAAAAGGCGACTTACTCCTTAAGTTTGATATTGAGCGTATTCAAAATGCGGGATACAGTACTCAAGTTCCAATCATTGTAACAAATACTCAGGATTATATGGATATTCTAGTTACAAATCAATCGACGATTCATCAAAATGAAGTGTTACTAACTGCAGTTAATGCACAAACAACTGAATTAGTGGCAAATCCAGTTTAAAATAGCATTGATGAAAAACTTTAAAAATTAGATAGGAAAATTATAAAATGACATTTAAAACAGACTTTTTATGGGGTGGAGCAACGGCAGCAAACCAATTAGAAGGTGCTTATGATATAGATGGTAAAGGGCTCTCAGTAGCAGATGCAATGCCAGGAGGTAAAGAAAGATTGGCAATTCTTGCAAGTCCGGAATTTGATTGGACGATTGATACTGAACATTTTACTTATCCAAATCATGATGGAATTGATCATTATCATCATTTTAAAGAAGACATTGCATTATTTGCGGAAATGGGTTTTAAAGCGTATCGTTTTTCAGTAGCTTGGTCAAGAATTTTTCCAAAGGGAGATGAAACAACTCCCAATGAAAAAGGTTTGCTTTTTTATGATCAACTGATTGATGAGTGTTTGAAATATAGAATTGAACCAGTGATTACAATTTCTCACTATGAAATGCCACTTAATTTGGCTAAATCATATGGAGCATGGAAAAATCGTGAACTTATCGAATTTTATGTGCGGTTTGCAAAAGTCCTTTTAGAACGCTATCAAGACAAAGTAAAATATTGGATGACGTTTAATGAAATTAACTCGGCGACTTTCTTTTCAGGCTTAAGTCAAGGACTTGTTCCATCTAATGGTGGAGATGATAAAACTAATGTATTTAAAGCTTGGCATAATCAGTTCGTTGCAAGTGCTCAAGCAGTTAAATTTGGTCATGATTTGAATAAAAATTTGAAACTTGGTTGCATGAGCATTTATTCAACAACTTATTCCTTTGATGCTAATCCAGTCAATCAATTGGCGACACAAGAAAGTATTCAAGAATTTAATTATTTTTGTAATGATGTCCAAGTTCGCGGAGCCTACCCTGCGTTTACAAATAGACTTCATCGGAAACATGGAGTAAATTCAGAAGTCCTTGAAATTTCTGAAGAAGATCTTAAGATAATCGCAGAAGGAACAGTTGACTATATAGGGTTTAGTTATTACATGTCGACGGTTGAATCAAAAACGGGAGAAGGCGTCCAAGCTTCAGGGAATATGGTTCTTGGCGGAGTAAAAAATCCTTTCTTAAAAGAAAGTGAATGGGGTTGGGCAATTGATCCTGATGGTCTTCGATATGCTCTCAATGATTTGTACGGACGCTATCAAATTCCTCTCTTCATTGTTGAAAATGGTTTGGGGGCAATTGATAAAGTTGAAGAAGACGGAACTATTCAAGATGATTATCGGATTGACTATCTCAAAAAACATATTCAATCAATGAGTGAAGCAGTTGAAGATGGTGTTGAACTAATGGGTTATACACCTTGGGGCTGTATTGACTTAGTTTCTGCATCAACAGGGGAGATGAGTAAACGTTATGGTTTTATCTACGTTGACTTAGATGATAGCGGAAATGGAACGAATAAAAGATTTAAGAAAAAATCGTTCGATTGGTATAAACAAGTAATTGATTCTAACGGTACGAATTTATAAAAAAATAGCTTCTCATATTTAGAAGCTATTTTTAGTCCAGCTCTTTTGAAAGTGGGGCGATGTGGTATAGATTGAAAAATAATAAATAAAGCGCTATAATATGAGGGAATTTTGTTTTGCTTAGGTAAAGTAGATTTTCAATGTTTTGTGATAAGGAGAATTAAAGTGCGGATAGCAAGACAGCCAAGATACCAACAAATTGCCCTGCAAATAGCTGAAAGAATTGTTCGAAATGAACTTAAGGTTGGACAGAAGATATATGCTAGATCGACTCTTGCAACAACCTTTGGTGTCTCACCAGAAACAGCACGTAAGGCTATAAGCGTCTTAGGAGATTTGGGAATTGTTGACCCTGTTCATGGAAGTGGTGTAATTATTGCATCAAAACAAAAAGCGCAAGAATATTTAGCGCAATATCAAGAAGTAGAAACAATGCAAGACTTGCGAACACAAATCATGCAGAGTGTGGAGAGTCAAAGAAGAGAATTGGCAAATTTTTCATCTTTCCTAGATAAATTGGTTGATCAAACTGAACATTTTCAAAAAATAAATCCTTTGACCCCGATTGAATTTGAACTAGAAAGAGATTCTGAAAAATTCGGAATGAGTTTGGGTGAAATGAATCTTTGGCAAAATACAGGAGCAACAGTTGTTGCAATTTTACAGAATGAAGAATTAATAGTTTCACCGGGTCCTTATGCAACTTTAAATCAAGGAGATACCTTATATTTCGTAGGAGCTTCTGATACAGGACAAATTGTCCAAAACTTCTTTTATGGCAACTAAAGACATCGTTTACAAAACGATGCTTTTTTTTAAGTTCAAATTTAGTTAGTTGACATAGTGACTACATATTGTTATTATTGAGTGGTCACTTTAAATGAGAAAATCACTTGTGTAACCTAAAACTTCTAATTTATAATTAACTATTTATTTTGGAAATTCTTTTCTAAAAAAAGTTTTCGGCTCATGAGTAATAGAATGAAGGAGAGTTATTTTGCCAGTAAAAGTCAAAATTGAACATTTAACTAAAATTTTTGGTAAACGGATTAAAACTGCATTGACTATGGTAGAGCAAGGTGAACCCAAAAATGAAATTTTGAAAAAAACCGGTGCAACTGTTGGGGTTTATGATACAAATTTTGAAATCAATGAGGGAGAAATTTTTGTTATCATGGGTTTGTCCGGTTCAGGGAAATCAACTTTGTTGCGTTTGCTTAATCGATTGATTGAACCAACCAGTGGGAAAATATTTATCGATGACCAAGATGTTGCCACTTTGAATAAAGAAGATTTGCTTCAAGTTCGCCGTAAGTCAATGAGTATGGTTTTTCAAAACTTCGGTCTTTTTCCACATCGAACAATTTTAGAAAATACTGAATATGGTTTAGAAGTTCAAAATGTACCAAAAGAAGAAAGACGCAAACGTGCCGAGAAAGCTTTAGATAATGCGAACCTTTTAGATTTTAAAGACCAATATCCTAAGCAACTGTCTGGTGGGATGCAACAACGGGTTGGGCTTGCACGTGCCTTGGCCAATGATCCAGAGATTTTGTTAATGGATGAAGCCTTTTCTGCGCTTGATCCATTAATTCGCCGTGAAATGCAAGATGAATTACTTGAACTTCAAGCTAAATTCCAAAAAACAATCATTTTTGTTTCCCATGACTTAAATGAAGCCCTTCGTATTGGTGATCGTATTGCGATTATGAAGGATGGTAAAATCATGCAAATTGGTACGGGTGAAGAAATCTTAACAAATCCAGCAAACGATTATGTTAAAACTTTCGTTGAAGACGTAGATCGTGCCAAAGTAATTACTGCTGAAAATATCATGATTCCAGCCTTAACAACTAACATTGATGTCGATGGTCCAAGTGTTGCCTTGAAAAAAATGAAAACTGAAGAAGTCAGCTCATTAATGGCTGTTGACAGAAAACGTCAATTCCGTGGGGTTGTTACTAGTGAGCAAGCTATTGCTGCTAGAAAAAACAATCAATCATTGAAAGATGTGATGACAACTGATGTTGGGACAGTCACTAAAGAAATGCTTGTAAGAGATATCTTGCCAATTATCTATGATGCTCCAACTCCATTAGCTGTTGTTGATGATCAAGGCTACTTAAAAGGAATTCTGATTCGGGGAATTGTCCTAGAAGCATTGGCAGACATTCCTGATGAAGTAGAAGAAATAGAGAAAGAGGAGGAGAAGAATGATTGATTTAGTGATTGGAAAAATACCATTAGCCAACTGGGTATCGTCAGCAACAGATTGGATTACAAGTACATTTAGTTCGGGTTTTGATGTGATTCAAAAATCAGGAACAGTGTTGATGAACGGAATAACAGGTGCTTTAACTGCAGTTCCATTCTGGCTGATGATTGCTGTTGTTACTATCCTAGCAATTTTGGTTTCAGGTAAAAAGTTTGCCTTCCCATTGTTTACTTTTATTGGTCTTTGTTTAATTGCCAATCAAGGCTTATGGTCAGATTTGATGAGTACGATTACCCTTGTCTTACTTTCAAGTTTGTTATCAATTATCATAGGGGTCCCTCTAGGAATTTGGATGGCAAAATCTGAACTAGTAGCTAAGATTGTTCAACCTATATTGGACTTCATGCAAACCATGCCTGGTTTTGTTTATTTGATTCCAGCAGTTGCCTTCTTTGGTATTGGGGTTGTTCCTGGGGTATTTGCTTCAGTAATCTTTGCTTTGCCACCGACTGTCAGAATGACTAACTTAGGTATTCGCCAAGTTTCAACTGAATTAGTTGAAGCAGCAGATTCATTTGGTTCGACTGCCCGTCAGAAGTTATTTAAATTGGAATTTCCTTTAGCTAAAGGAACAATTATGGCTGGTGTTAACCAAACAATTATGTTGGCTCTTTCTATGGTCGTTATTGCCTCTATGATTGGTGCACCTGGTTTAGGTCGTGGAGTACTAGCTGCTGTTCAATCAGCTGATATTGGTAAGGGATTTGTAAGTGGGATTTCATTAGTTATTTTGGCTATTATTATTGACCGCTTTACGCAAAAACTTAATGTTTCTCCTTTAGAAAAACAAGGAAATCCTAAGCTCAAAAAATGGAAACGTTGGATTGCTATCGTTTCATTGTTAGCCTTAATTGTTGGTGCTTTTTCGGGAATGTCTTTTGGGAAAAAATCTTCTGATAAAAAAGTGGATTTAGTTTATATGAACTGGGACTCAGAAGTTGCGTCAATCAATGTTTTGACCCAAGCAATGGAAGAACATAGTTTTGATGTTACAACGACTGCACTTGATAACGCAGTTGCTTGGCAAACTGTGGCTAATAGTCAAGCTGATGGAATGGTTTCTGCTTGGTTGCCAAACACTCATAAGACCCAATGGAAAAAATATGGTAAGTCTGTTGAGTTATTAGGTCCAAATCTTAAAGGCGCTAAAGTAGGATTTGTTGTGCCAAGTTATATGAATGTGAATTCAATTGAAGATTTGACTAATCAGGCCAATAAAACAATCACAGGAATTGAGCCTGGTGCAGGTGTCATGGCTGCCAGTGAAAATACACTTAAGAGCTATAGTAATCTTAAAGATTGGAAGCTTGTTCCTTCATCATCTGGTGCAATGACTGTTGCTCTTGGTGAAGCCATTAAACAACATAAAGACATTGTAATCACTGGTTGGTCTCCTCATTGGATTTTCAATAAATATGATTTGAAATACTTAGCTGATCCGAAAGGAACAATGGGGACTTCAGAAAATATTAATACAATTGTGCGCAAAGGATTGAAAAAAGAAAATCCTGAAGCTTATAAGGTTTTGAATAATTTTAATTGGACCACTAAAGATATGGAATCTGTTATGCTTGATATTCAAAATGGTAAGACACCAGAAGCAGCTGCAAAAGCTTGGATTAAAGACCATCAAAAACAAGTTGATAAATGGTTTAAATAATAAGATTATTATTAACTTAAAAAAACTTTCTGACATTATAGTTAGAAGGTTTTTTATTATTTCATTCTAAGTTTATTATTTTTAGATTTATAACATTTATGTTAAAATATGCTTGTAGAGTTAACTAAGAAAATCTCAGTGAAGTTTTCTTAGTTGATGATTTATCTATAAAATTAGGAGGAGAAAGAAATGAATCGTACATTTATTAAAGGCTTTTTGGCGGGGAATGCACTTTTGTTAGCAGGAATTACTGCTGCAGCTATCGGTGTTAAAGCAAAAGTTATCAATCCTATCAAGAAAAAAGAAGAAAAAATTGAAATGGGCAGAAAAAGAGCAGCTCGAAAACGTATTGCTCCTTAAAAACAAAACTTTAATTGAAAAACGTAAATCTTTTGATTTACGTTTTTTTGTTTTAATCAATTCCTTTAAAAATCAGCTCATGGACAGAAGAATTCATGAAAAAGAGAAATTTTGGTCGAAATTTTTCTAATTCAAGCGGAATATCGGCCTCTAACCACAGAGTTAAGACGGTAATAAGTTGTGCATTAAAATATTTGAGCAATTCTTGCCCTGTAAAATAATTTGACAAATCGTGCTCTCTGACGAGAAAATTGAACCTTTTCTCAGCCCATTTCCAAGTTCGGTCACTAATTGTCTTAATTAGACGAAAGGGAAGCTGAGAACTATAAATGATATGGGCCTCAGCTTTGTGTTTCCAAAGAATAGGAAGCATAATATCGGCAAGAATTTCCAGAGAGACTTCCTCACAATTGTACAGCAGCAATTGCTGGTTGACTTCATCAACAATGTTTAAATAAATATATTCTAGAATGCTGGGAACCCCATTTTTAAAATTGTTTGTAATTGTTGTTCGAGTGATGTGTGAGCGTTTGGCAATTTCTTCAATGTTTATCTTGCCATTTTCGGAAGCGATGTTTAAGAGGCTGCGAACGATAATTTCTTTCGTATCTTTTGTCATTTCAATTCCCATTTTATACTCAAATGAAGCATAAAATCCTTTCTTTTATGGGAGGATTCTTCTAAATATCAAAAAATAAAAATAATCTGTTTCAGTTAGTTTTTCTTATTTTTTGAATATTATAGCATTATTTTATTCAAAAATTAATTGTTTTGATTAATTTTTAGTTTGATAAAAACTTTTACAAAGCATTTCGTTTTGTGTAATATATAAGTGTTGATAGTTTTGACAGAGCGCTTTGAAAAAATGAAATCAATTAATTAAATGAAAGGAAAATATGGTGAAGGTTTATCAAAAAGAAAATGTTTACGAAGCTTTTAATCATAGATTAGATTATATTTGTAATTATTTTGACCATCTTATTATCTCTTTTTCTGGTGGTAAAGATTCAGGATTGATGTTGGAATTGGTTTATCTTTATTATAAAAGCCATAAATTGGTCGAAAAAGGAATAAAGGTTTCAGTTTTCTATTTGGATTATGAAGGAAATTATCAAGAAACCAAAGATTATATTCATCGTTCGATGGGAAAATATCCTGAGTTTGAATATTATCATATTTGTTTGCCTGTTTCGGCTTCTTGTGGAATTTCAATGTCACAATCGACTTGGTTACCTTGGGACCCAGACCATAAGGAATTGTGGTTGAATACTATTCCTAAAGGAGCCATTCATTTAGAAAATCAAGATTTTTCATTTTTCAAAGTTGGAATGTCAGATTATGATTTTCAAAGTAAATTTTGTCAGTGGCTTCATAATGAAAAAGGGGCGACTAGAACGGCTGTTTTGGTTGGAATACGTGCCCAAGAAAGTTTGAATCGTTATAATGCGGTGACACGAGATGAAACATTCTCACGATTTGGAACAACAAATTACAGTCATCGTATTAGTAAAGATGTCTTTAATTTCTACCCAATGTATGATTGGTTATTTGCAGATATTTGGCGAGCGAATGCTAAATTTGAGTTTGATTATAATCACCTCTATGACTTATATTATCAAGCGGGTGTGCCTTTTAAATCGATGCGAGTCGCTAACCCTTTCCATCAGTGTGGCGTTCATTCGCTTAAACTTTATCAAGCTTTAGAACCTGAAACATGGGGGAAGTTGGTGGGACGAGTCAATGGGGCAAACTTTGCGGCCCTTTATGGAGGAACGCAAGCGATGGGATATCGTGGAGCGGTCCTACCCAAAGGTCATACTTGGCAGTCTTACGTTGAATTTCTACTGGATACTTTGCCGGAAGAAACCAGAAATGTATATCGTAAAAAGTTCCAATCATCAATGGACTATTGGATGAGAACCGGTGGGGCATTACCGGTAAATGTCGTCGAGGAATTGAAAACAAGCTGATTGGATTTTGAATGTTTGGGGGCTCCAACCAATAAACGCAAATATAAACAGTCCTATGAGCTTATTCGTTTTAAGAACTATCCAGATGATGTACCTATTAAAAATTTTAGATTGGTGCCCTCATATAAGAGGATGTGCATTACAATTTTGAAAAATGACACTTCTTGTCAGTATATGGGTTTTGGTCAAACGAAAGATGAATTATAAAAGAAACAAGAGGCAATGGAAAAATGGGAGACATTTTTATAAGCCCAGCTTATCAAATTAAACGAGTGCCTATCGAGAAGATTAGGGCCAATACTTATAATCCGAATCGAACAGCACCTCCTGAATTTCGTCTACTGGAACGTTCTATTTTGGAAGATGGCTATACGATGCCTATCGTTTGTTATTACGATAAGGAAAAGGATTTTTATGAGATTGTTGATGGATTTCATCGCTATTTGGTCATGAAAAGGTCAGAAGAAATTGCTCAACGGGAAGGAAATTGCTTACCTGTTTCAATTATAGACCGGCCACTTGAAAATCGAATTGCCAGTACTATTCGTCACAATCGAGCTAGAGGAACACATTCAATTGAGTTAATGACAGAAATTGTTCAGCAGTTGGTGGAATCGGGTTTGAGTGATCAGTGGATTATGAAACACATTGGAATGGACAAAGAAGAGTTGCTTCGCTTGAAACAAATCAGCGGTCTGGCTTCACTTTTTCAAAATCAAGACTTTTCTCGTTCTTGGACATGGAAGGAAGATGAAGAGATAAGTGAAGAATAGATTTATTAGAAAAGAAAAGGAAAACTACAATGGCACAAGAATATTTATTTGTTTACTCTAGATTAAAATTATTAATCAAAGAAGCTCATAAGTCTTTTAATCAAGTTGAACGAGAATTAGGTTATCCTCGAAATACTTTGAAAAATTATAAATACAAGAAAAAACCAAGTGTTGGTCGTGTTTTCGAAATGGCAAATTATTTTAATGTTTCGATTGAATTTTTATTAGGAATGGAAGAAGAGACAGATAAAACGAGTTTAACTTATCGTTTGGAAAAAATAAATCGGGAGAAAAAAGAGCTCGAAATTTTGCTTTTAGAAAAAGAAATTTAGAGTTTATGCGATAAATCTTATAGACGCTAAAATGTTTACGTTAAGGGATTGACACTTTTTTGTAAATGATGTATTATTATCTTAGTTAAAGGAATGCTCTGATGAAGTGTTCATTTAACTTCTTTTCTTACATAGTATTGGGGATAGGTCTATTGATTTATTCTCTAGAGGTTCTTTCCTATGGAGAGAACCTTTTATTTTGAGATAAAAGTAACAGATTAAATCTTAAATTAGGGCTTATGTTATAATAGATAATATATTGAATAGAAAAAGGGATATTTATGGAAGAAAAGAAACCTTCAGGAATGTTTGCGGTTTTTGCGGCACTTGGAGCAAATGTTTTAGTGGCAATTAGCAAGTTTATTGGTTTTGGTTTATCAGGTTCGGCTGCGATGTTAAATGAAAGTATTCACTCGGTGGTGGATTGTGGAAATCAAATTTTACTTTTATTTGGTGACCGTCGGTCAAAACAAGCAAGTACAAATTTGCATCAATTTGGTGAGGCACGTGCGAAATATTTCTTTAGTATGATTGTGGCAACTTTCCTATTTTTTGGTGGTGGGGTTATCGGAGTCATGGAGTCTTACGATAAGCTTGTTCATCCAGCCCACACTGTAGAAAATACTGGAATTATTATTGGAATTTTACTGATAGGTATGCTCATTGAGGGTTCTTCACTAAGAATTGCCTTTAAAGAAATTGGTGAATTAAACACGGAAAAATTGCCTATTTTCAAATTTTTACATGAGAGTCGTCATAGTGAAATTTTAGTTATTTTTACTGAGGATTTGTGTGCAATCATTGGTTTACTTTTGGCTCTTTTAGGGACTGTTTTAACAATGGTTACTGGCAATCCTATCTTTGATGCAATTAGTGGTTTGTTGATTGGATTCTTATTGATGGCTGCTGCGATTTTCTTGACTAGAGAATTTTATAGTTTGATTGTTGGGGAACGTGTGACAGACAGTGATTTAGAGAAGATTTTATCTGCCTTTGAACGTTCTGAGGTTGAACGAGTAATTAATGTCAAAACGGTTCATCTGGGTCCAACAGAAATCTTGATTGCGGCTAAAATTGATTTGGTCAGCAAACTTGTGTTAGAGGATTATGAAATTATAAATCAGATTGAAGCTGAAATTAGAAAGAAAATTAGCGATAAGAAGTGCTATATTTATATTGAAATTGACGAATTTGTTCAAGACTATGTTCAATCTTCTGATTTATAAGCATAATTTACTGACAGAAATATTTTAATGAGGAGAAAAGAAGGAGAGGGCCTATGAAAAATTTTTTTAATCATATTGAACTGAAATTTGCTAATCTTTTATCGAAAATTAGTTTTATGTTGCTCATGGTAGTTGGGCTTTTGATGGTTTATTTTCTATTTAGAGAGGTTTATAATCTCGTTTTACTAGCTTTTCTTTCTGAGAGTGAAGTTCATTATTACGATATTTTGGAAAGTATTCTTTCCTTCTTTATCTTCTTTGAATTTTTAACTTTAATCATCACTTCATTGAGAAACAAGGGACATGTGTCACTGATTTTCTTATTATCACTAGGAATTACTTCGCTTATCCGATTATTATTGACTTACCATGAACGTTTAGTTGGAGTGCTTTTGATTGCTAGTGCTATTCTCATCTTGATTATCGGTGTTTTCATCTTAAAGAAATTCATTTTTCCAAATGATGATACAGCAGATTATTTCTAATTTTGCCTGACGGTTCTGTCAGTAAAATAAATAAATAAAAAATTACTGACAGATTTGTCAGTAATTTTTTTTAGAATTTTTTTAGATATATTTTATCAATGTGATGATTTTCTGCCTTGTGGAGAATGATTTCTGCCCGATTTCTTGTGGGTTCAATATATTCTCGGAGATTGACACGATTGACACGTGCCCATGTTTCACGGGCTAAATTTAGTACTTTGTCCTCAGGCATTTTTGTAAATTGATGATAGAAATTTGTTTGGTCATACTTTGCCAATTTTAAAAGACTATCAAAGCGTTCAAGGTACCATTTTTCAATGAGTTTTTCGTCAGCGTCAACATAGATTGAAAAATCATAAAAATCGCTGATGTAAAGGAGTTGATTTTGCGGATTTTGTAAGACATTAATCCCCTCAACAATTAAAATATCGGGACTGTCAATAATTTGACTTTGATTAGGTAAAATATCATAAGTTTCATGAGAATAAATCGGAACTTCAAATCTTTCGCCATTTTTGACATGATAAAGAAAACTTGTCAGTTTTTCCATATCGTAGCTTTCTGGAAAACCTTTACGGTCGAGAATTCCCATATTTTTTAAATCATCAGTTGTGTATAAAAATCCGTCAGTTGTGACTAAATCTACAGTTAATTTTGGAAATGCACGTGAGAGGAGAAGTTGAAGGAGTCTTGCTGTGGTTGATTTACCAACGGCTACTGACCCCGAAATTCCAATAATCAAAGGAGGAGTTTTAACGATTTTTTGTAAAAAAAGTCCTTTAGAATAGCTCATATCTTCTAAATTTTTTTTATATAAACGAAGAAGATGAATCAGAGGTAGATAGACGTCCTCCACGTCTTGCAAGCTGATTTCGTCATTGAGTGAGCGAATTGATTCTAATTCATCATGTGTTAATGGGGCGATAGAAGTATTGTAAAGATTTTGCCAAGTTTCACGACTAATTTCGTCAAAATTAATGAATTCATTCATGACAAATATTTTATCATATTTTTGGTCTATCGAGGTAAAAAAACTAATAAATCTGTAAGCGTATTAAATATGTTACTGACAACTTTTGAGCTTAGTGGTCAGTGAAAAGTGTAAGAGATTACAAAATAGGTGGAATTTCTAAAAATTTTTTGAAGATAAAAAAGGGCTTTTATGTTAAAATTAAATCAATGGTTAAAACAAATATGTATTATGAAGATAATCAAGATCTTTCGCATGACTTCCAAACACTAACAGTTGATTTATTAGGACTGTCAATGCGTTTTAAAACTGATCGTGGTGTCTTTTCAAAAAATGGAATTGATTATGGTTCACGTGTTTTATTAGAGAACTATCAGCCCGAAGGCGCAAAAACGCTTTTAGATGTTGGCTGTGGCTATGGAACACTGGGATTGACCTTAGCTAAAAAGTTTGATTTAAGTGTGACAATGGTAGATGTCAATAGTCGGGCGCTTGATTTATGTCGCCAAAATGCAATTGATAATGCTGTCAGTAATACTGAAATTGAACTTTCAAATATCTATGAAGCTGTCAGTGAAAAATATGATGCAATTATCTCAAATCCTCCCATTAGGGCTGGGAAAGAAGTCGTTCATGAAATTTTAACTGGTGCCTTTGATTATCTTAATGATGGTGGACATTTAACAATTGTAATTCAAAAAAAACAAGGAGCTCCATCTGCTCAAAGAAAAATGGAAGAGGTCTTTGGCAACTGTCAGCTAGTGGCAAGGGATAAAGGATACTTTATTCTTAGAAGTTATAAATGATTAATCACTGATTATATAAAATGAGGAGAAGTCTATGACCTATCGAATGGTTGATCTCATTCAAAAGAAGAGAGACGGCGGAGCATTTAGCAAGTCTGAAATCGATTGGATGATTGAAAATTATGTCAATGGAACTGTGCCAGATTATCAAATGTCGGCTTTGGCCATGGCAATTTATTTTAAAGGAATGACGACACAAGAGACTGCCTATCTCACGATGGCTATGGTTCATTCAGGTAAAGAATTTGATTTGTCAACTATATCTGGTATCAAAGTCGACAAACATTCTACCGGAGGGGTGGGCGACAAGGTCACGCTGATTTTGGCGCCTTTAGTTGCTTCATTCGGTGTTCCAGTTGCCAAAATGTCAGGACGAGGTCTTGGACATACTGGGGGAACACTTGATAAATTAGAATCTATTCCAGGTTTCAAGTTTGAAAAAACAGAAGAAGAATTTATCAAACAAGTTAAAGAAACTGGAATTGCCATCATCGGCCAATCCGATGAATTAGTTAAAGCTGATAAGTTGCTCTATGCTCTTCGAGATGTCACGGCGACTGTTGATATTATCCCTTTAATTGCAAGTTCGGTCATGTCTAAAAAAATTGCTGCAGGCTCTGACGCTATTTTACTGGATGTCACAGTGGGCGATGGTGCCTTCATGAAATCAGTAGATGATGCACGACTTCTGGCTCAAACAATGGTCGACCTTGGAAAATCTGTCGGTCGTGAAACCGTGGCTGTTATTACTAATATGAGTCAGCCGCTTGGTTTTGCAATTGGGAATCGGAATGAAATGACAGAAGCAGTTAATACTTTGCAGGGAAATGCACCAAAAGAATTCCAAGTCTTTATCGCTGAGCTTGCTCAAATTATGCTGCAACTTGCGGGACTTGAAAAATCAATAACTGAAATTTTAGAGCATTTTAATAATGGCTTAGCTTACAAAAAGTTTGTTGAAATGGTTAAAGCCCAAGGTGGTGACCCATATGCTTTTGAACAGCTGACAGCTCCTCTTAAAGTGAAATATCAAGTTGATATTCATGCCAAAGCATCAGGATTTATTTCTGAGGAAAAAGCATTAGGAATCGGCTTGCTTGCCATGAAATTAGGTGCTGGACGGGCAACTAAAGCAGATGAAATTGATTTTGAAGCAGGTGTTACCTTGACCAAAAAAGTAGGAGATCGAGTTGAAGTAGGTGAGCTTATCGCCAGCCTCTATTCTAATCGAGAAATTACTGACGAATTAGTTGCTGAATTTAATGATAGCTTAGTCATTAGTGACCAGCAAATTGAGCAAAAAGAAATTATAGAGATTATCAGATAAGATGAAAAATGATTTAAAAATTCCAACTCCAGTGATGGCTTTGCAAGTGATTCTGTCAGCTTTAGCTGGGGCAGCCACAAAATTATATTTACAAAATTTGGGTTGGCTTATTCAACTTATTGCTTTTATCATTATTTTCGTCGTTGTCTATCTCATTGTCGGAATGATTTATTTAAGATTAAAAAAATAGAAAGAACATACAATGCAAATTAATAAATATATTGACCATACTATTCTCAAGGCAGACGCTCCAAAATCTAAAGTTCAACAAATCATCGATGAAGCAAAAAAATATGATTTCATGAGTGTTTGTATCAACCCGACTTGGGTAAATTATGCCAGTCAAGAACTCAAAGACTCTGATGTAAAAGTATGTACAGTTATTGGCTTCCCTTTAGGTGCTAATACTTCTGAACTCAAAGCATTTGAAGCTAAAAACGCCATTGAAAATGGGGCTGACGAAATTGACATGGTCATTAATATTGGTGCAGCCAAATCTAAGGATTGGGATCTTGTTGAGTCAGATATTGCAGATGTAAATGCTGTGAAAGGCGATAAACTACTCAAGGTGATTATTGAAACGAGTCTTTTGACTGATGAAGAAAAAATTAAAGCTTGCCAAATTGCTAAGGCCGTTGGTGCTGATTTTGTCAAAACTTCAACAGGTTTCTCAACTGGAGGAGCGGCAGTCCATGATGTAAAATTAATGCGTCAAACTGTAGGTCCAGATATGGGAGTTAAAGCCTCTGGTGGTGTTCATAATCTTGAAGAAGCAAAAGCAATGATTGATGCTGGAGCAACTCGTCTTGGAGTTTCTGCTGGTGTCGCAATTATGGAAGGTCTTACCTCAAATGACAGCTACTAAAGAGATGATAGTGGCTGCTCGTGAGGCTGCAAGTCTAGCCTACGTCCCTTACTCACACTTTCCAGTTGGAGCAGCTTTTCTAACAGCTGATGGTCAGGTTATTAAAGGCTGCAATATTGAAAATGCTAGTTTTGGTTTATCAAATTGTGCTGAACGGACAGCTATTTTTAAAGCAATTTCAGAAGGTGTCAAAGATTTTGACGCACTCTATGTTTTTGGAGAAACAGAAGAACCAATTAGCCCTTGTGGTGCTTGCCGGCAAGTACTTGCAGAATTTTGTCCAGCCGATATGCCGGTTTATCTTATCTCAAAAGATGATAAAGTAAAAGAAACGTCTGTCGAAGGACTTTTACCTTATTCTTTTAAAAGCCTTGATTAAGTAAAAATGTAAAAGTTAAATATGCTATCTTTAGATAGCATATCAATTTGCAATCAAAGTAAGCGCTTCATGTCTTGTCTTAAATGTAAAGTAATAATGGTAATTACCGATAAATATAAATGTTTTTTGTGTTTTTGTTAGTTATTTCCGAAAGTTAAGCAAGAAAATGAAATATTCCGCTAAATTATGCTTGCAAAAAGATACAATATAGCTTAAAATAGTCTTAAGCTAAATTTAGCCAAACAAAATTCGGAGGATACCCTTTCCATGAAAAAACGCGTAATCGCAGTTAGTGCTATTGCACTTGCATCAGTCGCAGTCCTTGCAGGATGTCGTTCACATGACGCATCTGGAACTTCAGGTAAAGTAAAAACTGACCTTAAAGCAGCAATCGTCACCGATGCTAATGGTGTAAATGACCGTTCGTTTAACCAATCCGCTTGGGAAGGTCTTCAAAGCTGGGGGAAAGAAAATAACCTGAAAAAAGGTACTGGATACACTTACTTCCAATCTAATTCAGCTTCAGATTACACGACTAACTATAACTCTGCGGAGCAACAAGGTTACAAACTTTTGTTTGGTATTGGATTCTCTTTACAAGATGCGACATCAGCAGCTGCGAAAAATAATCCAAAATCTAACTTTGTTATCGTTGACTCTGTCATTAAAGACCAAAAGAATGTAACTTCAGCAACTTTTGCAGATAACGAAAGTGCTTATCTTGCTGGTGTAGCTGCGGCCAAAGCAACTAAAACGAACAAAATTGGTTTCATCGGTGGGATGCAATCCGATGTTATTACTCGTTTTGAAAAAGGTTATGTAGCTGGTGCCAAGTCTGTAAAATCAGACATCAAAGTTGATATTCAATACGCTGGTTCTTTCTCTGATGCGGCTAAAGGTAAAACAATTGCAGCAGCTATGTATGGTTCTGGTGATGATGTTGTTTACCAATGTGCGGGTGGCGTAGGAACAGGTGTCTTCAGTGAAGCTAAAGCCTTGAACTCAAGCAAAAATGAAGCTGACAAAGTTTGGGTTATCGGTGTTGACCAAGACCAAGAATACCTTGGAAAATATAAATCTAAAGACGGTAAAGATTCTAACTTTGTTCTTGTTTCAACAATCAAAGAAGTAGGAACTGTTGTAAAAGACATTGCTGACAAGACTAAAGACGGTAAATTCCCTGGTGGAACAATCGTTACTTACAACCTTAAAAATGGTGGTGTAGATTTAGGACTTGATAACGCAACTTCAGAAATTAAAGATGCTGTTGCCAAAGCCAAAACAGATATCATTGATGGAAAAATTACTGTTCCTTCAAAATAATTAAAGATAATTTAAAAATAAAAAGAGTTAGTGCATGCTAATTCTTTTTTATATTTTTAAAAACAATAGAAGATAAGATTTGCGATTATTTTAAATGTTCTTGATTTGTAAGTCAACTGAACTATGATATAATGGTAGACAGATATTAAAGTGGTATATATTGTTATTATTTAGTTAGGGGGAACTATGGCAAGAAAATCAGTACCAAATTATGTAAAAATACATGATGCCTTAAAAGATGAAGTTGAAAAAGGCATCTGGAAAATTGGACAACGTCTTCCAAGCGAACGAGATTTAGCCGAGCGTTTTACAGTGAGTCGTATGACAGCCAGACAAGCTGTGACAGCCTTAGTAGATGAGGGAATTCTCGACCGTCGAGTAGGTTCTGGAACCTACGTTGCTAGCCGACGTGTGCGTGAAAAAATGCGTGGAACAACTTCTTTTACAGAAATTATCAGTTCGCAAGGCAAGGTTCCCTCAACAGAAGTTTTAAGTTATATTAGAACTGCTCCTAATGAAGTTGAATGTGAGAAGTTGAACATCACTAAAAAAGATTCGATTATTCGAATGGAGCGGATTCGATATGCTGACAATGTTCCCATTTGTTATGAAGTGGCAAGTATTCCATTTAAATTAGTGAAATCTTTTGATAAAAAAGAAATTACTAGTAATTTCTTTAAAACTTTGGAAAGCCATGGGCATGAAATTGGTCGGAGTGAACAAATTGTTTCGGCAAAGAGAGTCAGTACAGAAGTATCAGAATACTTAAAAACAAGAGTTGGAGCTGCTATACTTGGTTTAACACAGGTTTCTTATCTAGTAGATGGGACTGCTTTTGAATATGTTTTGTCACAATATGTTGGTGACCGTTTTGAATTTTATTTGGAAAGATAAAAAGGACTTAATGAAGTCCTTTTTTTACTTGCCGACGATATTGATACTGACGAAGTTGAAAATGAATCCAACAGCCCACACAAAAGCCACTTAAAGCGATGGAAGCAGCGAGGAAAACAAATGCGGCAAAAACAATTGCCAAAATAGGGTGATGGGTAAGAGAAGCAATCAAGCTGGCACTCAATAAGCTTGTAGCAATAATTTGATTAAAACGAAGGTCGGACTTATATTCAAGAATATATTCTGAGGCCTTTCTTTTTAAAAAACGTTTAGCAATCAGAATAACAAAATTTCGTTCAAACAATATGCCAGACAATCCGGCGAGAATCGGGAGTAGAAGAATCCAATAAAAATTACTGACCACTACTAAAATAATGCTAAGTACAATAAAAGTTTGATTAGTACGCACGAGTGGGCGGGGGATACCCTGAAAAGTAGTTTTAGCCATAAAAAATCTCCAATCTTGATAAGTTGATTCTATCGTAATTGGAGAGACTTGGTCTTAATATTTTTTTATTTTGATAAGTAAATTTACTGATGACCACTCAAAGATTAACGGTAAAGGTGGTTCCTTTTCCAAGAATAGATACCACATCAATTGTGCCATGAAGTTCTTGGACATTCTTTTCAACAATGGCGAGTCCTAATCCTGTTCCGCTGACCTCTGCTCGGCTCTCATCAGCACGATAGAAGCGATCAAAGATTCTTTCTTTTTGAATTTCACTTAAACCAGGACCATTGTCAGTAACACTGAAGATAATTTTATCTTGTTCATGGTGTAAGCTGACAAAAATTTGACCCTGAGCAGGAGTATATTTGATGGCATTTTCAATCAGATTTTCAAAAATACTGTGTACCATTTGTTCATTGGTTTTGAAAGTAATCTCTTCAATTTGTGTTTCTAAACGAAGAGATTTTTCAGAAATTTGGGGACTTGAGCTTTGTAAAATATTTTGAATTAGAGCAGAAAGGCTGAGTTTCTTTTTCTCAATACGTTGATTTTGCTTAGTTAGTAGTAGAGTATCCTGAACAAGGCTCATCAAACGAGAACTTTCTTTATGGATAATTGAAGCAAAGTTTTTGGTTTCAGAAGGAGAAACAGTGTCTGTTTCAAGTAATTCGGCAAAGCCCTTTATTGAAGTGAGCGGTGTTTTCAATTCATGAGAAACGTTGGCAATAAAGGCATTATGAGCATCAACTGTTCGACGATAAGAACTTACATCATTCATGGTTACCATGAAGCGACTATCAAGATCGGGCAGTGGAGTGATGCGGACTTGATAATAAGCGCCAAGCTTTTCAAAGAAGAAAAGTTTTTCTTGTATATCTGGATGTAAAATTTTGTCAACTAGAAAATTTAAGAAATCGGCATAAGGACTGAAAATATCAAGATTCTCGGTGTCTGAAAACTCATTTTTGAAAGAAGCATTTGTTCGACGAATTTTTCCCTTATTATTATAAATAAAAATGGGAAATTGGAAAAACTCGATGAATTCGTAGAGATTTTCTTTCTTTTCAGTGTGTGATAAGGCTTGCTTTTGGATTTTTTCGCCTAATTTATTGAGCTCAGTTGTAATTTTGTCATCATTTTCATTCATCAGATAACTTTGCGTTAAAGGACTTCGCTCAATATTTTTAATCTTAGCCACAGTATTTTCGCGAAAAACATAAGCTCTCTGAGCAGATTTCAAAACCTGTATGGCAACTGCCAAGTAAAATAAAATAGCAAAAATGATAATTGCAAAATCGGTAAAGAAAGTAGACGTGCGATTTTCTGTAACTTTCAAATAGCCATCGATTTGTCCTTCACTAAAGATAGGGCTGGTAACAGTAATATCTTTAGAATCTAAACTTCGAGCATAGGCAGCGCCATTTTTAATTTTTTTAGTATCTGAATTTACCGTATTTTTTGAAAGATGTTCAAAGTTAGCGGGTAAGGGATTATCAGGATGTTTTTCTAAAAAAAGCTGTATTTGATCTATTGTTTTTAATACCCTATTTGTATCATTTTCTAAGATATTTTGGTTCGATAGAATCACCAAGCTTAGTGTTGCAATGATGTACAGCACTGTCATCAGCATGATGTGTTTAAGTTTCATTTTCTTCAAAATAGTAACCGAATCCTCGTTTTGTTTTGATATAATGATTATTTAGTTTTTTACGGATTTTTGAGATGAGGACATCAATTGTCCGTGTTTCTGCTGTATCCGAAATTCCCCAAAAATGTTGAAGAAGTTCTTCACGGCTGATGATTTCGCCTTGTCTTTTTGCTAAGAGTTCTAGAATTTCAAATTCTCTTTTGGTTAAGTCTAAAACTTTTGCATCAAAAGTGACTTCTTTTTTTGTAAAATCAATGACCAGTCTGTCAGTAACAAGTGTTGCAGGACTTTCGTCCAAAGATTCACTGACAGAATCAGAAGCTGTTTGATTATACATTTGATTTCTACGAATGAGCCCTTCAGCTCTGACAATGATTTCTTTCATTGGAGTCGTTTTATCTAAATACTCATCAGAACCTGCTGACAGACCTGTCAGTTTCATTTCATCATCATCGCGAGCAGTTAAAATTAAAATTGGTGTAAAATTACCTTCTTTACGAAGCTTTTTAGTGACTTCAATTCCGGAAAATTCAGGCATCATTAAATCAAGAAGAAGCAAATCAAAGGGATTTTTTCGAGCTTTATCATAAGCTTTTTTTCCGTCTGATACGATGGTTACTTCGTAATCATTTTGCCGAAAATTATAAGATAATAGGGTCAAAATTGCCCGATCATCATCAGCAATTAAAATTTTTTTCATACTTTTAATTATAACGAAAACAGGGAGCTTTGTATAGAATAAATTATTATTTTTGAATAAAAAAATGAAGGGGTAATGGCAGCAGAAACGAGTTAAAAAAATTACATTTTTAAAAACTTAAATGATAAGTTAAAACTAAGAATAAAACTAAAAAATCACTTAATTTCTGCTATAATAGACATTATGGAAATCGAAAAAACCAATCGAATGAATACGCTTTTTGAGTTTTATGCGACACTTTTAACTGACAAGCAAATGAACTACATTGAACTTTATTATGCTGACGATTACAGTTTGGCTGAAATAGCAGAAGAATTTAATATCAGCCGTCAAGCAGTTTATGATAATATTAAACGGACCGAAAAAGTGCTCGAAAGCTACGAAGAAAAATTGCATCTTTTTAGTAATTATGTGGTGCGTAATCAATTGCTTGAAGAACTGATGAAAAAGTATCCTTCTGACCAATACTTAATCAGTAAACTTCAGGAAATACAGCAGATTGATGAAGAAGAATTTTAGTAGTTAGAGATAATGAATTTACTGACAGAAATGCTAAAATATGCTATAATTAAACTTCAAGGTTCATAAAAGTTACTGACAGACTGCCAGTAAGAATTCCCTGAATTTGGGGGCGTTACGGATTCGACAGGCATTGTCGCGCATGAACTGCAACTGCTGAGGGATCAGGATAATCATCCGCAGATAAATATAACTGCTAAAAATAATACACAAACTTACGCAATGGCAGCCTAAACAGCACCATGCGTGCCTGATTTTTGCTCACTGATGGCAATTTGACGGCCTAAACTTTTAGTCAGATACGTTGTTGTGGAGACTTGACGCAGCAAAAGAGATTTAAAGTCCCGCAAAATGTCGCTGTTTGAGACTGGCTTTGGCATTTTGTTAAATTTGAGAAAGTCCTATGGTTGTAGACGTTGATGTAGCAAGGTGTTTGGACAGGGGTTCGACTCCCCTCGCCTCCATTATCCAGTTTATATAGAATCTTATAGACTAAGAAATCGCTCAATGGAGCGGTTTTTGTTTTTCTTAATCCGATATGATACGATACAATCTGATAAAAGGGAGGGAGAAAAAGAGGGAGAAAAAATAAAAAAACCAGTTTATTAATACTGGTTAAAAATCAATATAATCGGAAAATTGTTGCCCTATTTTATCTTTAGCAAATTTAGTGATATGAGTATAAATGTTCATTGTTGTTTTTAAATCTGCATGCCCTAGGCGATATTGAACTTGTTTTAAACTCATGCCTGATTCAAAAAGCAAGCTTGCGTGAGTATGTCTAAATGCATGAATTCTGATTGGTTCAATTTCTTTTTCTTTGGTTATCTCTAAAAGCCATTTTCTAGGTTTTGAAGGTGATAGCATCCCTCCATTTTCAGATTCAAAAATTCGTGTGGATTCAGGATAGGTTTGGTGCAATTCATCAAGGATTTTACAAGTTTTTTCATCGAGGCTTAACAATCTGTTTGAATTAGCTTTAGGGGGAAGTATTTCATATCCTACAGGAGAATGAGAAATAGCTTTGTTGATATCAAGAGTTGATTTTCTATAATCTTTCCATTCAAGAGCGAGAAGTTCACCTTTACGAATTCCAGTAAAAGCAAGGATACGAAATAAAGCTATTTTCTTAATATCATTCGTTTTTTCTACTAAAGCCATAAAATCTCTTAATTCATCGGTATCATAAAAATCTTTCTTTTCTTCAACTTTTTTCTTAATACCTTGAGAGGTTACAGGATCCGCTGGATTAGCTTGTATGTAACTTAGAAGAGCAGCGTGATTAAATACCTTACGAACCATTCCGAAGAGTTTACGAGCGAATTTAAGCTTCTCAGATAAATCATTTCTAAAAGTTTGTAGATCCATAGGTGTAAAATCTGATAGTTTTGTGCTTCCTATGACGGGTAAGACATGTTTTTCAAATGCTCTAGTAGTTTTGTAGTAAGTGCTGTTCTGTACTTCCTTTTCATAAACCAATAGCCATTCATCATAAAGCTCTTTAAAAGTCATAGCACTTTTGGGTGTAGGATTGTCAATTTCTTCTTGGATATTATGCAAAGCAGCTCGGGCATCAGCTTTGGTTTTAAAGCCACTTTTTTCAGCGTACTGGCTTTTACCATTTTTTTTACCTAGATATGCTTTGAATTTATAAGCAGTAGTGCCATTTTTCTTTTTATATGCTTTTATTTCCAAAGTTGCTTTTTATACCTCATTTCTGATAAAATGGTATAGTAAAAAGCTTGTTAAAAGCCTTTATACTATTTTATAGTTTAAATCCGCCCCTTGTCGTCAAAAGTTTGGGCGGATTTTTTTGTTTATGCAGGTAGGTTATTTACGGCATATTGTGCTTCCTCAGCAGTGAATTTTTCACCATAAGATGAAGTGAGCTGATCATAAATGGAATCTTTTGACATTGCCATTCGAGATTGATAAGACTTTGCCTTTTCTAAAGCATTTTTATTGTAATCTGCATTTAGGTTATCTACTGCGTATTGAGCAGCTTCAGCTGAAAAGCCTTCTCCCATATCAGAGGTTAGTTGGTCGTATATTCCCGCTTTAGACATATGCATCCTATTGGAATAAGATTGTGCTTTTTTTAGAGCATTTTTATATTCAATAGGAGTAGCAGCTTCTTTAGCTTTAGCTTCTGCGTCAGCTTTAGCTTTAGCTTCTGCGTCAGCTTTAGCTTTAGCTTCTACGTCAGCTTTAGCTTTAGCTTCAGCTTCTTTTTTCTTAATTACTTCAGGGTTCTGTTTGATAGTAATTTCTTTAGTGATTTTACCACCGTCATTTTTTGCAGTTATTTCAACTATATCTTGATCATTTACTTCGTCTAGTTCATATTTTAAAGTAAAATTACCATCTTTATCAGAGGTTACTTTATCACCTATAATACCATAGCCAATTTTTACTTTGGTATTTGGTGTTGTTTTACCAGTAATTTCAGCAGTTTTTGAACCATCTGCGACAACAGACTCAGGAATTACAAGCGTAGGTTTATTACTTGATTCGGTTGTGCTTTTTTCGCTATTCTTTGACCCCGAATTACTGCTCGGAGAACATGCAGCTAATGAAATAGCAGTAAGCATAGTTACTCCAATAAGTGCTATTTTTTTCATAATGTTTATATTTCCTAACCTAGCTTTTAACGAGAATCAAGACATTGCTCGTAGTTTTACTTATTTAATTAGTTCCCAATAATAGCTGGAATTCTTTTTCGGCCATATTAAAGAAATTATGACTTAGATGATAACGATCCAAAAATTGGTAAACATTAATAGCTTCAATTACATCAAAATAACTAATGTAATCTACGATATAATCATGCATTTCTTGCTTATTTATACTAACTTTTATTTCATCCTCAAATATTTCAGTGATAGCTTCATGCAGCTCTAAATATTCATTTTTGATGATTGACTCAGCCAATTCAAAAGGTGCATCTGTTGTATTCACAAACACATTGAAATATTCATAGCTTCCCCCATTGGCTTCAAATATTTCCCAAAGTAGAAGAACCGCTTCGTGGTTTGCTCTGGCTTCTTGAGGGTTAATTGCATCAAAATACTTTCCGCGATGGCTATCTTTATTAATAATATGAATCAGTTCATGAGCAATTTCAAAAGGAGTTACTTCAATAGAACTGTAAATCATTATTTTATCATCTGTATTAACGATTGCAGGCATAGGGAACATTTCATCAGCAAATACAGAAAATCCAAACTTTTCAACTTCTTTAAGGAGATATTCTAAAAGCTCCTGTCTGCTCATAGAACCCTCCTTATTTGTCTTCTAAACGTTTGCCTAGCAATCGTTTCATAGCTTCTTTAACATCATCAGTTAATGGTCTGCCGTCAAATGAAACCCACTTATCCCAATCAACTTTACTATCATCTACTAAATCGGCAAGGTCAATACCTTGTTTTTGTTGTTCAGTTTTAATAGAAACAACCTTAGCATTTTCTTTTTTCTGCTCTTTCAATTGAGAAGAAGCGGTATCAAGGACAACTTTTTGGCGAGGCTCGTCAAGTTCGGAGCTAATTTGATTTATTTTATCCAGAATCGTAATTGACTGTTCTGATAAATTTTCATTCATCAATTTACTTAATGGAATAGAAAATATTTTTGCGATGTCATTTAAGACACCCGCTTTTGGCGTGTACTTGCCTTTTTCCCATTCACTTACAGATGAAGAACTTTTTCGCCCAAGTAAATTAGCAAGTTCTAATTGCTCCATATTATTTTTTTGTCTAAGATATTTTAAATTGATAGCAAAATAATTTTCATTACTATTATTCTTTTTCATAGATATATAATAACACATGTTTCGGTAAAAGTGAAATATATTTCTTGTTTTTTATATTATTTTTCGGTTTTTGTGAAGTTTACTCTTGACTTCGGAAAAACCGAAGTGTATAATTAACTCATAAAGTCAAACAAGCGAACGAACAAAACAGTTGCGCAGCTTCTGTGAATGTAGTTACACGTTGTATTCAACTCAGCGTAAGTAGCAAGATTGGCAAATAAAAAGCCCCAAAAGGGCGGAAAGGACTAGAATGTATTATCAAATATCAATCATTATTCTTTTCTCAATCATAACAGGACTTTTATCGTACATTGCTTCAAGTTATTACGCTGATAAGCAATC
>Ga0208186_100022_pt1 | contig 27902 bp, 33 predicted proteins | sample Shrwel1BS1Day23_FD_187537 | JGI IMG/M metagenome (GOLD analysis project Ga0208186, IMG submission 187537) | Subsurface microbial communities from deep shales in Ohio, USA - Utica-3 well 1 S-1-Day23 (SPAdes) (version 2) ... | reverse complement strand
GATTTTTTTGATACAATAATAAAGTTGAATTACGCAAACACAAAACTCTCGTCTAAAAAGCGGGAGTTTTATCTGTTTTTTAGGCGGATGTTTACGCATTCATAAATTTTTCTCAAAGAAAGGAACTTTATGAAAGAAAAACTTTGGACAACAACTTTCGTTGTTAATATGTTACTTAATTTTATTTTTTATCTTGTTTTTTATCTCCCTACCGTTGTCATCGGGACAATGGCCATGGATCGTTATCATGCCTCTGCTAGTATTGCTGGTATTTTATCTGGTATTTTTATTGTCGGCGGATTTATCGCAAGGCTTTGGGCTGGAAATAATATGAAGCGCCTTGGCGCTAAAAAGCTTCTATATATCGGAACCTTAATTTATTTCTTACTCACCTTTGTCTACTTTATCGTTCATAGTGTTGCTCTCTTGCTCATTCTCCGTCTAGTACACGGTGTTGGTTTTGGTATCGCTGCAACAGCTTCTGGTACTCTAGCAGGAGCTATCGTGCCTTCTTCTCGTCGTGGTGAAGGAATTGGGTATTATGTGCCCTGTCTGTGACACTCTCGTCAGCAGTCCGGCCATTTTTATCAATGTTCCTTTATCGAACTTCTGGCTTTTACTCTTTGATCTGGCTTTCCGCTTTATTATTATTCCTTGCACTGATTGGTATTTTCTTCTTACGCGTAAACGAAAAACCTACTGACAGTTCTGCAATTACAGAAAATCATAAAAAATTTGCTTGGTCAAATTATTTTGAAAAAGAAGCTTTACCCATTTCCCTAATTGCTTTTCTCATCGGAATTTCGTATTCAAGTATTCTGTCATTTATGGATGCCTACGCTCTTAATATCCATCTCTCAGAAGCTGCTTCATTCTTCTTTTTAGTCTATGCGATTACTGTTCTTTTATCACGTCCAATCACTGGTCGTATCTTTGATGGATTTGGGGATAACTTTGTCATGTATCCCACCTATCTCTTTTTCGCTTTAGGACTTTTATTAATTGGATTAGCTCAATCAGGTTGGATGCTCCTTATCGCCGCAATCTTCATTGGTTTAGGCTATGGTTCTTTCTCTCCTTTTGGACAAGCGATTGCCATTCGTAACTCTGAAGCACACCGTCTAGGAGTAACTACTTCTACCTTCTTTGGTTTTATGGATATGGGTGTTGGTTTTGGACCCTTTATTTTAGGAATGTTTATGCCCTTATTAGGTTATCGTAATCTCTATTTTGCATCAGCAATTCTTGCGCTTCTAATTGCTGTCATTTATCATTTTGTCCACGGACGTCACGTTAAAACTGAAAATTAATTTACTGACAGGCTGTCAGTAAATTAAAAAGCTGTCAACTTACTGACAGCTTTTTTTATTTACCAATATTTTCATAATAAGCAATTGAAGCCATATTGAGGTAAGGAGTTGTCCAAAATCCTGCTAATCCCCCAGAAATACCATAAAGGACATACCACCAAAAGAAACTAAATTTGAAAATGAAATAATCTCCACGTAATCCCTTCATCATGGTCGCTGATTCGCTCAATACATTCATCACACCACTATAACGATCTTCTTCTAGCTGATCAAACAAAACGTAAGTTGATTGTGACCAACCAAGTGCCAAATAAATGCCAACTGCCCAACCAATGATTGGAATAAACATTAAAACAACAAAAATGATTCCTTTAACAATATTCAATAGAATTATTTTTCCAGCCGAGCCATCATAAAATGGTCCAAAAACATTTTTGAATTGCGGATTATTACGCTCACCACGGAAAATTTTAATATAGTTAAAGATTGCTCCCACTGTCACCACTGAAACAAATAAAGCGACAACAATCATCAAAATTACAATAAGCAATGTCGCAAAACTAACTGCCATCCAGACACTACTTGGTACATTATCAAAAGAACCATTGTAGTCCATTGATTGTTTCATACCATTTCCGCCACCTAGTATTCCCATGATTATTGGAATAATAAAAAGTAACATTTTCGAGCCGAAATTATCACGTAAGGCTCCCTTGGCTTGATTTTTCAATTCCCATCTTGACATAAAACACCTCCCAATCATTTATCCTACATTTACTCCATTATACCAATAAATACGCAAAATCTCTAAGACTTTCGACTGATTTTTTAAAATCGTCTATAAAATCCATTTAATTTTTGTTATACTTATAAGTGCTTGCTTTTTAAGCCACAAGAAAGCTCAACTCGAAAATTAAAAAAAACAAGTAAATTAAAGGAATTTTATGACAGAACACGCAATAAAATACAGATTAATAAAAAAAGAAAAACACACTGGAGCAAGATTGGGAGAAATCATTACCCCTCACGGAACCTTCCCAACTCCAATGTTCATGCCAGTCGGTACCCAAGCCACTGTAAAAACAATGAGCCCAGAAGAACTCAAAACTCTCGGCTCTGGAATCATTCTCTCAAATACCTACCACCTTTGGCTACGCCCTGGTGACGAACTCGTTGCTGAAGCTGGTGGTCTTCACAAATTCATGAATTGGGACCAACCCATCCTAACAGATAGTGGTGGTTTCCAAGTTTATAGTCTTGTTCAAAATAAGAAAAATATTACAGAAGAAGGCGTTAAATTTAAAAGCCATTTAGATGGACGTGAACTTTTTCTCAATCCAGAAAAAGCAATTAGTATCCAAAACAATCTTGGTTCAGATATCATGATGTCCTTTGATGAATGCCCACCTTTTTACCAACCTTATGATTACGTTAAAGCCTCTGTTGAACGAACTTCACGATGGGCTGAACGTGGGCTCAATGCTCACCGCCGTCCAAATGACCAAGGACTGTTTGGAATTGTTCAGGGAGCTGGCTTTGAAGATTTACGTCGTCAATCAGCTAGCGATTTAACTTCTATGGATTTCGCTGGTTATTCGATCGGTGGTCTTGCCGTTGGAGAATCACATAAAGAAATGAACGCTGTTCTTGACTTTACAACACCAATGCTTCCTGAAGATAAACCACGCTATCTAATGGGTGTTGGTGCTCCAGATAGCTTGATTGATGGAGTTATACGTGGGGTGGATATGTTTGACTGTGTTCTTCCTACACGAATCGCTCGTAACGGAACACTAATGACACATTTTGGTCGAGTAAATATTCGAAATGCTAAATATGAGCATGATTTCACTCCACTTGACCCAATGTGTGATTGCTACACTTGTACCAACTACACACGCGCCTATCTACGTCATTTAATTAAAGCCGATGAAACCTTTGGTTTACGCCTTTGCTCATACCATAATCTTCATTTCCTAGTAAACCTCATGAAAGATGTTCGCCAAGCAATCATGGATGATAACCTTCTAGAATTCCGTGAAGATTTTTGTGAACGTTATGGCTACAATCAACCCAATGCCAAAGATTTTTAGTTCTTGAAAAAGCAATTAAAAAGTTGTATTATAATAAAAGTGGAGAACCACTTTTATTTTGTGCCGACTTAGCTCAGTTGGTAGAGCACTTCACTCGTAACGAAGGGGTCGTAGGTTCGATTCCTATAGTCGGCACTAATTCAAAATCCTTGTCTATCGATAAGGATTTTTCTTTTAAAACATTATCCCATTCCACTTTTTCCTAAAATTATCTCTTAATCTATAAAATAAAAACTACTGAATTATTAGTTCAGTAGTTTTTATTTGTCCTAAGCTCAATAAACAATCAATCTTCTTTTATTCTTGATAATATCCATTTTTGACAAAGAAGATACATTTCAATTTTTTGCTTATTTGTAAGAGAAACAAATGTGTTTTCAATGCTTTCCACATTTTCAAAAGGAACTTTTCCAATCAAATAATCGGGCAGAACTTTAAAATAGTTTGCTAACTCCATCAATCTTATTCCAGAAGGCACTCCACCATTTTTATAATTTGCAAGAGCATTTCTAGTATAGCCTAATTCTCTCTCAATTTGATTAAATGAGTTACCAGATTCATGAGTCAAAGCTTTCAAACGTAGATAAAATATATTTTCCATTTTTCTTATCCATCAATACACTATAGATGTTGTATAAACAACATTAAAGGCTTGATCAGTCTTAGCATACTTACCGATGAATGTAATTTTCCCATTTGCATCTACCGTATAATCGGTTCCTTCAACTAAAGGATGAGCTTTATCAACTGATAGGATTTCTCCATTTGGCCCAACTGTTTCTGGATAAATGACTACTGACTTATAAGTAGTTCCAGCTGGCATTGGGTCAGTAAGAGTTGCATTCTCCATCGTATTTAATGGACGATTAATATTAATTTCCCAAATAACTTCACTAGGATTTGGGGTCTTGTCAAAGTGTCCTGATTTGTCTATCCCTTGATTATAGTCTGGGCGAACGTGAACCTCAGAAGGAGGGAAATTTTCCTCCGTTGGTGTATCAATTACAACTTCCCCAGGAACTGTTTCTTTATCAAAGTGGGCATCATAATGGAAAGTCCCATGAATATCATGTTTTGTTTCGACTTTTTCATTAAATACAAAGTGAACTGTACCATCAGCATCAATAGTATAAGTTCCGTAATCCCCTATATTTCCCATAGCTTCTTCAATTGTCACTCCATCTGGTAACTTGAAGTCAAAGTAATCTCCAGCCTTTAATGGCATAATATCTTCTGGGATACTCCATGTGTAATCAATTTTAACAGCGGCGTCAATAGGGACATTATTCTGGTCAGGATATGGATTTCCATCTTTATCAACATAAACAGTCGTTGCATCATTGATGATAGAAGCTGGAGAAACTCCTGCACCATCTAGAAGGTCACGAATATTTCGACCGGCATCAGCTTGAGTTGTTGTTTCTTGTTTTGTTTGTTCTTTTTTGCTTTCAGAAGTTGATTGACTCTTGCTCTCAGAAGAGTTTGTTGAAATCTCTGAATTACTTGTACTTTTAGATTCTGAAGTACTCGTTGAACTTTCTGTTGAATCAGTTGTTGGAAGATCAACACTTACCTTTTGATTATTAAGCGTTGCTGTTAACTGATTGAGGTCTTTTAATTTTTCTTTTAGTACAGAAAAGTTAATGTTCAATTCATTGTTGCTATTCGCAGCTACAACTACCGTTAATTTGTTTTCATTAGCAGTAAAATCTGTTGTTGATTTTGTTTTATTATCTTCACTAGGTGTATTAATAGAACTGTTCAAATCGATAATTACTGTCTCATTTTGTTCAATTGGTTTTTCAACTTTAAGTGTTAAGTTAAATGACGTTAGATCAGTTTTTGTTTCTGATTCGTCTATTTTAAGTTGGCTTAAACTAATAGCAGTATTTACGCTGCTATCAGTCAATGCTTCCGCAATCACTCCTACTGGTGTAACAATATATTGCAAAAGCAATACTAGTCCTAGAATTATAGAAGCGACTTTTTTTCTACTTTCCATAATGTCCTCCTTGTTGAGTTTTTAATCAGAATTCACACCATAGAAAGTCTTTTTTCTAGCGTCCACTTGTGCCACCCTGATACTAGGACATTATAACACAATATACTACAAATGTGTAATGGATTTCGTACATTATGTATTTAAATGTTACGCCTTTTTTATATTTTTTTCTGAAAAGAACACTCACAAAAAGGCTAAAGAGCCCGATATTACGGTATTTTTTGAGCATTATTGGATTAATATGGCCTTTAAAAAAATAAATAAAAAAAACTGATTTGAGATTTAAATCAGTTTTCCAATATTGCAAAATGTAATATATCGTATGTTTTAAACGACAGATGAAACAATTTATATAATAGGCTTTATCTATTAATCATTCAGCCATATATCAACTTATCTTTGCTTAGTTAAGGTCTATTTTAAAACAAAAAAAGCCTGATAGTATCAGACTTTCATCATTTTTCAACTGATAAGAGGAGGTCATCGATGCTCTTTGTAATTACCTCATCAAAATAATCTATTCTTTTTTGATTTCGAGAAATAAGCTGAGCTCCTTGAATCCCAGCAAAAAATTCGCTGGCTTTTTGAGAACTCTTATATTCGGTAAATTGTTTTTCTAGCCATGAAATGTTTTTCTGAAAAAAGTCACCAACTTTGTTATTGATACTATCATTCAGATTATAAGTATCCATTGCTAAATCTGAGCATAGACAGATTCTTCCCTCCATCAAATTCATTCTATATAAAGAAGTATAATATTCTAATTTTGCTTTAAGAGTGGATGCTGTGCTTTGCTCTAAAGCTTCAAAAAAGTTCGTTGAATACTTTTCTAGGACTGCTTCAATTAAATCGGTTTTACTTGGAAAATAATAATGAATACTTGCCTTTTTGATATCAATAACTTTGGCAATATCTGCAAAACTAAACCCATTTATCCCTCTTGTTTGAATCAATTCTAAACCTAAGTTCACAATTTTTTCTTTTGTGTTTATCAAGATTTCCACCTACTCACTTATTGATAACTTTAAGTATAGCAAATTCTATCTTTATTTAATAGTCAGTATTTCTTCTGTTGCCAAACGACTATTGGTAAAAGTATTAATCTTATCTTCTGAGCGATAACCAAGTGCTATTCCTGCTATTATTAGCTCTTCTTCTTTTATATCTAGATTTTCTCTAATTTCATCAGGATATTTAATATTTTCATAAGCCACCATTGAATCTACTCCCCGATTCGTTGCTGACAGCATTAAAGTTTGAGCGAAGGCTCCAGTATCATAAACTGACCAAACTGGCGTTGTTTTGGGAATTGTGAGATAAGCCATTGCTGGTGCATTCCACAAGTTTACATTTGCGGTCAAAAAATCTTTCATTGTGGCATCTGAATTGACTTTATCCAACCAAGTACTCATATTTGTAAAAGGAAGTTTACCCCAATCTTGGATATCTTTTACAGGAAGATCAGCGCTCCCTTTCAAACCTTTTTCTGATTTTTTAAGATGGGATTTTTGGATATTTTTCATCGTTTCCCCTGTAGCAATATAAACTCTCCACGGCTGTGAGTTAGCCCAAGAGGGTGCTTGCTGTGCATCTGATACAATATTTCTTAATATTTCCTTTGAAACTTGTTCATTTTTAAAATCTCGAATTGAAATACGTTTTTTAAGTGTAGTGGAAAATTCCATTGTAATGTTACCTCTTTTATTTTGATAATTATCATTCTACCTTTCGGTAGGTAGAAAGTCAAATGAAATAACTTTCTCTCCACAAAACGAGATACAAGTTCACTAATAGACTTCATAAAATAGGTTATAATTAATAGATAGAAGTGAGGAGGGCTAACATGAATTATGATGATTTTATGAAAAGTAAACATATCGCTGAACGCTGGGGAGAATTTCAAGAGAAATTTAAAAACATGGATAAGTCGACTGAATTAAGGGCCTATCATGAACTTCTGACAGAGTTTTATGAATATATTCAGTATTTAGAAACTCATTTTTTTGCCGCTGATAAAACTTCTGTGGACAAAAATTTACTGACAGATTGGTCAGTAAGTTCTCAAGCTTCTACAGCTTCTGCGCAAATTCCAATGACACTTTCTCCTAGTCAAGAACACCTGACAGGCGAGGAAGACCCTTGGTTTGGATTTAATGATGAATAATAATTATTTACTGACAGCTTCTGGTCAGTAAATTTTTTTATTTTTAATTCCATTATGAAAACCTTTGCAAAAGTGCTAAAATAGAGCTAGAAATGATTGTCAGTAAAAGGAGAATAGCTTATGCCTCTAAATATCTTGGATTATGACCCCTATTTGGAACCTTTCAAAGATGACTTGTCTTTACGCCTCTTTGAATTTGCTAGAACTAAGAAACGGCTTTTGGGCGTTGATGGTTCTTTAGTTGATTTTGCGAACGGCTATAAGTATTTTGGCTTCCAACAAGAAAGTAAACACTGGACTTTCCGCGAATGGGCACCAAATGCTAAAAAAGCTTGGCTTGTTGGTGACTTTAACAATTGGGAAAACAACTATGAACTAAAACAGGCTTATGGCGGGACTTGGGAAATTTCAGTTCCTGGATTATTACCTGTGGATTCTAAAGTAAAAATAAAGTTGCTTTTGCCAACTGGAGAAGTTGTTTATCGTGTTCCTTCTTACATTATGTATGCTCTTCCTAATGAAAATCATGGTTTAGACGGGGTTATTACTCAGCCTAAGTACGAATGGAAAAATAAAAGCCCTAAACTAAGCGAAGCACCTTTGATTTATGAAGCACATATTGGGATTTCAACCGAAGAATACAAAATTAATTCTTACAAAGAATTCACGCGCGATGTTTTACCCAGAATTAAAAAAGATGGTTACAATACCATTCAGCTGATGGCAATTATGGAACACCCGCTCTATGCTAGTTTTGGTTATCAAGTTTCCAATTTTTTTGCCATCTCTAGTCGCTTTGGTCAGCCAGAAGATTTAATGGAATTGATTGATAAAGCACATGGTTTGGGTTTGCAAGTGCTTTTAGACGTGGTTCATTCACATGCTGTAAAAAATATTGAGGATGGGCTCAACTATTTTGATGGAACAGAAAATCAGTATTTTCATGAAGGCGAACGGGGAAATCATCCAGCTTGGAAGACGAAACTTTTTAATTATGGCAAAGATGAAGTCCTTCATTTTTTACTATCAAATCTAAAATTTTGGCTAGACATTTATCATTTCGATGGCTTTCGTTTTGATGGAGTAACTTCAATGCTTTATCATGACCATGGTTTAGGAACTGCTTTTACAGATTATAGTAAGTATTTTTCACTTAATACAGATGTTGAAGCCGTGACATATTTGATGCTGGCTAATGAACTAACTCATCTCTTTAATCCATCAGCAACAACAATCGCCGAAGACATGTCTGCCATGCCTGGGATGGCACTACCTATCTCGGCTGGCGGAATTGGTTTTGATTATCGTTTGTCAATGGGAATTCCTGATTTTTGGATTAAACAATTGAAAGAAAAAACAGATAATAGTTTAGATTTGCTAAGTTTATGGTGGGAATTGACGACCAGACGACCTGGAGAGAAAAATATCGGTTATTCAGAAAGTCATGACCAAGCTTTAGTTGGTGATAAAACACTGATGATGTGGCTAGCTAATGAAGAAATCTATTGGAACATGGACATCAATAGTCAATCTCTGATTATTGACCGCGCCATTGCCCTCCATAAGTTAATTCGATTGATTACTTTCAGTCTAGCAGGTGAAGGTTATTTAAATTTCATGGGAAACGAATTTGGTCATCCTGAATGGCTTGACTTCCCTCGAGAAGAAAATCATGATGATTTTCAACATGCTAGAAGACAATGGTCACTTGCTGATAACGAAAATTTACGTTTCAAATATTTACTGGCATTTGACCAAGCCATGCTCAATTTAGAACATGATTTCAAATTTTTAGAAAGTACAGATCCTGTCCAACAGCTTTGGATTAAGGATTCGGATAAATTACTGGCATACAAAAAAGGACAATTAGTTTTTGTCTTTAATTTCCACCCTAGTTATGAGCAAAAACTTCAGCTCCAATTTTCTAAAAAACCAGAACTTATCTTTGACAGTGATGATCAAAAATTCGGGGGATTTGGTCCTAGAAGTAGTTTTGGTTGGTCAAAAGGAACTTTAAATTTGATTCTTGAACCTAGAACAGCGATGGTATTTAAAATTAAATAATAAAAAACCTGTCAAATGACAGGTTTTTTTACTGACAGAAATCCGAAAAGTCTGTCAGTAATTTCTAAAATGCATTTAAATTTGGTTCCATCAAAGTCCAGAGATTTTCAAATTGCGTTTGAAATTGATCGTCCCACTGAGGGGCAATTTTCGGGTGGTGAAAATAAACGAAAGCTTGGATATAAGCGCCAGCCTCCTCATAAGATTCTAGTTTGGCCGCCGTTTTTAAACTCTCTACCATTTTTAAAATATGTTGGCGTCCTAATTCTAAGTTCTCACCAATATAAGTAGTATATAGAGCAAACATTTCTGGTGTTTTTCTGTGGGCTTCATACTTGGCAATAGCTACTGACCAAAGCCAATCATGGACAATATCTTTTTGATGCTCATAAGAACTTGTATCAAAAGGAAAAATTTTGACAAGCGTCTGACCATTAAGCCAACGAAGTGATAGAATGGTCAAAAGTTCATCTTTACTTTTAAAATGTTTATAAATCGCTGGCTGACTAATATTCAATTCTTTGGCAATTTTTGAAATGGTCAACTTTTCAATTCCATTTTTTAGGATAAATTCTTCTGTCTTCTTTAATATTTTTTCACGTGTGTTCATAAATTAATTGTAACACAAGTTATAATTATTGACAAATATAACTTTCTGGTTTATAATTCATTTTGTTGGTTATAAAAACAAAAAATAATAACCTTTATCAATAGTTAAGGAGAAATCATGACATTTTCAGGACATACCATTTTAATCACAGGCGGTACAAGCGGGATTGGTCTAGGTTTTGCAAAAAAATTTGCTGAATTAGGAAATAAAGTTATCATCGCTGCACGCAATGAAGATAGACTCAATCAAATTTTAAGCGAAAATCCAACTTTTTCAGGATTTGTCAGTGATGTTGCTGACGAAAATTCTCTGTCCCAATTGGTCAATTTCATCAATGAAAATTTCCCTAAGCTTGACCTTCTCATGAATTGTGCCGGAATTATGCGTGCCATCAATTTGTTTGAACAAGCTGACAATTCTCTAGGAGCACTGACAGAAGAAATTAATATTAACTTACTAGGAACTATTGCTGTCACACAAGCCTTTTTGGAAGTTCTTGTCGCAAATAATGGGATGGTCATTAACGTTTCATCTGGCTTATCAAATCTGGCTGACGGTACGCATCCTATTTACAATTTAACCAAAGCTAGTGTTCATTTTTACTCTGATGCCCTTCGAGAACAAGCCAAATATTTTGATAAAGCTTTAAAGGTTGTAGAATTAGTTCCACCATTAGTTGCCGAAACAAATCTTGAAAGCCATACAAATACTGACGCACCTAATAACATGGCCCTTTCGGATTTGATTAATGAAACTTTAGCCGGACTTGAAAATGGCTTAGAGCGAATTGATGCTGGTTTTTCCAAACAGCTTCACCAAATGGGAAAAGTTAATAGTGACGAAAACACCAAACTTCTCTCTAATCAAATGCTCAGTAACTATTTTCCAAAAAACAAAGAATAAGGGAGAAAAATGTCACTTAATCCACTCCAAATGCACAACACCAAAAAAGAGCTCCGTCAAAACTTTGAGCTCACAGGACTCAGCAAATCTGAAATTGCTAATGATTTAAAAATTAGCGAAGTCAAACTTGAAAAAATTTTTAAACTTAAACAAAGAACACTAGAAGACACTTGGATTTTAAGAAATTACTTGCTAGAAAAAGTTGAAAATGCTGGTCAAGAACCTGTTCCATTTACTGCTTTAGCGGGAGATTGGCACCACCACTGGTTTTTAAATGCTGATTTAATTGACCATCAACAAATGTCTAAGGGCGACAACTAGAAATTAAAGGAGAAATACAATGAAAACACTCATCACAGGTGCAAATAAAGGAATTGGTTTTGCTCTTGCGCAAAATCTCGGTCATCGTGGCTATGAAGTTTTAGTCGGAGCTCGTAATGAGACTCGTGGACAAGAAGCCGTTGAAAAATTGAAAGCCGAAGGAATCAATGCGGAATTTGTCAAAGTTGATTTAGATGACTTAAATCAATTAACTAGCCTGTCAGCACTGACAGACATTGACTTACTCATTAATAATGCTGGAATTTCTGGTAATATTCATTCAGATAAAGGACATCTTGATATGGAAAAATCAGCTTTTGATTATTCTAATTCTGACTTAGAAGAAACAATCAAGACCAACTTTTTGGGAACACATGCAGTGATTACAGAACTCCTCCCACATTCACTGACCGAAAATGCTAAAATTATTAACATCACCGTACCCGTTTCTCAGGAATATTGGATGCCGCTGGCCTATGTCACTTCAAAAGCCGCTCAGAATGCCATGACTTTTGCTTTTGGTCATCAATTTAAAAAAGACAAATCACAAAAACAAATTTTTGCTGTCATGCCTGGGGCTGTTGCAACAGATTTAAATGGCGCAAAAGTTGGTGACAGTCCTTTTGTCAAATCTCCAGAAGAAACAGCTCAAATGATTAGTAAATTCATTTTTGATAACAAAAATCACAATGCTCAAATTATTAATTTTGACGGAACAATTTATGATAACTATGAACCAGGCTTACGTAACAAAGTGATTAAAGACGTCGCTAAAAATGGCTTGAAGCGTAAATTTAAAAAATAAATGAAAAAATTACTGACAGATTAGTCAGTAATTTTTATATTTACAATCTATTCGTAAAAAAACCTTAATATTTATGATAAAATAATTTTATGGAAAAAGAACGTTTTTTAGCCTTTACCGATGCTATCATCGCTATCATTGCAACAATTATGGTTTTAGAATTTAAAACCCCTGATAAAAGCGGCTGGCCAGCCCTGACAGAATTAACGGTTCCACTTTTGGCCTATGCCTTGAGCTTTTTTATGATTATGACCGTTTGGTACAATCACCATCAACTTTATCGTGACATTAAAAATATTACTCCTCGAATTTTCTTATTGAATACGCTTTGGCTATTCATTATGTCATTTTTCCCATTTACTACCGGTTGGGTCGGAAAACATGCGACTGAATTTCTCCCTGAATTCTTCTATCTCGTCATTGTTTTTCTCTGGACAGCAGTATTTCATCTCATGGATTACGAACTCCTCAAAGAAAATCCAGATAAAGAATACAAAGAACTTACGCATAGTATTTCCCGCAGAAATATCTTCATCATATTAGGAATATACCTTCCAATTGTTTGGTTTTGGCCTCCTATTGGCTTAGTTTGTGTCGCCATGCTTGGTGCCGTAGCTCTAGCAAGCTTTTTAAAAAAATAAAAGCCGTCAGTTAATGACAGCTTTTTATTTTAATCTTCTTGTTCATCCATGAAACTATTGAAGACTTCTTCAATCATATCCCATTCATCTTCAGCATCTTCAGGGATTGGTTGTAAATCACCTTCAGTACCGTCAGCATTCTCAGTAAATGAGTAAGCTAAAACGTCAATAAGACCTTGTTCATCTTCTTCAAATTCAGTCGGTTGTAAAACAACATAGTTTTTACCAAATTCTTCTTGTCCATCAATGGTAATCAAAATTTGGAATAAACTTTCATTTCCGTTTTCATCAACTAAAGTAATATAGTCAGGTTCATGATTGTGGTCATGTTCGTGATCATGTGTATGAGTCATTCTATTTCCTTTTCTTCATCCTTAATTATAGGAAGTTTTTGCTACTTATAACAAAACAAGCAGACTTATTATCACTGACAGGCTCGTCAGTAATCAAAAATTATAACTTTAATGCGTGCGCATCCAGATAATTTTGTAAAATCAAAACAGCAGCTAACTTATCAATCGATTTTTTTCGGTCTTTGCGGCGTACTCCACCGTCAATTAAAACTTTTTCAGCCTGAGCTGTAGTCAGACGTTCATCTTGATAGGCTACTTCTAAGCCAAATTTATTGGCCAACTTTGTTCCATAATCACGCGAAGCTTCAGCACGAATGCCTTCATCTCCGTTCATATGTTTTGGAAGACCAAGAACCACCTTTTCAGGTTTGTATTCTTTAATCAAGACAGCTAGACGATCAAAACCGAGCTCACCAGCTTCACTATCAATCTTAATGGTTTCAACAGGCTGAGCGGTCATCCCAAGTAAATCACTGACAGACACACCCACCGTTTTTGTACCAACATCAAGACCTAAAATTCGTGCAAACACTATAAATTTACACCATTATCTTTCAAATAATTCTTGATTAATTCCTCAACAATATCATCTCGGTCAAAACGGCGAATTTTATTACGCGCATCATCATGACGAGGGATATAAGCAGGGTCTCCCGACAAAACATAACCCACGATTTGATTGATAGGATTGTAACCCTTAGCCTCAAGTACATTGTAAACATCAACGAGTGTTTCGCCAATTTCTTTCTTGTCCGAATCACCAAATTCAAAACGGACTGTTTCATCTGTAAAACTCATAAGACACCTCCTTTAAATTTATCTGTAAAAAGCCAGATCAAACTAAAAACTAATAATTTCACTTCTGTCAGTTACTTAACTTTCTCATCTTTAGAGAACTTTACATTTTCTAATACTGACAGAAATATCTCATTAAAAATTTCTTAGATACATGTTAATTATACGTTATTTTTTGCCTGAATTCAACCGTTTTCTCTAGTAAAGTAAACAAAAGTCTTTAGAAAAGACTTTTAAATAAAATATGAATTCTAATTTGAAAAATCACCAAATAATGTACATTACAGTCCTATCTACTCAAGGCACCAAGAAATTTAGCAAATAAGGCAAATAATTATTGATCAAGTTTATCGAACTGTGAAGAATAATACTCTCCCCAATTGCTTTACGTCGATGATAAGCCAAAGTAACAACCAAACTCATCGGCAAATAAAAAAAGAAGGAATAAGTAAAACCAGTATGTATCCATGCAAACACAACGACACTTACAAAGCAAGCCAACCATTTTTTATCGAAAAGTCGATAAATATATTCACGAAAAATAAGTTCCTCACAAATCGGCCCAATTACAAATAAATCTAAAGAGTGTGTCCAAAACGGAGTCCGTGCAAGAGAGTTTGCCACATCCACACCATGTTCTGGGAATGCCTCCAAAGCAGGCGTCATTTGAAAATATAATTTATGCGCTAACGCAATAAAAACAACCCCACCAATAATAAAAAATAAGATAAATAATAGATTTTTCCAACGAAAAATATCAAAAAACTTTCTAAAAGCTCCATTTTTGTAAGCAATAATCGTTATTAGAGAAAAAGTTAAAATATCCACCGCTCCATAATGATTAAAAGTAAAATCATAAAAACCAGTCGGAAAAATACCTAAACTAGGTTCCCAACCATTGTAAAGCACTACCGTTACTAGTAAAACTAGAAGCGTTTTTAATTTAGTCTGTAAAGATTTTTTTATACGTTCAATCATAAAAGTCCCCAAAAAAGGATTGCTAAATTACATTAACAATCCTTTAGCTTAAAATACACTAGAATTAACAAAAGCGATTAAGTTAACGGTCATAAATATCGCCGATAATATCTCCACTTCCGATTAAGACTGATGAAAGATAATTTTGAGAATAATTAATTAATCCTCCACCCCCACTAATCCCCATCAATTCAGCATTAGTCAATGTTTCAAACACTTCAAAAATCTTTTGTCCTTCCATAAGAACACACTTTCTAGTCCGATTTGGACTCTTTTTGGACATTTCAGTTGATGTGCACTTCTACTAAAATCACCCATTAATTTTTCAAATATCCGTAACTAATTACAAATCTATTTTATTCTTTTCTGAATATTTGGTCAATAGTCTTTTAGTATTCTTTTTGTGTACTTTAGTTTTTACTTTCTCTCTTTCAATAGAGCATCTATTGAACACTCAAATAAGTTTGACATCTATTGAAGCAGCATCAAATGTGGCTGTCTCCGACCATGTTCCCAGTTGCAAACTGCCTGTTTACTCGTAAATAATAATTTCCCTACTTCTTCTTGTGTCCACCCTGCTTCTAGCTTTTCTTGTCGGAGATAATCAGAAAGTCCACCTCCCGAAACTCCTAGTAATTCATCATCTGTTAAATCTTCAAAGTTCAATAACTCAAAAGAATGATTAGAGCCTTTATTTACAATTCTTCCTTTAAAATATTTTAAAAATTTCATCCTATCCTCTTCAACATAAATAAAAGACCAGTCCTTGAAAACCAGTCTTTTTTATTAGATTTAAGGCAAAATATTTCCAGCCGCCATATACAAATCATACCATTCTTCACGTTCCAAAACGATATCTGCTGCAGCTGCAATTTCTTTAATTCGACTCAAAGTCATTGTTCCAATGATCGTTTGAATATTTGCTGGATGGCGATTAATCCAAGCAATAGCAATTCCCGTTGGAGTAGTATTATATTTTTCAGCATAATATTCCAATTTTTTATTCAAATCAGGGAATTTTTCGTTCCCAACAAAAACTCCTTCAAAGAAGCCATATTGGAAAGGTGACCAAGCCTGAATAGTCATCTTATTAATACGAGAATATTCTAAAATTCCATTATCATGGACAAAGGAAGCATCATCACTCATATTGACATGAATACCAGCATCAATCATACCTGTATGTTTCAAACCAAACTGTAATTGATTGAATAACAAAGGTTCTTTCACGGCTGTTTTTAAAAGTTCAACCTGACCTGGATTTTGATTAGAGACTCCAAAATAACGTACTTTTCCAGCTTTTTCAAGCTCATAAAAAGCTTCTGCTACCTCTTCAGGTTCAACCAAAGTATCTGGACGATGCAAGAGCAAAGTATCCAAGTAGTCCGTCTTTAAGCGACTCAGACTTCCTTCAACTGATTCAAGGATATGTTCTTTTGAAAAGTCAAACATTTTTCCTGGAACAATACCACATTTTGACTGTAAAATAATGTCTTCTCGTTTGACTGATGATTTGTTTAAGGCATCAGCAAAAATCGATTCACAAGCTCCACCACCATAGATATCCGCATGGTCAAAGAAATTAATTCCTTCTTCAACTGAAGTTTCAATTACAGCAACAGGGTCTTTTCCTTCTTCATTAATTCTCATACATCCTAGAATAATTTGAGAAGCTTCAAGTTCACCAATCTTAAATGTTTTCACGATAAAAATCTCCTTATCAAATATGAAATTTTACCCTATATTTCAATTACTAAAGGAAAACTCCATTAATTAATCAATAAAGCTATTATACCACAATAAATGAAACCGTTTAACAAAATTTTATTTTTTTAAATAAAAAAACCAGCATCTGCTGGTTTCTATTTCATTTACAAATTAAACTGTAAGTGAAGCACGTCCTTTACGACGACGAGCTGCAAGGACACGACGTCCGTTTTTAGTTGCCATGCGGCTACGGAATCCGTGAGTAGTCTTACGAGATTTTTTGTGTGGTTGGTAAGTACGTTTCATTATATAAGTCCCTGGGCTACTTCACTTTTGGTTGAAAGTAGCTCCACCTTTTCGGTGTTCCTTTCATCTTAGTTTACTGCTATTAAAAGCATACCTTACAATTTTACACTATGAAAGGTCTTTTGTCAAGGCTAAATCTCTTTAGAGACAACAATATAGCGATTATATTCTTGCCCTTCTGAATGACTTGACACACCATTTTCTTGACCAATAATCGTGTGAACAATTTTACGCTCGTTAGATTGTAAATCATTGATATAAACAGTTTCACCACCACGCGCACGCTCTGCTGCCCGGTGAGCCAAGCTTACAATGTAAGCTTTCCGTTTTTCATGATAATCTCCAACGTTTACAGCGACATTCATTCGTGTATTTAAAATACTGTTTGCATAGGCTTTTGCTAAAATCTGTAAACTTTGCAAAATTTTCCCATGCTTCCCAATAAGTAGAGCATCATGGTTAGAAGTCAAATTAAAGACCGTCAAATTCCCATCACGAGAAACTGAAACACGAGTTGCAATTCCCATTTCTTGGGTAATCGTGGTCAAATAGCTTGAAATTTTTGAAGCAATTTTTTCTTCTTCATTTGAAACTTCTTTTTTAGCTTCAACTTCTTCTTTAACAGCTGCAACAACATCAGAAAGATCTGTTGTTCCTTGGCGATTTTGAACAACTGTTTTTTTGGCCACTTCAATAATCGCATTACGCTCTTCTTCAGTGATTTCGCCGTTTTGTTCTCTCTCAGCCGCACGAACCGCTTTAACAACTTGACTTAGCTCAAGCGTTGCTTCCATTGCGGATTGTGATTTAGGAACGCCAAGATTAATTGTATCATCTACACCACGTTCAGCCAAATGATCAGCTTTACGCACCGTTTCCTCATGGATTGGCTCGATATTAACCCGAGCCCGTTTCTTTCCAAATCCCAAGAAACCTTTTTTCTCTTTTTGTTCAATATGAATATGAACATTCTCGCGCTTAACGCCTAATCGATTTAAACCACGATCAATTGCATCTTCGACCGTTTCACCAGTAAAAATAGCCATAATCAAACTACTCCTGTCATATGATAAAGCCTATTGACAATTTCTAGCACAACTTCCAATTAAAATAAAAACTGCCAATGGTATTTTTTATTTTTTTCTTGCCTTCTTCAATGCTTTTTCACGAGCTTTAACTTTATCTTTTTCGACCTGTACCTTAGCTTCTCGCGCTGCAATAATCTTGTATGGATTAGCTAACAACATCGTTTGAAAGACTTGGAAAGCATTAGATATTACCCAGTAAAGTGCAATTCCGGACGCAAAGTTTACACCCATAATCAAGATGAAAATCGGCATAATATAAGTCATTGAAGTCGTCATTGCATTTCTTTCAGGAGCAGACTTCATCATTAAATATGAGCTCAAGAAAGTAAAGATTGCTGCCAATATAGGTAAAATAAAAGTTGGATCTTTTGCTCCAATTTCAAACCAGAGGAAAGTTCCGTGTTTCAAAAAGTCTACACGAGACAAGGCTTGATAAAGTGCCCAAAGCACTGGCATCTGAACAACCAAAGGTAAACATCCCATATAAGGGTTAACTTTGTTTTCAGCATAAAGTTTTTGAATCTCTTCATTCATCAAACGACGAGATTCCATATCTTTGCTTGGATATTTAGCCTGAATTTTTTTAATTTCTGGCTGAATTTCTTGCATACGTTGGCTAGATTTGATTTGAATATTCATCAACGGGAGCAATGCTGCCCGAATAATAATTGTGAATAAAATAATACCAACTCCGGTCAAACCACCAAATGACAAGAAACGAATAACCTGTGCAAAGCCATATACGATTTGATCCCAAAGATTGCTGGAGCTACCTGTTACTGCCTTGGTTCCACAGGCTGTAAGTAACAAAAGGGCAGCTCCCGCCATTGCGATCAAACTAAATTTCTTTTTCAATCGTTTTCTCCATCCACATAGATTTTTGACAACTTCAACACGTGTCTCAGATTTTTCTTTACTTCTTCAAAACTAAGTGTCTCAACACCCGAACGAGCGATGATTACAAAATCTTCATCTACCAAATAAGGTTTAAATTCAGCTACTGCATGTCGCAAAAGACGTTTAATTCGATTACGCAAAACCGCATGCCCAAGTTTCTTACTTACTGATAGCCCTACACGAAAATGAGGCTGATTTGTATTTAATTTATATACTACAAATCTTTTATTGGCAAAGCTATGTTTCGCTGAAAAAATTTGGTCAAAATCCTTTGAGCGTTTAACGCGATATGTTTTTTTTATAGCCAAGCCACTCTCTCCCATTTTAGAAATTATCGTACTAATTTTATCATAAAGTTGCTAAAAAGTCACTATTTCAAATGAAAACGTTCTTTTATTCAAAATATTCCATAACTCCTTTTTGTTTGTTATCCTAACTTTGTTTGATAGGAATATTTTATTCTCTTAAATACTATGTTTATCATTAAGCGTACTAAGCAGATGATCTACCATATAAGTAAACGACTCTTCTTTAGAAATTGAGCCTGACTGACGAAAATAACCTAATTGCGTCAAAGTAATAAATCCATGCAAAGTTGACCTAAACATTCGACTAATATGAAAATTCTCTTCTTCTGATAAATTAAAATTTTCTAAACTACGACGAACCAAGCGAATATTTTCCTTTGCTAAATATTCAAGTTCACCATTATTTGTCTGATGTATCACATTAATTAATTCATAAACTGCTTCATATTTTTCGGCAAATTTTTTATAGCTTTCAGCATAAGCTCTAAGAGCGGCTAAAGGCGTCAAGCCTACCATTGCATGAGTCAATTCATGATTTAGTTCTTTTTGTAAGTAAACTGCAGTCGCTACTCGAACTTCTTCCATATTTTTAAAATGATTGTAAAGTGACGGAGCTTTAATTCCAAAATATTCTGCTAAACGAGGGAAACTCACATTAGAGAGTCCAATTTCACTAGCTAACTTGATTGTCGCTTGAACAATTTTATCGCGGGTTAATGCAATCCTTGCCATAATAGGATTCCTTTCAGTACTTTCTGATTAGAAAGTTTTCTTGAAGTTTGAGATTTTTTCATCTCAAAGCATCTTATTTCAGTATAAAACTATTCACTCTCTTTTTCAAGTGATGATTCGTCATTGACAAACTACGAACAATAGTTTTATAATATTATTATGAATACATCAAGAAAGAAGTACATTTATTCATGAAAGAATCATGGCAACGAAATTTAATCGTCCTTTGGTTTGGGACATTTATGACGGGAATTGGCTCAAGCCTTATTTCCCCTTTTATATCACTCTATATCGGAACACTAGGTCACTATTCAAAAACAGAATTAAATATTTGGTCTGGTCTGGTTTTCTCATCTACTTTTATTGTTTTAGCCATCGTTTCTCCCCTATGGGGAAGATTAGCTGACCAAAAAGGTCGAAAGTTGATGCTCTTAAGAGCCTCTCTCGGAATGGCCATTTCAATTTCTCTAATGGCTTTCGTCACGGCTGCTTGGCAACTCCTTATTTTGAGAATGTTGCTTGGTGCTTTTTCTGGATTTGTATCCAATTCAATGGCTTTGATGGCAAGCTCGGCACCCAAAGAAAAATCCGGTTCAGTTTTATCATTACTCACAACAGGTTCTGTAGCTGGAACATTAATCGGACCTATAGTTGGTGGGGTCCTCGTTAATATAACTGGATATCGTCGTGTCTTTAGCGTCACAGGTATCATCATGTTCCTTGTTTTTTTCCTTGCACTTTTTTTGGTCAAAGAAACTTTTAAACCAGTTGAAAAGAAAAACATGCTCTCCTACAAACAAGTATGGGAAGTTGTCACACACCCTGCAATAATATGGGGAATGTTTTTCGCAACATTGATTACCCAAATGACCAATCAATCCATTAATCCTGTTCTTTCACTCTATGTACAAGAACTCATGCATGGTCAAGGGAATATCACTTTCATGGCTGGGCTTGTCGCCGCCGCTCCAGGAATAGTAACCTTAGTTGCTGCCCCATTTTTAGGGAGACTTGGTGATAAAGTCGGTCAAAGAAAAATTCTTGGCTTTGGACTTTTCTTCTCACTTATTGTCTTTTCAATTACCGCACTGACAACTAATGTTTGGTTTCTGATTGTTATGAGGCTCTTTGTCGGAATTTCTGATGCTGCGATTTTACCATCTGTTCAAGCTATTCTGGCCAAAGAATCTCCTCAAGCTGTCACCGGCCGTATTTTCTCTTACAATCAATCCGCTCAATCAATCGGTGCCTTTGCTGGTCCTCTATTAGGCTCAGCTATTGCTGGTTTTATCGACTATCGTTATGTATTTGTAGGTTCAGCAATCCTTGTCATCTTCAATCTGATCAACTACTTTACACACAATAATTCAGTTACACTAAAAAAGTAATTGTATAAAAAGAGCTTCATTTTTGAAGCTCTTTTTTTGCTTGTTCAATTTGCTTCTTAATCGATTCAAAACCAGTTCCACCTAAAGAATTCCTTCGTGAAACAGCCGTTCTAGATTTCAAAATTTCATAAACGTCTTCTTCTATTAATTGAGACAAAGCTTGATAGTCTTTTAAGCTCACCTCTTGAAGATAAATTCCTTTTTTTATGCATTTTAAAACTAATTGACCTACTAATTCGTGTGCCTCCCTAAAAGGAAGACCTTTTGCCGCAAGATAATCAGCCAGCTCGGTTGCATTTGAAAAATCTTGCTCTGTCGCCTTTTCCATGTTTACACGGTTTACAGTCATGGTTGACAACATTCCATCCATAACACTCAATGATGTTAATATGGTATCAGCACTGTCAAACATTCCCTCTTTGTCTTCTTGTAAGTCTTTGTTGTAAGTTAAAGGAAGTCCCTTCATGACAGTCAATAAAGACATAAGATTTCCATAAACTCTTCCGCTCTTTCCTCGAATCAATTCAGCCATATCTGGATTCTTTTTTTGTGGCATGATGGAGGACCCCGTAGAATAATTATCTGATAAACTAACAAAATTGAATTCATGACTAGACCAAAGCAAAAGTTCTTCACATAATCTTGATAAATGCATCATCAACAAACTAGAGTTTGACAAGAATTCCAAAATAAAATCACGATCACTGACAGCATCCATGGAATTAGCATAGACTTTCTCAAATTGAAGCAAATTTGTGGTTAACTCCCTGTCAATTGGAAAAGTAGTTCCAGCCAAAGCTGCCGCTCCTAAAGGATTCATATCAGTATGTTTTACATTAAATTCAAAGCGTTCAAAATCTCGAGTAAACATTTGATAATAGGCCATTAAATGTTGGGCAAAAGAAATCGGTTGGGCATGTTGCAAATGAGTATAACCCGGCATAAGAGTGTCAACATGGTTTACAGAAAGATTTACAATAGTTTCACGAAGCGTTCTTAAAGCTTTTAAAAGATCAGATAAAACACTTTTGAGATAGAGGTGCATATCGGTTGCTACTTGATCATTTCTAGAGCGAGCGGTATGAAGTTTTCCTGCAAGTGGACCAATTTCATCATGAAGATAAGTTTCCATATTCATATGAATGTCTTCATTTTCAATTTTGAACTCAATTTGCCCCTTCATAAGTTTTTCTTCTACTTTTATCAGCCCATCAGCAATTGTTGTAGCTTCCTCAGCAGTGATAATCCCTGTTTCACCTAACATTTTCACATGAGCTAAAGAGCCCTTTAAATCAAAAGGAGCAAGTCTTTGTTCAAATTTAATTGATGCACCAAATTCTTCAGTTTGTTTATCTAATGAGGCTTCAAAACGTCCTCCCCAAAGTTTTTCTACCATTCTCTCACTTTCCAAATTTTTTCATCTTTTATTTGAGATTTACTTGAGCATTAACCTGAGTAGGCAAGCCCCAAAGTTTAATAAATCCAACTGCCGCTGCCTGGTCAAACTCATCAGCTGCAGTGTAGGTTGCCAATTTTTCACTATAAAGAGAATTGGTTGACTTACGTCCTATTGGAGTCGCTAAACCTTTGTATAATTTAATTCTCACGATGCCATTAACTACTTTTTGTGTTTCATCAAGATAAGCTATTAAAGCTTTAGTCGCAGGATTAAACCATAAGCCATTGTAAATCAAATTTGCTAATTCATTTTCAAGAACGGGCTTGAAATGTGCTAATTCTCGAACAAAAGTTAAATCTTCCAAATCCTTGTGGGCTTTTAATAAGGTAATAGCAGCTGGACATTCATAAAATTCACGTGATTTAATCCCAACCAAGCGGTTTTCAATATGATCAATCCGACCCACACCGTGTTTGCCTGCAATAATATTCACTTCTTTAATAATTTCATGCAATTCCATGATTTTTCCATTCAAAGCAATTGGCAAACCTTCTTTAAACTCAACTTCAATAAACTCAGGTTCATTCGGAGCATCCTCAACAGAATTAGTCATGAAGAAAGCATCTTCAGGGCAGGTATTCCAAGGATTTTCAAGAACTCCTGCTTCAATGGCACGTCCCCATAAATTCATATCAATAGAATAAGGATTATCCAAATCAGCAGGAATCGGAACACCATTTTGATTAGCATACTCGATTTCTTCCTCACGAGCCCAATGCCACTCACGGACTGGAGCAATCACTTCAAGTTCTGGCGCAAGTGAATGGATTGCTACTTCAAAACGAACTTGATCATTTCCTTTACCTGTACAGCCATGAGCAATTGCGGTTGCCCCTTTTTCTTTAGCCACCTCAACTAACTTTTTAGCAATTAAAGGGCGGCTCAATGCTGATACTAAAGGATATTTATTTTCATACATCAAATTTCCTTTGAGGGCAGCACCAACGAAGATTTCAGCGAATTCGGCCTTACAGTCTAGAACAACAGACTCTACCGCACCAACTTGGAGTGCTTTATCATGAATAAAATTCAAGTCCTTCCCTTCACCAACATCCATGCAAGCGGCAATGACATCAAAACCTTTATCAGTCAGCCATTTTACAGCGACACTCGTATCCAATCCACCTGAATATGCCAAGACAATTTTTTTGTTTCCCATCATTTTTCTTCTTTCAAATTAATATAAATGCAATTATACAGCATATTTATTCATTTGTCAACATTTTTGTATAAATATGCGTTTTTTGTTTTAGTTATTCTTATTTCATATTATTTCAGGAAGGTAATTAACTATGGTATAATGAAATTAGATAAGGGAGCGGAGCCATGGCAGAGTGGTAATGCAACGGACTCGAAATCCGTCGAACCGTGTAAAGCGGCGCAGGGGTTCAAATCCCCTTGACTCCTTATAAGTAGAGTTCTTTATTCTCAACTCTATTATATAAGAAAAATGATAGTATTGAATACGCTTACTCCTTTTCCTCCTGTATGTATAAGATTACATCATGAGGTTTTTTTATTCAAAATTATCAGGTTCCATATTCTCATTAATCAAATATGAATAGCACACCTATCGAATATTAAGGAAAAATTTAACTGTAGGAAAATAAAAATATCCAAATCAAATGAAAATTAGTCTTCTCTATCCATTGCTTAATTAAGTAAATTTACAAGAAATTGTTCATAAAATACCACGATTCAAAATCAGAGATGACAATTATAATAATTTCATAATCTACTTCCCAATATCTATAACCTTGATAGATGAATAACACAGAAAGCTCTTGCTTTTTTAAACTCAAATCTTCCAAATCAACATGTTTAGGAATATGATAATAAAATAGAAAGCTTAACGGGCTCAAAAAAAAATGATAGGAATAATCTATCATCATAAAACAATCTAAATTTAGATTTGAAAAATACATAAACTATTAAATAGGAAATAATCACTAGGAAAGGATTAGTCCTCCCAAAACAACCACTTAGTAAGTCACCTATCAATATTGAGCGCAAACAACAGATAAATGTCTGCTTTTATGTTTTTTAGAACAGGCACTTTCTGAATTCTTTATAAGGTAGGTAATTTTAGCATAAATAAAAATTGACTAATTTAGAAACTTATAAATTTCTAAAAATTATCTTTTTCAAAATATTCAACCATTGCATAGACTCCTACAAAAAATAGTAAAAAGAAAGTCATGAATTGATAGCGTGTTTTCACCTCCCAAATGATGGTATGAAAAAGGCTTATTCCAAATATTATCAATAATGATAATAAAATAGAATTTCTAGGAATTGGTTTCTTACGTAATAATTCTAAAACTAAAAAAAATAAAAACAGACTTATTAAAGCTTTCGAAAATACTTGAGAAACTAAAAAGATAAGTTTAGAATATTTTAAAAATAATTTTGGAGCAAAAATATAATTCTTTTGATAATCTGTCAAAGTTTGAAAAGTTCCTTCATGCCACAAAATACCATATTTGCTGATGAAGTGTAACCCCAAAGTCAGTGGTCTATAATTTAATAATCTATTTTTAATTCCTGCGATATCAGCATTTTGAGCCGAAGAAAAACCTTCGTGATTCAGAGTATAACTGCGATCAGCTTTGTTATATTGACCAATTTTTTCTTGATTCAATCCCATATAAATCCAGTGCACCACAGGGAACTGCTTAGGATTATTAACATTATAATGATAAGTTGCATCAAAAATTTTACTCGTACTAGTAGCAAGTATAATTCCTAAGGAACAAAAAATAAAAAGCTTACTGACTAATTTAAAAATATTATTTTGTTTTTTATATGTGAAAAGTCCAATTATAAATAGAGCCACCAGAGCAATGATGATATTGGGTCGCATTAAATAGCCATAAGCAAAAACAAAAGTGAGTAATATCAATTTCCACCAATTTAGATGATTGTATTCAAAAAGAAAGATTAAGAGTGATAAAGCGAGTATACTAGCTCCATCAGTATAACCAACTTGTATTATAAAACTATAAAATACAGGAAGAACTATCGCTAACAAGCCTGCAAGTGCAGCACTTTGTGGTTTTTTGTGCCAGAGAGTTAGCAACGTTAATACAAGACTTCCTATAAGTAAGCTAATATTATATGCGAAAAAAATAGGATAAAAACCAGTGTGTAAAAACTGACCAATTTTCATCATCCAGCTGTATAAAATAGTTAGGGGAACAAGATTTTTATATTGTAAAATCCAGTTACTCCATTCAAAATTATTTTGACTAATTTTTCTAGCCATATCAATACATATTTGGACATCACCAAATAGCTGAACTCTAAAGAAAATGACATTCAGTATGGCAAGGATAGTCACGGCTAAAACAGAACCTATAACAATGTTTCTTAATTGTCGTTTGGAAGATTTTCTCAGTAAGCCATTGATAAATCGTAATATAAAATATAGAGGGATCATGGTTATTATAACAACAAACGGGTTAACGTTACCTGATTCAGTAGAGAATATGAAAATCATCATTAACAAAGCAAGGGAAGTTAAACCAATTAAACAATAACGGGTAAATTTTTCGAGTTTAATCAAATCTTATCTCTTTTCTTGGTTTTGATTAAATACAAGATGAAATACATTTCCGCTGGGGAAATTATCAGATAGAAAAAACCACGCTCCACAAGCTTCAGCATACTCGTTGATAAGAGAAAGTCCAATAGTTGTTCTTGTTTCTAGAGTATCATCGGAAAGATTGAGCTTGGAGATAGCCTTCTTCTCCTCGTAAATAAAATTTACCCCTTCATTGGAAACAGCGATATCAATAGAATATCCTTGTCTTAATAAAGCTATTTTTAATACACTTTTTGGATCTGCGGTTTTACTTGCGTTCTCTAAAAAGATTCGGATAATTTTTTTTAAAATTACTTCATCGATATGAAGAGTAGCATTTAGCTCTTTATCAAAACTAATTTTTTGTGGTATTTTAGGTTGAACTTTTTCAATTACTCTTTTGATGGTATCATTTAGGTTAACTAAAGTATCCTTTTTCCTTTTCATATACAAATACTCTTTCTTACAGATATTATAAACTATTCTATGAATTTCTGACAAATTCATTTATTAAGCTTATTCTCCCTCTCTTCTTTATAATATTCTTTGCTTTTTTAAACCTATACGCAATCAACTCAAAATTTATACATTCACTAAAAAAACAAAAATGTTATCAAAACCCTTATTCTCTTTTGATATATCTAGAATATCAAAAATGTTGGGCTCTTTAAATACTATTTTAATTAAAGTTTTATGATAAAAGGTCAGAAAAAAGTGATTAATTTTACCAATAGTAATATTAATCACTTTCGTATCGCTTAACATTTTACTCTAATCACGCGCTATAATTGAGAAATGCCTATATAATATAAATGAAAAAACTCTCAAGTTAATGACTTGAGAACTTTTAATTGATACTTTACGCAGAATATCCTTGGTTTGAACTTTTAGGGAAACTTTCTACTTAGATTTATCCATGATTATGCTGGCCTTTCTTTCATTAAATTCACTTAAATCATTGACTAAGAAAATACAATTAAATACAAGTGCAAAATATAAGAACAATAGAGGTCTATCTGCCGAAGCTAACAAGGTTGGTGATAAGCTTATAGCCATAGCTGACGAAAAGGTAATAACTAGAGAAGCGATTATCATTAAGCTTGTTTTTGACTTACCATATAACAGAATAATAATCAAAACAATCAAAAGGATTAGAGTCGCAAAAATGAGAGTAGGTTTCAAAAGCGTCCCAATTATCTGCTGATTAAATTCTTTCCCTGGAGACTCCTTTACTATTACACTAAGTCGGTCTGAAATTAGTTGATGAGAGGCACTCGTCAGCATTATGACAGCTCCAGATAGAATTATTGACAGTCTTTGCCTCCTTTGAATCGCCTTGATAAATAATAATATAACTAAAACTTCAAGGAGATTGTGACTTACTATCAAATTTGA
>Ga0208186_100021_pt1 | contig 28076 bp, 22 predicted proteins | sample Shrwel1BS1Day23_FD_187537 | JGI IMG/M metagenome (GOLD analysis project Ga0208186, IMG submission 187537) | Subsurface microbial communities from deep shales in Ohio, USA - Utica-3 well 1 S-1-Day23 (SPAdes) (version 2) ... | reverse complement strand
ACGTGAAACCAGTTCATCAAAAAAAGTAAAGGAGACTGTTCAACCATGAACAATTTTATTCAAAACAAAATCATGCCTCCAATGATGAAATTTTTGAATACCCGTGCAGTCACGGCAATCAAAAATGGTATGATTTATCCTATCCCATTTATCATTATTGGTTCAGTATTCTTGATTCTTGGTCAACTGCCATTCCAAGCAGGACAAGACTTCATGAACAAAATCAAATTGGGCCCACTCTTTTTACAAATTAATAATGCTTCATTTGGTATTATGGCTTTGCTTGCCGTGTTCGGTATTGCTTACGCTTGGGTTCGAGATGCAGGTTATGAAGGAGTACCCGCTGGTTTAACAGGTGTCATTGTTCACATCTTGTTGCAACCAGACACAATCCATCAAGTAACAAGTGTTACTGACCCAACTAAAACATCAACAGCATTTCAAGTAGGTGGTGTCATTGACCGAGCTTGGTTAGGTGGGAAAGGGATGGTTCTCTCAATCATCGTTGGACTCTTAGTAGGTTGGATTTACACTGGCTTTATGCGTCGGAACATCACAATCAAAATGCCAGAACAAGTTCCAGAAAACGTTGCCGCATCATTTACTTCACTTGTACCTGCAGGAGCAATCATTACAATGGCTGGTGTGGTTCATGGAATCACAACGATTGGCTTCAACACAACTTTCATTGAGTTAGTTTATAAATGGATTCAAACACCATTGCAACACGTGACTGACGGTCCGGTTGGGGTCTTCGTTATTGCCTTTATGCCAGTATTTATCTGGTGGTTCGGTGTTCACGGAGCGACAATCATTGGTGGGATTATGGGACCATTGCTTCAAGCAAACTCTGCTGACAATGCTGCTCTCTACAAAGCAGGACATCTTAGCCTGTCAAATGGCGCCCATATCGTTACTCAATCATTTATGGACCAATACTTGACAGTTACTGGTTCTGGTTTGACCATTGGTTTGGTTATCTTCCTCTTAGTGAGTGCAAAATCAGTTCAAGGTAAAACTTTAGGACGAATGGAAATTGGACCTGCAGTATTCAATATCAACGAACCTATTCTGTTTGGACTTCCTATCGTTTTGAATCCAATTCTTGCTATTCCATTTATCTTGGCTCCGTTGATTTCAGGAATTTTGACTTACTTAGTGATTTATCTAGGAATCATTCCACCATTTAATGGTGCCTATGTTCCTTGGACAACCCCTGCGGTCTTGTCAGGATATCTAGTAGGTGGCTGGCAAGGTATGGTTTGGCAAATTATTATTCTTGCTTTGACCACAGTTCTCTATTGGCCATTTGCCAAAGCTTATGACAATATTCTTCTGAAAGAAGAAGCTGAAACAGAAGCTGGAATTAATGCTGCCGAATAATTGCAAAATTTAGATGAGCTCAAGACTTCTTGAGCTTATCTTGTTAAGAAATGATAATTTAATAATTCTAATAATTACAAGGAGAAATTATGACTTTTAAAAAAGACTTCCTCTGGGGAGGAGCAGTTGCTGCACATCAACTTGAAGGAGGCTGGAATGCTGGTGGAAAGGGAGTTTCCGTAGCAGATGTGATGACAGCAGGTAGTAACGGCGTAGAAAGAAAAATCACAGATGGAGTAATTGAGGGAGAAAATTACCCTAATCATGAAGCTATTGATTTCTATCACCACTATAAAGAAGATGTAGCACTTTTTGCAGAACTCGGTTTAAATTGTTTTAGAACATCTATTGCTTGGACACGCATTTTTCCTAAGGGAGATGAGTCTGAACCTAACGAAGAGGGCTTGCAATTCTATGATGACTTATTTGATGAATGTTTAAAAAATGGTATTGAACCTGTCATTACTCTTTCTCACTTTGAACTTCCTTATCATTTAGTGACAGAGTATGGTGGATTCCGAAACCGAAAACTCATTGATTTCTTTGTCCATTTTTCAGAAGTAGTGATGAATCGTTATAAAGATAAAGTTAAGTATTGGATGACTTTCAATGAAATTAATAACCAAGCAAACTTTATGCGCGACTTTGCCCCTTTTACCAATTCTGGTTTGAAATTTCCAGAGGGAGCAAGCGAAAAAGAGCGTGAAGAAATCATGTATCAAGCGGCTCATTATGAACTTGTTGCCTCGGCCAAAGTTGTAGAGTTGGGACATAAAATTAATCCTGATTTCCAAATTGGTTGTATGATTGCCATGTGTCCGATTTATCCTGCAACTTGTAAACCGGAAGACATGATGGCTTCAACCGTTGCTATGCAACGTCGTTATTGGTTTGCAGATGTCCACGTTCGCGGACATTACCCAAGTTATTTAAAGGCTTATTTTGAACGTAAAGAATTTAAACTTGATATTAGTGATGAAGACTTAGAAGTTTTGAAAAATGGAAAAGTTGATTATATTGGTTTTTCTTACTATATGAGTTTTGCAATTAAGGACCATGGAAAAGCCCCAACTTTTGATTATAACGAAGATAAAGATTTAGTTAAAAATGACTATGTTAAGGCTTCTGAATGGGGGTGGCAAATTGACCCATTAGGTTTACGTTATGCGATGAATTGGTTCTATGAACGTTATGAAAAACCACTTTTCATTGTTGAAAATGGCTTTGGTGCTGTAGATGAAGTTGAAGCTGATGGAAGTATTCACGACCCATATCGAATTGAATATTTAAAAGCTCATATAGAATCAATGAAAGAAGCTGTTGAATATGATGGGGTTGATTTAATGGGATATACTCCTTGGGGCTTTATTGACCTTGTTTCTGCTGGAACCGGTGAGATGAAAAAACGCTATGGTGTCATCTATGTGGACAAAGATAATGAAGGAAATGGAACATTAAAACGCTCTAAAAAAGATTCATTTGATTGGTATCAGAAAGTTATTGCAACCAATGGTGAAGAACTTTAAAATTGAAAGACACGAAAGTGTCTTTTTATTTTTACTATAATGTAAAAAAAACACTTCAAAATAGGAAAAGGTAGTATAAAGGGTACATCTGTGTATTTTATCAATATTTTAAGGAGACAAGAAGTTTTGTAAGATAAAAATTTCGGATTATTAGATACTTGATTGTAAAAAACGTTTTCAATATGCAAAAAACAGTGATTAAAATTCTAAAAGCCTTTTGACAAATTCGTGCATTTTGCTAAAATATCTTTACTGAGTAGTTCATGTGTAACAGAAAGGGGTTTTATGCAAGCAAAATATAGGGGACAGCTTGTAGAAGTCTGGAAAATTTCGCATCAACCAATTCGTGAAATATGGGTTAGACATGCCTTTGAACAGGCACGACTGTCTTGGAATGAATGGAATAAAAATGTCTTAAATTTTGAGTCAATATCAGGTGATTTGGCTTTAGTTGGCGATTTTTTAATTCAAAAAGATGGAAAAAGGTTTTATGTTGTCAGCAGGGACAACGTTTATCGCGATTTAGTATTTATAGACGAAGAAACAAATTTTGAAATTGAAAATTAGATTCTCATCAATACTGAGTAATATCAACTCGTCGCACTAAAGAATTAATAAAACTTTTGGAATGTATTACAAGAAGTGTTGTTTTAAATGATTGAAAAGGGGCGTTGTAGTTCATGCTTGCCATAAATTTATTTTTCCGCTATAATAGTTAATGTTGTGGCGGCGTAGTGAAGTGGTAACACATGGCTCTGCAAAAGCTTAATCGTCGGTTCAAATCCGACCGTCGCCTTACTAAAAAAATAAAAACTTGCTTAAAAGAGCGAGTTTTTATTTTTTTATTGAATCAATTTATTAAAGAAAACTTAGAGGATTTGATGTGTTTTGGTAATCATACTAACCCGTCTTTTGTGTTAAAATAGGAGCTATGAATATCGAGTCAAAAATTAAAGAGCTTACGGATCAGCTTAATCAATTTGCCTATGAATACTATACTTTAGATGAGCCGTCTGTAGAGGATAGTGAGTACGACCACCTATATCATGAATTAGTGAAATTGGAGCAAGAAAATCCTCAGTTAGTGAGAGCAGATTCTCCCACTCATCGGACTGGTGGCGTCATTTTAGATGGCTTTGTGAAATTTCGACATCCTTATAATCTTTATAGTTTAGGGGACGTTTTTTCGCGGGAAGAATTAGCCCTTTGGGAAGAACGTGTCCGCAAAGAGATTGTTAATCCAGAATACATTTGTGAATTAAAAATCGATGGTCTTTCGCTATCTCTTTACTATGAGAATGGCTTACTCGTGACTGCAGCAACCCGTGGTGATGGAACAACTGGTGAAAATATCACAGAAAATGTAAAACGAATTAAAGACGTTCCCTTAAAATTAAAAGAAGCCATTGATATTGTGGTACGGGGAGAGGCTTATTTACCGCGTCAAAATTTTGCTAAACTAAATGCTGAGCGTGAACTTGAAGGAGAAGCTCCTTTTGCCAATCCTAGAAATGCAGCAGCAGGGACTTTACGTCAGCTAGATACAAAAATCGTAGCTAAACGTGGTTTGGCAACTTTCCTTTATCAAGAAGCAAGTCCGGCAACCAATGATACGCAAGAAGAAGTATTAGAATATTTCGAAGAACTTGGATTTCAAGTCAATCCTGAGCGTAAATTTGCTCGAAATTTGGATGAAATATGGGAATTTATTGAAGAAGCAACTCGCTTGCGTGACGAATTGCCTTACGATATTGATGGTGTGGTTATCAAAGTCAATAATCTTGCTGAGCAAGAGGAATTAGGTTTTACGGTTAAAGCCCCTCGGTGGGCTATCGCATATAAATTTCCAGCTGAACAGGCGGAAACGGAAATTTTATCTGTTGATTGGACGGTCGGCCGTACAGGCGTTGTCACACCAACAGCAAATATGACACCTGTTCTTTTGGCACAAACAACGGTTGCAAGGGCAACTTTGCATAATGTGGATTATATCCAAGAAAAAGATATCCGTAATCATGATAAAGTAATGATTTACAAGGCGGGAGATATTATTCCTAAAGTTGGTAAGGTCCTTCTGGAGAAGCGAAAACCAGCTAGACATCTTCGTAAAACTCATCGAGCTAACAAATATGTTTGGACAAGATTTGGTAGACGAAGTGTAGAGAAAGGATTAGTTTTCTCAAAGCGAGAAGATAATCGTGTAAAAATTCCAACTCAATGTCCGGAATGTGATTCAGATTTGATCCATTTTGAGGATGAGGTGGCATTACGTTGTGTCAATCCTTTGTGTCCTGCTCAAATCCGAGAGAAGTTAATTCATTTTGCTAGTCGTGATGCGATGAATATTGTTGGCTTGGGGCCATCAGTAATTTCACAACTTTTTGATAAAAAATTAGTCACTGATGTTGCTGATTTATATCAATTGACCGTTGAAGATTTACTGACCCTCGATAAAGTCAAAGAAACTTTGGCTCAAAAAATTGTATCTGCAATTGCGCAAAGTCGTGAAAATTCAGCGGAAAAATTACTTTTTGGTTTAGGAATTCGCCACGTCGGTGGTAAAGCTGCTAAATTATTATTAGAACGTTTTGCTAATCTTAGAGCACTCTCTCAAGCAAGTGAAGAAGAAATTTCGGAAATTCCGTCACTTGGTGGGGTAATTGCTACAGCTGTGGTTTCATATTTTGAAACAGCTGGAGCCAAAACTTTACTGGATGAACTAGAAAATGCTGGTTTGAATTTTGCATATTTAGGCGCAGTTAATGTTGAAGGGATATTATCGGGGAAGACGGTTGTTTTGACTGGTAAATTAACGACCTTGAAACGAACAGAGGCTAAAGAAAAATTGGAAGCTTTAGGAGCAAATGTTTCGGGCTCTGTTTCTAAGAAGACTGATTTAGTGGTTGCTGGTGAAGAAGCTGGAAGTAAATTGACAAAAGCTCAAGATTTAGGAATCGAAATCTGGTCAGAACAAGATTTACTTGATTTATAAAATAATTTATCTTGGAGTTTAGAGCAGACTTTATATCAAAAAGAGATTTACTGACAGAATTGTAAAAGCCTAAGGGCTACTCTCTGACAAAGCCGTCAGTAAATAATTTAAAAAGAATGGATGAGAAGTTTTCGGGGGAAATGATGAAGGCGAGATTGATTTACAATCCGACATCGGGTCAAGAAATTATAAAAAAACATATTGCTGATATTTTGGATAAATTAGAGCAATATGGGTATGAAGCAAGTGCTTATCAAACGACAGCAGAACAAGATTCGGCTAAGAAAGAAGCAGCACGAGCAACGCAAGCTGGATTTGATTTAATCATTGCAGCAGGTGGAGATGGCACAATTAATGAAGTTGTGGCCGGAATTTCTCCCTTTGAGAAACGACCACGATTGGCCATTGTCCCAACGGGAACAACTAATGATTTTGCAAGAGCACTGAAGATTCCACGAGGAAAACCACTGGAAGCAATCGAAATCATTGGTAAAAATCAAATTTTAAATATTGACGTTGGTCATGCCATTATTAAAGAAACCAAAGATGAGCAATATTTTATTAATATTGCTGCCGGTGGAGGGCTGACAGAACTTACTTATAGTGTTCCAAGCCATTTAAAAACGGCATTTGGTTATTTGGCTTATTTAGCCAAAGGTGCAGAACTTTTACCTCGTGTCCGCAAAGCACCGGTTCGTGTTGTTCATGATGAGGGTGTCTTTGAAGGTGATATTTCAATGTTTTTTGCGGCACTGACTAATTCAGTTGGTGGTTTTGAAAAGATTGCGCCTGATGCAAAGTTAGATGATGGACTGTTCACACTTATTTTAGTAAAAACTGATAATTTATTTGAATTGATTGCTTTACTTGCAATTGTAGCCAATGGAAAACATTTGGATGATGTTAATTTGGAGTATATAAAAACAAGTAAAATTGAGATAGAAGCTTTAGGTGGACAATCAATCCTTCTTAATTTGGATGGTGAATATGGCGGAGATGCTCCTGTTCAATTTGATAATTTAAAAGGGCATTTGGATATGTATGTCAATCTTGATGAAATCAATGATGACCATTATATTGGCGATGAAGAAACTTTAGCTTTGGAAGCAGTTGCTCAAAAATTTGCTGAAGAAGCAAATAAGATTAAAGATGAAGATGAAACAGATCAATAAATGATAAAAGTTGCTGACAGAGTTGCCAGTGACTTTTTTTGATTCTGTCAGCAAAAAGAAAAGATAATTTTAAAATTGTGAATAAGCGTGTGGTTTAATTGCTAGCCTGTCAGTAATTTGTGCAAACTGCCCAAAAGATTTAGGCACTTATCTTATTGTTTTTAGAAAACGTTTACAGTAGAATATAAACAAAGAACAAAAGTTACTAGAGGAGAAATAATGACAACACTCGTTTTAGACAAAATTTACAAAAAATATCCCAATGCCACTCAATATGCCGTTGAAGATTTCAATATTGACATTAAAGATAAAGAATTTATCGTATTCGTTGGACCTTCAGGTTGTGGGAAATCGACAACTTTACGGATGGTTGCTGGACTTGAAGATATTACCGAAGGTGAATTTAAAATTGATGGTAAGGTCATGAATGACGTCGCTCCAAAAGACCGTGATATCGCTATGGTTTTCCAAAACTATGCGCTTTATCCACACATGACTGTTTTTGACAACATGGCCTTTGGTTTGAAACTTCGTAAATTCAAAAAAGATGAAATCAAACGTCGTGTTGATGAAGCAGGAGCTATTCTTGGATTGACTGACTTGCTTGATCGTAAACCCGCTGATTTATCAGGTGGTCAACGTCAACGTGTAGCAATGGGACGTGCGATTGTCCGTGATGCTAAGGTCTTTCTTATGGATGAACCTTTGTCAAACTTGGATGCTAAACTCCGTGTTTCTATGCGGACAGAAATTGCGAAAATTCACCGTCGTATTGGTGCAACAACCATTTACGTTACCCATGACCAAACTGAAGCAATGACACTTGCTGACCGTATTGTTATCATGTCTTCATCGCCAAACTCAGATAAGACTGGGACAGTGGGGCGCGTGGAACAAATCGGAACGCCTCAAGAACTTTATAATGAACCAGCAAATAAATTTGTTGCTGGATTTATCGGAAGTCCGGCTATGAATTTCTTTAATGTCAAAGTTACCGGTGGAAAATTGACAAATAATGAAGGATTAAATATGGACCTTCCTGAAGGAAAAGCAAAATTGCTTAAAGAACAAGGTTACGAAGGAAAAGAAGTGATTCTTGGAATCCGTCCAGAAGATATTCAAGCAAGCAATTTGGCACAACAAGCTTATCCAAATCAAACCATTGAGGCAGAAGTTGTCGTTTCTGAACTCCTAGGTGCTGAAACAATGCTTTATCTTAAAGCTGGTTCAACTGAATTTGTTTCTCGTGTTGAAGCGCGTGATTTCCGTAATCCAGGAGAAAAAATTACAGTTGCTTTGAACTTGAATAAATCACATTTCTTTGACGCTCAAACTGAACACCGTATCGTTGATTAAATTTTAAGCCCTCTAAATCCATAAGATTCTGTCATTAATTGATGGAATCTTTTTTTCTATGTAAATAATAAGGTTACTGACGGAGCGGATAACCAAGGCTTTAACAAAGATAATGTCAAAGATAATTGACACTAAGCAGGTTCAACTTTTTAATTTTAAAATGCTAAAATGAACATAGTCAAAATAATATTATTAGGAAAGCTCTCGTCTTTTTCGATTTAGTAATAAATCAAATAAAGAACACCGACACCGCTCTTTATGCCGTAAAAATATCGAATAAATGCTCTCCTGAGAAGGTTTGAAAAAATGAAAAAAACAATGGACGGAAACATGGCGGCGGCTCATATTGCTTACGCTTTTTCAGAAATTGCCGTAATTTATCCAATTACTCCAAGTTCTCCGATGGCAGATTATACTGACGCTTGGTCAGTTGCTGGACGTAAAAATATCTGGGGACAAAGAGTAAAGATTACCGAACTACAATCAGAAGCCGGTGCAGCAGGTGCCATGCACGGTGTTCTTAAAGCAGGAGGGCTTGCGACAACTTATACAGCTTCGCAAGGACTTCTTTTGATGCTCCCAAATATGTACAAAATGGCTGGAGAACTTTTACCAGCAGTTATTCATGTAGCAGCTCGTGCCGTAGCGGCTGGGGCGCTCAATATTTTTGGCGACCAGTCCGATGTCATGTCGGCCAGAACAACTGGTTTTGCCATGCTTGCAGAGTCATCTGTACAAGAAGTGATGGACTTGTCAGCAGTTGCTCATTTGGCAACCCTTGAGGGCTCAGTCCCATTCTTAAACTTCTTTGATGGCTTTCGTACCTCTCATGAAATTCAAAAAATAGATGTCATCGATTATCAAGATTTACTACCAATGGTCAACCAAGAAAAATTGGCCGATTTTCGTGCACGTGCAATGAATCCTGACCATCCAACGGTTTCAGGAACGAATCAAAATGCAGATATTTATTTCCAACAAAGAGAAACTGTCAATGCATATTACGAAGCCCTTCCTGAAATTGTCCAAAAATATATGGGCAAGATTAATGAACTTCGTGGAACAGACTATGACTTGGTCAATTATTATGGTGCACCTGATGCGACAGAGGTCATTGTTTCTATGGGTTCAGTCGCAGGAACAATTGAGCAAACAGTGGACTATTTGAATGCTCAAGGTCGCAAAGTTGGATTTTTGAATATTCATCTATATCGTCCATTTCCAATGGAAAATTTCCTTGAAAAATTGCCAAAAACAGTGACATCAGTGGCCGTTTTGGATCGGACAAAAGAAGCAGGCTCAAATGGCGAACCGCTGTTTCTTGATGTTCAATCCGCACTTTTTAATAGTAACGTCAAAGAAGTGATTGGTGGCCGTTACGGAATTGGTGGGAAAGATACTCGTCCTGAGCACATTGTCAGCATTTTTGATGAGTTGCTTAAGGAAAATCCAAAACGTACTTTCACCATTGGAATTACTGATGATGTCACAAATTTATCTCTTGAAAACCTGTCAGTACTTGATTTGACACCGTCAGATACTTTTCAAGCAAAATTCTGGGGCTTTGGTTCTGACGGAACGGTTGGAGCAAATAAGGCAGCGATTAAAATTATTGGAGACCATACTGACAAGTACGTTCAGGCCGCTTTTGAGTATGACTCTAAAAAATCTGGTGGTCTGACCATTTCGCATTTGCGCTTTGGCGATTCACCAATTAATTCCGAATATATGACTGCCACTCTTGATTTTGTGGCCTGTCATAATATGACCTACGTTCGTAAGTACAACCTAATTAAGGGATTAAAAGCAGGCGGAGTTTTCCTTTTAAATACAAGTTGGGATTTGGAGCATTTATCCAAAAATCTTCCAAGTGAGATGAAACGATATATTGCTGAAAATAATATTCGTTTTTATACCATTGATGCCATGAAAATTGCTCATGAAACAGGAATGGAACGCAGAATTAATACAATTATGCAAGTAGCCTTTTTCAAATTAGCTCATGTCATGACTTTTGATGAAGCTTATGAAATCTTGAAAAAAGATGCACAAAAGTATGCTAAAAAATCACCAACTATTGTTGAACAAAATTTGAAGGCCATGGCCCTTGCTTTAAATGGGTTGCATGAAGTGATTGTTCCAGAAAGCTGGGCTGAAACTACAGAAAATGTTATAGAAGCAGTTACGAAAGAAACGGCTCGTAAAAAATATGTTTTTGAGATTGTAAATAAAACCAATGCCTTTGAGGGGGATGAGCTTTCAGTTCAAACTTTAGTAGATAATGGCATGACTTTTGGTGACGAACCTTTGGGGACCACGGTTTCTGAAAAAAGGGGGATTGCTTTGGAAGTTCCAGAATGGAATGCCCAAGCTTGTATTCAATGTAATGAATGCTCGTTCGTTTGTCCGCACGCCGCTATTCGTCCATTTTTGGTTGATGAAGACGAATGGAACCAAGCACCTGAAGGTTTTCATGTTATGGATTACAAAGGATCTGATGGTTTAAAATATCGTATTCAGGTTTCAGTTGAAGACTGTACAGGATGTGGTTTGTGTGTTGAAGCTTGTCCTAAAAAAGGTGAAGCATTGAAAATGATTCCTTACGAAGGTCAAGAAAAAGAATCAGTCAATTGGGCTTTTGCACAAACGCTTAAAACAAAAGAAAATCCAGCTCGTCCAGGGACAATTGTTTCCAGTCAGTTTGAAAAACCACTCTTTGAATTTTCGGGAGCTTGCTCTGGCTGTGGTGAAACACCATATATCAAATTATTGACCCAAATGTTTGGCGACCGGATGATGATTTCTAATGCGACCGGCTGTTCAGCTATTTATGGTGGAACACAAGCGACCCCTTATACAACAAATGAGCAGGAACAAGGACCAGCTTGGTCAAATTCGCTTTTTGAAGATAATGCTGAATATGGCTATGGAATGTGGTTGGCATCGCAAACGCGTCGCCAAAAGCTAGCAGCAGAGGTTCTTGAAGCACTTCCAGAAATGTCGGCTGAGTTACAAAATCTGGCTAAAGATTGGCTGGAACATTTAGAGGATTCAGAAGGAACACGAGCACGTGCTGAAAAAATGAAAGGCATGCTTGCTTCTGAGCACTTCAATTCTCCTAAATTAGACGCGATTTACAAACAAAAAGACCAATTCGTCAAACCTACTCAATGGATTTTTGGAGGAGATGGTTGGGCCTATGATATTGGTTTTGGTGGATTAGACCACATCGTTGCCTCAGGTGCTGATGTAAATATCTTGGTGATGGATAATGAAGTTTATGCTAACACAGGAGGACAGGTTTCTAAAGCTACTCCGGCCTCAGCCATTGCTCAATTTGCTGCTGGCGGAAAATCTAGTACCAAAAAAGATTTGGGCGCAATGTTGATGACTTACGGAGAAGTTTATGTCGCTCAAATTGCCTCAGGTGCCAATATGATGCAAACAATTCGAGCTTTTGATGAGGCTGAAAAATTTAAGGGTCCTTCAGTTATTATTGCGTATACACCATGTATTTCACATGGCCTTTATGGAGGAATAAATTTAGCGCTCGATGAAGCGAAAGAAGCAGTTAATTCTGGTTATTGGCAACTTTATCGCTACAATCCTGTTCTTGAAGATTTGGGGAAAAATCCGATGATTCTTGATTTCAAAAAACCTGATTTTGGTAAAGTTAGAGACTTTTTACTTACTCAATCGCGATTTGGAAATTTATTGAAAGTAGACGCAGAGCATGCTGAGAATCTCTATGATAAAGCAGCCAAAGATTCACGAAAAAGATTTATGCGTTATGCTCGATTATCTGGCGATTTGGATAAATTCTTAGAACGTGAAGCCAAAGCCTTGGCTAAGAAAAATGCTGACTTAGGGATAAGTACAGAGACAAACCTTAAAAAAGAAAGAAAGACACGCCCAGTTGACCCTGAACGTGAAGCTAGACGAGCAGCTCGAAAAGCAGAACGGGCGGCTAAAAAATAATTTAATGGAAAATTACTGACGAAATGATTGTGTCAGTAATTTTTTATATCGTCATCCAAAAATCTATAAATAACAAATATATCAAGCTTACCATTAATCATTATATGGGAATACAGCAGTTAATATAAAATTTTGGTATAATTAAAGTAATGATATGAAAAGGAGGGGGAACTTTTGACCGACTTCAATCAATTTTTTAACCTTGAATTTTGGCAAAAAATTTTTGAATTGAATGAATCACCTCTGCGGATTGCTATTGCCGTATTAGATATTGCAATTGTCAGTTTTTTCCTTTACCAAGCGATTCGCTTTGTACAAGGAACAAAATTAATGACGCTTGTTCGTGGTGTGATTATTTTCATTTTTATTAGAATTATTGCTGGACTTATTGGACTTACAACAGTTGAGTGGCTACTCAATCAAGTCATCACTTACGGGGTTATTGCCGGAGTTATCATTTTTCAACCGGAAATTAGGCGAGCACTTGAAAGCTTGGGAAGAACAACCACTTTATTTACACCAACAAAAAAAGGGAGCTTAGATGGTCACATTTCAGCTTATGAAAAGTCATTTGCTTACATGTCTGAACGAAAGATTGGGGCATTGATTGCGATTGAGCAAGGACAAAACTTGAATGAATTTGTAAGTACCGGAATTCGGTTAGATGCTGATATTACCAGTGAACTACTTATTAATATCTTCATTCCCAATACTCCGTTGCATGATGGCGCAGTCATTGTTCAGGGAAATAAAATAGCCGTGACAAGTGCCTACCTTCCCTTGACTGAGAAGTCAGGTATTTCAAAACAGTTTGGGACAAGACATCGGGCTGCAATTGGACTTTCTGAGGTTTCAGATGCTTTGATTTTGGTAGTCTCAGAAGAAACTGGCGGAATCTCAGTAGCACATAATGGCGAGTTTTTTGCTGATATTTCAAAAGAAAAATTTCATGATATTTTAGTCGCAATCTTAGTTCCTAAAGTTGAAAAAACGGTGAGAGGAACAGGAAGAATTAGAAAAAATAAGGTGGAGGAAAAGAAAAATGGCAAATAAATTTTTTAATTCCAAAACATTTTATATTTTAGCTTCTGTTTTCTTTGCAATTGTGCTTTTCTTTAATGCTAACGCTACATCTATTCGCAATCAAGGAACCAACCAATCTGGTGAAGTATATACCGCAACAATTAATAATGTTCCGGTAGAATTAAAGTATAATTCTAATAAATACTTTGTCAGTGGTTATAACAGCAGTGCAACAGTTCATTTATCAGGATATAATCGACTTTCAATTACCAATGAAGAAAACTCAGATACTAGAAATTTTTTTTTAAGTGTTGATTTAACTAAATTGAAAACTGGTAAATTTGATGTTCCAATCAGAATTGAACAACTTCCAGGTGGGGTGACGGCAACAATTGAGCCTAAAACCATGAATATTATGGTGGAAGATAAAGCTAAAAAAGAATTTGAAGTGACCCCAAAAGCTGATTCAACTCAACTTCCAGAAGGATTTACGATAGATAGTCTTACTGTTAGTGATGAAAAAGTTAAGGTTACCGCAGGAAATGAAAGTATTCAAAAAATCTATGCAATTGAAGCAGCTTTGCCAAATGATGTTAATTTAACAGAAAACTATTCAGGCACAGTAACTCTTCACGCCGTAGATAGCGCAGGTAAAATTCTACCGGCACAAATTGAACCTTCAACAACACATTTAAAAGTTACAGTGAATAAGTTAACAAAAGACGTTCCAGTTAAAATAACGCAAAAAGGAACGCTTGATAAGACTTTATCAGAAGTGAAAACGAAAATTTCTGATAAAAATGTTACTTTGTCGGGTGAAAAGAGTGCTTTAGATGCAATTAATAGTGTTGAAGGCACAGTAGATATTACAGGCATTGTGAAAGAAACAAAAATAACAGTTCCCTTACATGCAGCAGGAGTAAGTTTAGATCCGCAAGAGGTTGAAGTTACTTTGACCCCGGTAAAAATCGGTAGCTAATTTTTGATAACAGATAAAAAGAATAAAAAATGGAGACAATAAAAATGGGTAAATATTTTGGAACAGACGGTGTTCGCGGAGAAGCAAATGTTGAATTAACGCCAGAAATGGCCTTTAAACTTGGTCGTTTTGGAGGCTATGTTCTCAGTCAACATGAATTGGAAACTCCCAAAGTATATGTTGGCCGTGATACACGAATTTCTGGGCAAATGCTTGCGAGTAGTTTGATTTCAGGACTTTTGTCTGTTGGGATTGAAGTTTATGATTTGGGAGTCATTGCGACACCTGGTGTTGCGTATTTGGTAAAAAAAGATGGAGCCTCTGCTGGAGTTATGATTTCGGCAAGTCATAATCCTGCTTTAGATAATGGAATTAAATTCTTTGGTGGAGATGGTTACAAATTAGAAGATGAAAAAGAGCTCGAAATCGAAGCTTTGATTGATGCCAAAGAAGATACTTTGCCACGTCCATCAGCTCAAGGTTTGGGAATGCTTCACGATTATATTGAAGGCGTTCGTAAATACCAAGCTTTCTTAAAAACAACGGCTGAAGGTGACTTTGAAGGTTATAATGTGGTGCTTGACACTGCGAATGGTGCTTCATATACCTCAGCACGTGCCGTTTTTGCGGATTTGAAAGCCAATTTAACAGTGATTGGTGAAAATCCTGATGGACTTAATATCAATGTTAAAGTTGGTTCAACTCATCCTGAAGCGATGGCTAAAAAAGTTGTCGAAACAGGAAGTGACCTCGGACTTGCCTTTGATGGGGATGCTGACCGTTTAATTGCCGTTGATGAAAATGGTGAAATTGTTGATGGCGATAAAATTATGTTTATCGTTGGGAAGTATCTTCTTGAACAAGGTAAATTAGCACAAGATACTTTAGTAACGACAGTAATGTCTAATCTTGGATTCCACTTGGCACTTGAAGAAGCAGGAATTAATTCAGTAATTACAGCTGTTGGTGACCGTTATGTTGTTGAAGAAATGAAGAAAAATAATTATAACTTCGGTGGTGAACAATCTGGTCATATGATTTTCCTTGATTACAACACGACTGGAGATGGCCAACTTTCAGCTATTCAATTATTAAAAGTAATGCGTGAAACGGGTAAAACTTTATCTGAATTAGCAAGTGAAGTTACAATTTATCCTCAAAAATTAGTTAATGTTCGTGTAAAAGACAATGCAGCTAAGAAATCAGCGATGGATGTGCCAGCTATTCAGAAAGTTATTTCAGAAATGGAAACTTCAATGAATGGTAAAGGACGTATTTTAGTTCGCCCTTCAGGTACTGAGCCCCTTTTACGTGTGATGGCTGAAGCTCCAACTCATGAACAAGTTGACCATGTTGTGGATACAATTGTTGAAGTTGTTGAAGAGGAAATTGGTGTGAAATAAAGAAAAGACAAGGAGAATATTCTTCTTGTCTTTTTTCATATCCTAAAACTCTACCTACTGTGGTAGAGTTTTTTTATCTTTTTTGGCGTCTAGCAAACTCTGTAAAACGAAAACGGTCAACCTGATGTCGTGATTCAGTATACTGGAAAAGTGTATTATCGGCAAGATAGACATGAGATTTCACGGAAACAACATGATGGTCCTTCGGATTTAAATCAAGATATGTAAAATCATCTTCACAAGCAAAATCAATGGTAACTTCTTTTTGGGCATAGGCAATATCAAGTCCCAAAGCCCCTTCTAAATAATCGTAAGTAGAATTTTGGGCATGTGCGGGGGTCAAACCATCAGCGTATTTTTCTAAAAATAAATCCCAATCCAAAATGGAAAATTTACCATCTACTTTTCTTCTTCTAAGAATACTAAGGGCATGGTCGCCGATGGCGAATCCAGTAGTTTCTGAAAGAGCTGGGGTAATTTTTATACTTTCAAATTTTATTACTTCAGTTTCACTGTGAAAACCCATTGAAGTTTGCAATTCTTTATATGAAGTTAAGCCGGAAATAGGGAAAAGGAGCCGATCGTGAGCGAGGACAATGCTGCCATAGCCATGTCTTCTTTGGATGAGCCCTTTTTCTTCTAAAATTTTTAAAGCTTGTCTGACGGTTGAACGGCTACTTTCATAACTAATAGAAAGTTCATTCTCGCTTGGAAGAATATCGTTCGTTTTATAGATATCATTAAAAATCTTTTTTTCTAAATCTTGCAAAATCACTTCATATTTCTTCATACTTTATATTTTATCATAAAAATAATTGTTAACGCTTGCTGAAAACGTTTTTATGTGATACAATGATTTTGTTAACTTGTACGTACAACTGTAAAAGATAGGAGATTCTTATGTTTGGAATAGGAAAAAAGAAAGAATTGAGAGATGATAAAAGCCTTTATGCTCCAGTTTCTGGGGAAGTTATCAACCTTTCAACAGTCAACGACCCCGTATTTTCAAAAAAGATAATGGGAGACGGGTTCGCGGTTGAGCCAAAAGAAAATAAAATTTTTGCCCCAGTTTCTGCAAAAGTAACTTTGGTTCAAGGACATGCAATTGGTTTTAAACGTGCTGATGGCTTAGATGTACTTTTACATCTTGGAATTGATACAGTAGCTCTTAAAGGTCTTCATTTTAAAATCAAGGTCAAAGTTGATGATATTGTCAATGGTGGTGATGAGCTTGGAAGCGTTGATTGGGCACAGATTGAAGCTGCAGGTTTAGATAAAACGACAATGGTTATCTTTACAAATACAAAAGATAAACTCTCTGAGTTCAATGTCAATTATGGACCAGCTACTTCTGGAAGTGAACTTGGTAAGGCAAGTGTTAAATAAAGAATAAAAATTTAAGGTTAATCCATTTATAAGGCAAAGGTGACGAGGGCTTTGTATATAAATTTTGTGACTATTAAAATCGTCAATTATTATTTTATATTATGAAATACTTCATAAATAATGAAGTAAAAGGAGAACTTATGGCAAATTATTCACAACTTGCGACAGAAATTATCGCAAATGTAGGTGGCGCTGAGAATGTCACAAAAGTTATTCACTGTATCACTCGTCTTCGTTTTACCTTGAAAGACAAAGATAAAGCAGATACGGCGGCGATTGAAGCCTTACCTGGTGTCGCTGGAGCTGTTTATAACTCAAACTTGAATCAATATCAAGTAGTTATTGGACAAGCTGTAGAAGATGTTTATGACGAGGTTGTTGAACAGCTTGGAGATTCAGTTGTTGATGAAGATGCAACGGCGCAAGCACTTGCTGCAACAGCACCGGCTAGTGGTAAAAAACAAAATCCAATTGTTCATGCTTTCCAAGTGGTTATTGGGACAATTACAGGTTCGATGATTCCAATTATTGGTTTACTTGCGGCTGGTGGGATGATTAATGGATTATTAAGTATCTTTGTTAAAGGAAATCGTTTAATTGAAGTGATTGACCCTGCAAGTTCAACTTACGTCATTATCTCAACTCTAGCAATGACACCATTTTATTTCTTACCTGTTTTAGTAGGATTTTCAGCAGCAAAACAATTAGCACCTAAAGATACTGTTTTACAATTTATTGGTGCTGCTGTTGGTGGTTTCATGATTAATCCAGGGATTACTAACTTGGTAAATGCTCATGTTGGAACAAATGCGGCCGGTAAAAATGTTGTTGTTGAAGCAGCAGCTCCAGTAGCAAATTTCCTTGGAGTCACTTTTAATACAAGTTATTTTGGAATTCCGGTTGCTTTGCCAAGTTATGCTTATACAATTTTCCCAATCATTGTGGCGGTAGCAATCGCTAAACCTTTGAATGCTTGGTTGAAAAAGGTTTTACCACTTGCCTTGCGTCCAATTTTCCAACCGATGATTACTTTCTTCATCACTGCTTCAATCGTTTTACTCTTGGTCGGTCCTGTTATTTCAACAATTTCATCTGGTTTGTCATTCGTTATTGACCATATCTTGTCATTAAACTTAGGGATTGCAAGTATTATCGTCGGTGGTTTGTATCAATGTTTGGTTATATTTGGTTTGCACTGGTTGGTTGTACCACTTATTTCACAAGAGTTGGCAGCAACAGGAGCAAGCTCACTTAATATGATTGTTAGCTTCACAATGCTTGCGCAAGGAGTTGGTGCCTTGACTGTCTTCTTTAAATCTAAAAAAGCTGACCTTAAAGGACTTTCTGCTCCAGCTGCCATTTCGGCTTTTTGTGGAGTAACTGAACCTGCCATGTACGGAATTAACTTGAAATATGTTCGCGTCTTCATCATGTCTTCAATTGGTGCAGCAATTGGTGCTGGGATTGCCGGATTTGGTGGCTTACAAATGTTTGGATTTTCAGGGTCATTGATTGGTTTTCCTAACTTTATCTCTAATCCATTGACGCATCATGCACCTGCGGGTAACTTAATGCTCTTCTGGATTGCCACTGCGGTATGTGCTGTTGCCACTTTCTTATTAGTTTGGTTCTTTGGTTACAAGGATACTGATGTCATGGGACAAGGAGTTGAACAAAAAAATGCATTTAAGGATGCTGTAAAATAATTAACAGAATTGTTTGGGAGCAGAGCGAATAAATTCTGCTTCCTTTAGTTTAATAAAGGGGGAGAAATGACTGATAAAGATTGGATGATCCAATATGACAAACAAGAAGTAGGGAAGCGTTCTTATGGGCAAGAATCTTTAATGTCATTGGGAAATGGTTATTTAGGGCTTCGTGGGGCGCCTTTGTGGGCAACTTGTTCGGATAATCATTATCCGGGACTCTATGTCGCAGGGGTCTTTAATCACACAAGTACAGAAGTTGCAGGTCATGATGTTATCAACGAAGATATGGTCAATTGGCCAAATCCACAATTGATTAAGGTTTATATTGATAATGAATTGGTTGACTTCGAGGCAGCAATTGAGAAAAATTCTTCGATTGATTTCAAAAATGGATTGCAAATTGAGAGCTATAATGTCAGTTTAGCCAAGGGAGGTTTGACTTTAGTGACCACAAAATTTGTTGATCCCATCAATTTTCACGATTTTGGGTTCGTTGGAGAAATCATCGCTGATTTTTCTGGAAAATTGCGAATAGAAACTTTTATTGATGGTTCGGTATTGAATCAAAATGTTGAACGCTATCGGGCTTTTGACAGCAAAGAATTTGAAGTGACTCAAATTGCTGATGGACTTTTGGTGGCAAAAACTAGAACGACGGACATAGAATTAGCAGTTGCGACTAAAACTTATTTAAATGGTCAGCCATTGAAAAAAGTAGAATCTGGAAATTCTGAAATTTTTAAAGAATCCATTGAAGTTGATTTACTAAAAAACCAAGAAGTTCAGTTTGAAAAATCGATTGTTATTGCTAGTTCTTATGAAACCAAAAACCCTGTTGAATTTGTGCTGACAGAACTGGCAGCAACTTCTGTCAGTAAAATTCAGGAAAATAATGCAAATTATTGGGAGAAAGTATGGCAGGATGGCGATATTGTCATCGAATCTGATCATGCGGATTTGCAAAGAATGGTGCGAATGAATATTTTCCATATTCGCCAAGCGGCACAACACGGTGCTAATCAGTTTTTAGATGCGTCCGTAGGTTCGCGTGGATTGACTGGTGAAGGTTATCGAGGACATATTTTCTGGGATGAAATTTTTGTTCTACCTTATTATGCGGCGAATGAACCAGAAACAGCGCGTGATTTGCTTTTGTACCGAATCAATCGATTGACTGCTGCACAGGAAAATGCAAAGGTTGATGGAGAAATAGGGGCAATGTTTCCTTGGCAATCCGGCTTAATTGGGGATGAACAGGCACAATTTGTTCATTTGAATACAGTAAATAATGAATGGGAACCAGATAATAGTCGCCGTCAAAGACATGTCAGCTTAGCTATTGTTTACAATCTGTGGATTTACTTACAGCTGACAGATGATGAAAGTATTTTGACTGACGGTGGACTGGATTTGCTCATTGAAACCACGAAGTTTTGGTTAAACAAAGCAGAATTGGGAAGTGATAGCCGCTATCATATCGCTGGTGTCATGGGTCCTGATGAATATCATGAGGCTTATCCAGGGCAAGAAGGTGGTATTTGCGATAATGCTTATACGAATTTGATGCTGACTTGGCAGTTAAATTGGCTGACAGAGCTGTCAGTGAAAGGTTTTGAAATTCCAGCAGATTTGCTTGAAGAGTCACAAAAGGTTCGGGAAAATCTTTATTTAGATATTGATGAGAATGGTGTGATTGCCCAATATGCTAAGTATTTTGAGCTTAAAGAAGTTGATTTTGCAGCTTATGAAGCAAAATATGGCGATATTCATCGGATTGACCGTTTGATGAAGGCTGAGGGAATTTCGCCTGACGAATATCAAGTGGCTAAACAAGCTGATACCTTGATGTTAATGTACAATTTGGGTCATGAACATGTGATCAAATTGGTCAAACAATTAGGTTATGAGCTACCCAAAAATTGGTTGAAAGTTAATCGTGATTATTATCTTGCACGAACTGTCCATGGTTCAACGACATCTCGTCCAGTTTTTGCTGGGATTGATGTCAAATTGGGTGATTTTGATGAAGCGCTTGACTTTTTAATCACTGCGATTGGAAGTGATTACTATGATATTCAAGGCGGAACCACGGCCGAAGGGGTTCACATTGGGGTCATGGGAGAAACACTTGAAGTGATTCAAAATGAATTTGCCGGTTTGACACTACGCGATGGATACTTTTCAATTGCTCCGCATTTACCAAAAAGTTGGACCAAATTGAAATTCAGTCAAATTTTCAAAGGTTGTCAAGTGGAAATTTTGATTGAAAAAGGTCAATTATTACTGACAGCTTCATCAGACTTGCTGATTAAAGTTTATGATGAGGAAGTTCAGTTAAAAGCAGGAGTACAAGCTAATTTTGATTTAAAATAAATAGTTTTGCTCTTAATAAAGTTTTGATACAAGGATTTACAATTATTTTTTGATAAAAAAATTACTGATAGAAATGAAAAAAATTCTGTCAGTAATTTTGGAAAGTCATTCTAAAAAATTCATTTTAAAATGACGAGAAAGAAGGTAAAAAGATGTTTAAAGCAGTATTGTTTGATTTAGATGGCGTAATTACAGATACCGCAGAGTATCATTATAGAGCATGGAAAGCTTTAGCTGAGGAAATTGGTATTAATGGTGTCGATCGTCAGTTTAATGAGCAACTTAAAGGAGTTTCTCGTGAAGATTCTCTACAGAAAATTTTAGATTTGGCTGGCAAAAAAGTATCGGCAGAAGAATTTAAGGCACTAGCTCAAAGAAAAAATGATAACTATGTGACTATGATTCAAGATGTTTCCCCAGCTGATGTTTATCCTGGAATCTTACAATTACTCAAAGATTTGCGTTCTAATCATATCAAGATTGCTTTAGCTTCGGCCTCAAAAAATGGGCCATTTTTATTGGAACGGATGGCCTTGACTGAATATTTTGATGCGATTGCAGATCCAGCAGAAGTTGCGGCATCTAAACCAGCTCCAGATATTTTTATTGCGGCAGCTCATGCCGTTGGTGTAAAACCGACTGAATCAATTGGTTTAGAGGATTCTCAAGCTGGAATTCAAGCGATTAAAGATTCAGGGGCGCTACCAATTGGAGTTGGGCGACCAGAGGATTTGGGAAATGATATCGTCGTTGTAGCTGACACTTCTCATTATACTTTGGATTTTCTTAAAGAAGTTTGGTTAAAAGAAAAAGGATAGTTTCTATTTAAAACGACCAAAATTTTGTCAAAAAAAATGCCCCAGTTGAGTGGGCATTTTAATTTTTTATTTGTCTTTCTAACCAATCTGAGGCCCAAGAGAACCAACGATGAACTGAATCAAGACAATAAGCATCAGAAGGAGCTGTTGTCCGATTCGCCAAGGAAATGCCATGTGGTCCTGCTTCAAAAAAATGAGCTTCAAATGGGACTTGGTGTTTGGACAGGCGGTCACAATATTTAAGACTGTTATAGATAGGAACACTTGCATCATCAGCGGTATGCCAGATGAAAGTAGGGGGTGTAGCCGAAGTCACTTTTTCTGAAATATTGTATTCTGAAATATTTTCAATTTCAAAGTTAAAATGTGATAAATCACTTGGCCAACCAAAAGTGAAGGAAGTAACAGGGTAACAAAGAATTACACCCTTTGGTCGATAAATTTGTTCAGAATTGCCATACCAAGCGGCTAAATGCCCTCCAGCTGAACAGCCAAGTAAAAAGACATGTTCGGGATTAATTTGCCATTGTTCATGATGTTGATTAATCAAAGCAAAAACCGCCTGAACTTCAGTAATATTTTGAGAGAGAAAATTATAATCAGTTCCTTTGTTCATCACTGTATAGTTGAGAATAAAAACTTGATAACCCTGTGCAAGAAAAGCAAGCGCAAGTGGGTCAGATTCTCTGTTGGAAATATGTTGATAGCCACCTCCGGGGCAAATAATGATGGCTGGAAAAGTATAATTTTCTTCTGGACGTGGATTTTGAAGTTGATAAAAATCAACCCAAGCAGTATCATTCAAAGAAAACGTTGATTTATTCATAGGTTTATTGTACCAAAAAATATGAAAGAAATATGAAACAGACTCGATGTTTATTTAATACATTCCTATATTTTAAGTTCGTTTAAGAAAAATATCATAGAATTTTAGTATGAAGAAAATTATTTATGGCGTAGGACTAATCAGTCTGCTTAATGTTGGAACAATTGCTTATGGAGAAACAGCAACAGGGACATCAGCAAGTTCAGCAGAGACAACTGCTCAAAGTTCCACAGGAAATTCTACAAGTCAAAGTTCAAGCAATTCGGCAAGTAGTAGTTCACAAAATACAAGTTCTAGTGATGGGACAAATTCGACAAGTCAAAGTCAAACACAGACCAGTACAACTGCGCAAAATCAAACAGATACTAATGGGCAAAATCAGAATCAAACTCCTCCAGTAGCCGAAAGTCGGGATAATTCAACAGATAAAAACTCTGGAAGTCAAAAAGAAACTAAAAATTCAACAACGATTATCAATGAAACCGTCAATAATAATGCTAAAGGAAATAATATTCTTTTAATGACGCTGACAAGTTTGTCGGCGTCAGTGACAATTATAGGGGGGATTATTGCTCTCGTTCGTCATTTGCGTGGTCTAGGGAAGAAAAAAAATTCTGTCAGTAAAACCAAAGCTCCTAAAAATGGGAGTGCTCTTTCAAGTTCACTGACAGATTTATCAGTGAATTCAGATAAAACGCAAAATCATGAAAATCCACTGATAGAAACTCAACAAATAAATTTACAAGCGGATGAACTTTTGAAAAATCATAAAAAGCAGCAAAAAGAGTATCGTCGCAGAAGAAGATAAAAATCCGTTTAACGGTTTTTTATTTTGCTTAAATTTATGAGAGGAAGTCAATAAACTACACTAATAAATTTATTGTGTACAAGCCTGCTGAAGCTCAGCGAAAAAATTATAGTCTTTGCTTTATCGGCTCCCAATCTGGGATGTGATATAATAAAATCATGAAATTTAACGAAGAAGAAATGTTACAATTTGCTCAAAAATTGGGAAGAAAATTAGAAGCACAAGATGTGATTGTTTTAACCGGTGAACTTGGAGCTGGGAAAACGACTTTTACCAAAGGATTGGCCTTAGGTTTAGATATTCATCAAATGGTTAAAAGTCCGACTTATACAATTGTAAGGACACTTGATGGTCGACTTCCCCTTCATCACATGGACGTTTATCGAATTGGTGATGATCCAGATAGTTTTGATTTGGATGATTATTTATTTGGTGATGGCGTTTCAGTTATTGAGTGGGGGGAAATGCTTGGAGCTGATTTGCCAGAAAATTATCTTGAAGTCATTTTTGATAAGTATTCTCCAGATTTAATCAATGACCAAGAACGCGAGATTATCTTGAAAGCACATGGAAAAAGATATGAGGAGCTTATCAATAATTTATGACTACAGAACTAATTGTCAGAGAAGCAAGCGGATTAGATAGCCCAAAAGTAATTGACTTTCTTAACAAAGTTGGGGCCGAAAGTAATTTCTTGACCATTGATGAAGTAGGAATTCTGATGTCCGAAGCAGAAATGACAGAGTTTCTAAATCAACAAGCCGAAAAGGACAATAATGCCTATTTTATTGCTTTCGTTGGTGAGGAAATTGCTGGAGTTTTACATCTGACAGCAGACTATCATTATCGAATTTGCCATATCGCAGAACTCTTTATCGCTGTGGCCCAAGATTTTCAAGGCTATGGGATTGGCTCGATTTTATTAGAAGATGCTCTTGACTGGATAAAAGAAGTTGGGCTTATCAAACGGCTAGAATTAACTGTCCAAGCATGCAATCATAAAGCACGACATCTTTATGAAAAATTTGATTTTGCATTAGAAGCCACCAAAAAATGGGGGGCAAGAGATGAAAATGGTCAATTCATTGATATTTGCGACTATGTATTATTTTTTGACTAATGACTGACCTTTTTGTTAGTAAAACTAAATATAATTAAAGAAAAATTAAAATCTAATTTTTCTTTTTTTGTTGTGAAAAATCAGAATTTTGATATAATGCTAATATGAAGCTTTGGATAAAAACACTTCTCATGCTAGGAAGTATCATTTTAGTAACGGCAATTGCTGCGGGCGGATATACATTAACCGTCTTAAACAGTACAACAAAAGCCTTTAAAATGACTTACACGAATGCTGGGAATAAACAAACAGAACAAGTCATTCAGGCGACTAAACCTCTGACCATCCTACTTATGGGAGTCGATACAGGAGGCGAAGGTCGTGGGACTTCCGATTCTTGGAATGGGAATTCTGACTCACAGATTCTGATGACACTTAATCCTAAAACGCACACGACAACAATGGTTTCAATTGAACGTGATACAATGACTAATATTTTGGATGGTGACGGAAACATCGTCTCTAAACAAAAAATGAATGCCGCTTATCCCCTAGGTTATAACTCAGGGACATCTTCTGATGGTTTGAAAAATGCTGTCAGTTATGCCATGAAGACAATTGGAGCTCAAACGGGTATTAATATTGACAGCTTTGCAACTGTAAATTTTGATGGTTTAGTTAATATGGTTGATAATGTAGGTGGGATTGATATTAACAATACTACGGGGCAAACCTTATACATCTCAGATACAGAGCCGCAATACACTGCGAAAGTTCCACCAGGAAAACAACACATTAATGGGGATCAAGCTTTAGTTTATACTCGAGACCGTCATCATTTGCCAAATGGAGACTACGGTCGGGCTGCTCATCAGCGCGAAGTTATCGCCGCTCTCATGAAAAAAGTCTTGGCTTTGGATAATATTACTCGCTATGAGCAATTTTTGAATGAAGCCTCAAAAGATTTTAGAACCAATATTCCAATTAATGCCTCAACGATTACTTCTTTGTTGGGCTACAAGGATTGCTTTAATAAAGTAGTTTCTGTTCAATATGAAGGTGTAGGCGAAATGGTTGATGGGGGTTCCTATCAATTTATGCCGACAGATATCTACCTTGCAATGCAAAATATCATGAAGAAATCACTTGATGAATCAACTGTAACGACTTTACCAAGTAGCTTGATTACTTATGAATCGGTATTTGGTTCAGGTACCACACCATTTTTCTATCTGCCTTCAGCTACTGTGACTGAGAAAGGAAAGACAACAGAAACTTACGGAGTAGATACTCAAGGAAATCTTGTTTCTTTGAATTCTAAAAACTCAGGAAATTATGTTTCGAAAAGTGGTGGTTCAGTTCAATCGGACTCAAGTTCTGGCTCCGCTAGCTCATCAAGTGATTCTACAGTAACATCAAGTTCTGATTCGACCTATCAGCAAAATGATACTTACAATGATGGCTATAATAATAGTAATAATACGACTACTTATGGTAATGGAACAGATGATACCACTGCTGGAGGATACGGTACAGGTCAATAATTGAAAAAAGTAAGAGAATATGATAAACTTGTTTCTGTCAGTGATTTATAACTTAATAAATTTACTGACAGAAATTAATTGGTCCGATAGCTCAGCTGGCTCGAAGTATATCTTCGAGGTTGTGAATAAAGAAAATTTAAGTTTTCTTCCTCACTATCCAGTCGAGCTGTCTCTCTTACATTTGGTCCGATAGCTCAGCTGGATAGAGCATTCGCCTTCTAAGCGAACGGTCGAGGGTTCGAATCCCCCTCGGATCATGGTGCCAAACCTCGCCCCACCTTCGTAGTGGGGCATTTTTTTATGCCATTTTTTAGAATTGTCAAAGTCTATATTGAAAAAGGATAAACCATCATAAAAAAAGAAAATAAAGTCGTATGAAAAATTGTGCTATAATAGAAAAATGACAAGATACAAAGCCACAATAGCCTATGATGGAACCGATTTTGCAGGTTTTCAAAGCCAAACAAATCAACGCACAGTTCAAGAAGAAATTGAAAAAGTATTAAGCAAATTAAATTCTTTTGAGCCCGTTATTTTACAAGGCTCTGGCAGAACGGATTCAGGAGTTCATGCCTTTGGGCAAGTGATTCATTTTGACCTGAATGGCAAAGCGCGTGATTTGGAGCGCTTGCGTTTTGGGCTAGACACTCAGACACCAGCAGATATTGCGGTAAAAAAAGTAGAACTTGTCCCAGATGATTGGCACGCAAGATACCAAAAACATGAAAAAACCTATGAGTATTATTTGGAAAATTCAGTGACTCGTAGTCCTTTTCACAGACATTCTAAAGCTTATTTTCGTTATCCGCTTAATTTTGAACGGATGCAAGGAGCAATGGTAAAATTAGTTGGTCAACACGATTTTACAGGTTTTACTGCCTCTGGTTCATCAGTTGATGACAAGGTGCGAACCATTTATCAAGCAGAAATTATTCAACTTGATAAAGAAAATTTCAAATTTATATTTCGTGGAAATGGTTTTTTGTATAAACAAGTCCGAAATATGGTTGGAACCGTCATTAAAATCGGCAATGACCGAATGCCTGTCAGTCAAATTGATAAGATTTTGACCAGCAAAAATAGAAATTTTGCAGGACCAACAGCAGCGCCTGAGGGCTTATATCTTAAAGAAGTCAAATATGAACCAATAAATGAAATTTAAAAAATACTTTTAACAAAAATTACTGGAGAGAAAATGGTAGAGGAATTAGCACAAACAAAAAAAATTCTAACAATTGCAGGTTCAGATATTCTTTCTGGAGGCGGAATGCAAGCAGATTTAGCCACATTTGCGGCAAATGGCTTATATGGTTTTTGTGCTTTAACAAGTATTGTAACAGTCAAAGAAGACAAGTTTTTTGTTCACCCTGTAGATGAGGAAATTTTCCAAGAAGAACTTGAAAGTTTGACTGATATTGATTTTTCAGCTATAAAGATTGGCTTATTACCTAATAAAAAAATACTAGAGATGACGAAAAAGTGGCTGACAGCTCTGTCAGTAAAATCGCCAGTGCCTATTATCTTAGATCCGGTTATTGTTTTTAAAGAAAATGCAGACTATTCTGTCAGTGAAATGCGCGAACTATTCATCAGCCAATTATTTCCACTAGCAACAGTCATTACGCCAAATCTAAAAGAGGCAGAGATTCTAACGGGGCTGTCAGTAAAAACTGAGGCAGATATGAAAGCAGCAGCTAAACTTTTACATCGTTTTGGTGCCAAAAATGTAATCATAAAAGG
>Ga0208186_100020_pt1 | contig 28595 bp, 56 predicted proteins | sample Shrwel1BS1Day23_FD_187537 | JGI IMG/M metagenome (GOLD analysis project Ga0208186, IMG submission 187537) | Subsurface microbial communities from deep shales in Ohio, USA - Utica-3 well 1 S-1-Day23 (SPAdes) (version 2) ... | reverse complement strand
AATTTAGGTCGTGGCTCTGGTAAGTCAAGTTTAATGGCTACGCGCGTGCTTAACTGGATGATTTTAGGCGGACAATATGGCGGAGAAAGTCTAGTTATTGCATACGATAATACACAGGCTAGACACGTATTTGACCAAGTACGAAACCAAACAGAAGCAAGTGATACTTTAAGAGTGTACAACGAAAACAAGATTTTCAAGAGTACAAAACAAGGACTAGAATTTACTTCTTTTAAAACCACTTTCAAAAAGCAAACAAATGATACTTTAAGGGCGCAAGGTGGTAATAGTTCGCTTAATATATTTGATGAAGTTCATACTTATGGCGAAGATATAACAGAATCAGTTAATAAAGGTTCACGACAAAAGCAAGATAACTGGCAAAGTATTTATATCACTTCTGGCGGACTTAAACGAGATGGACTTTATGATAAACTTGTCGAGCGTTTCAAGTCAGAGGAAGAATTTTATAATGATAGGTCATTCGGCTTGCTTTACATGTTAGAAAATCATGAGCAGGTTAAAGATAAAAAGAATTGGACTATGGCATTACCTCTTATTGGCGATGTTCCTAAGTGGTCAGGAGTTATTGAAGAATACGAACTTGCGCAAGGAGATCCAGCGTTACAAAATAAGTTCTTAGCGTTTAATATGGGCTTACCTATGCAAGATACAGCTTACTACTTCACTCCGCAAGATACTAAACTAACAGAGTTCAATTTATCTGTATTTAATAAAAATAGAACTTATGTCGGAATTGACCTATCCTTAATTGGCGATTTAACCGCTGTGTCATTTGTTTGTGAGTTAGAGGGTAAAACTTACAGCCATACACTTACATTCTCTGTACGTTCGCAATATGAGCAACTGGACACAGAACAGCAAGAACTATGGACTGAATTTGTTGACAGAGGAGAGCTTATTCTACTTGATACGGAATATATAAATGTAAATGACTTAATACCGTATATTAATGACTTTAGAAGTAAGACAGGGTGCAGACTTAGAAAAATCGGTTATGACCCAGCACGATATGAAATCTTAAAAGGGTTGATTGAACGTTACTTCTTTGATAAAGACGGAGATAACCAAAGAGCAATTCGACAAGGTTTCTCAATGAATGATTATATCAGGCTATTAAAATCTAAATTAGTCGAAAATAAGCTTATCCATAATCAAAAAGTTATGCAATGGGCTTTAAATAATACGGCTGTCAAAATCGGACAAAGTGGGGACTATATGTATACAAAAAAACTTGAAAAAGATAAAATTGACCCTACTGTTGCCTTGACAATGGCTTTAGAAATGTTGGTAAGTGATGAAATATAACGTTGATACCGTCCGAGAAAGTGGCTGGTACAATAAAAAAGAATGGTTAGCTGTTCGTGATTATGTCAGACAACGTGATAAAATGACTTGCGTAAGATGTGGTGCATTCGGTGCTAAAAAATACGAAGTCGACCATATTATTGAGCTAACGTGGGAAAACCTTGATGATTGGAATATAGCGCTGAACCCTGATAACCTACAACTCCTTTGTAAGTCTTGCCATAACAAGAAAACAGGCGAGTATAAACGAGGTAAAGGCGTAAGTTTATGGTAGAAAGGGGAAAAATTGAACTTATTCGGAAAAGTGGTATCATTTTCACGTGGAAAATTAAACAACGATACTCAAAGAGTTACAGCGTGGCAAAATGAAGCAGTAGAATATACAAGTGCCTTTGTGACTAATATTCATAATAAAATTGCTAATGAAATAACAAAAGTAGAATTTAATCATGTTAAGTACAAAAAATCTGATGTTGGTTCTGATACTTTGATTAGTATGGCCGGTTCTGATTTAGATGAGGTTCTAAACTGGAGTTCTAAGGGCGAACGTAATAGCATGGAGTTTTGGCAGAAAGTAATTAAAAAGTTGCTTACAACTCGTTATATTGACTTGTACCCTATATTTGATAGCAACACAGGCGAACTGTTAGACTTACTCTTTGCTAACGATAAAAAAGAATATAAGCCAGAAGAATTAGTAAGGCTGATTAGTCCTTTTTATATCAATGAGGATACAAGTATTTTAGACAATGCTCTAGCTAGTATTCAAACTAAGCTGGAACAAGGTAAATTGCGTGGCTTATTGAAAATTAATGCTTTCCTTGATATTGATAATACACAGGAGTATCGAGAAAAAGCACTAGCAACAATAAAGAATATGCAAGAGGGTTCGAGTTACAACGGTTTGACGCCGGTTGATAACAAGACGGAAATTGTAGAACTTAAAAAAGATTATTCTGTTTTAAACAAAGATGAAATTGACCTTATTAAATCGGAACTTTTGACAGGTTACTTTATGAATGAAAATATTTTGCTTGGTACAGCTTCACAAGAACAGCAAATTTATTTTTATAACTCTACTATCATTCCTTTACTGATTCAACTTGAAAAGGAATTGACTTATAAACTGATTTCAACAAACCGCAGACGAGTGGTAAAAGGTAATTTATATTATGAACGCATAATCGTAGATAACCAGCTATTCAAGTTTGCAACTTTGAAAGAATTAATTGACTTGTATCATGAAAATATCAACGCTCCTATTTTCACACAGAATCAACTTCTTATTAAAATGGGTGAGCAACCTATTGAGGGTGGAGATATTTATGTCACAAACCTTAATGCAGTTGCTGTTGAAAACCTAAGTGACTTACAAGGCAATAGAAAGGACGTAACAAGCACAGATGAAACTAATAACCAATAGTGCTGAAATTAAAGTAACTGAAAACGAGGACGGATCGAAATCGTTTCAAGGTATTGGGTCAGAAGTTGGGGTAGAGAATCTTAACGGTATTGTCTTGACACCTAACTGTATCGAGTTTGCTAGAGAACGATATCCATTGCTATATGAACATGGTTCAGGATCTAGTGAAGTCATTGGGGACGCGAAAGTTTATTATGACTTAGCTTCTAATAAATACCTGACTGACTTTACGCTTTATGACAATGCACCAAACATTAACAAGGCTGTTGAAAATGGAGCGTTTGATTCACTATCAATTGCCTATTACATTACAGATTATGAGTTTAATGAAAATGATGCTCTAGTTGTAAATAAAGCACAGTTTAAAGAGATTTCTCTTGTTTCAGTACCAGCTGACCCTAACGCAAAGTTTATTCAAAATGCATTGGGAGAAGAACTCACAAAAGAACGTAACAAAATTATTGAAAGCCGTAACGCTTTGAAAGAAATTGAGGATATCAAAAAGAAATATGAATAAACCTGATTTAATCGAAAAACAGAACCGCTTGGCAGAACTTAAAGAAAATAATGTATCTTTAAAATCTCAAATTAGTGGTTTTGAAGTAAAAAATGCAATTGAAGACTTGCCTAAAGTACAAGAATTGGAAAAAACACTTTCAGAAAATTCAATTGAAATTATCAAAATTGAGAACGAACTTAACGCACAGGAAGAAAAACCAAAAGGAAAAGCTAAAATGACAAACTTTATTGAATCACAAAACGCTGTAACAGAATTTTTTGATGTATTGAAAAAGAACTCTGGAAAATCAGAAATTAAAAACGCTTGGAACGCAAAACTTGAAGAAAATGGCGTAACTATCACAGATACAACTTTCCAACTTCCACGCAAATTGGTTGAGTCAATCAACACAGCTTTGTTAAACACTAACCCAGTATTCAAAGTTTTCCACGTTACAAATGTTGGTGCTTTGCTCGTATCACGCTCTTTTGATTCATCAAATGAAGCACAAGTCCACAAAGACGGACAAACAAAAACAGAGCAGGCAGCCACACTCACTATTGATACTCTTGAGCCTGTAATGGTTTATAAATTGCAATCACTTGCTGAACGTGTTAAACGACTTCAAATGTCTTATCCAGAACTTTACGAATTGATTGTAGCAGAACTTACACAAGCTATCGTAAACAAAATTGTTGACCTTGCTCTTGTTGAGGGAGACGGAACAAACGGCTTTAAATCAATCGAAAAAGAAGCAGACGCTAAAAAAATCAAAAAAATTACTACAAAGGCCAAATCAGCTGGAAAAACTCCATTTGCTGACGCTATTGAAGAAGCGGTTGACTTTGTTCGCCCTACTGCTGGACGTCGTTATTTGATTGTTAAAACAGAAGACCGTAAAGCCTTGTTAGATGAGTTACGTCAAGCAACTGCAAATGCGAACGTTCGCATTAAAAATGATGATACTGAAATTGCTTCTGAAGTTGGAGTAGATGAAATTATTGTCTATACAGGTTCAAAAGCACTCAAACCTACTGTATTGGTAGACCAAAAATATCACATTGATATGCAAGACCTTACAAAAGTTGATGCCTTTGAATGGAAAACTAACAGCAACATGATTTTGGTAGAAACACTAACAAGCGGTCATGTTGAAACTTATAACGCTGGTGCAGTAATTACAGTTTCATAAGAATAAAATGGAGGAAGTAAATGATAGATTATATTAAGGTCTATTGTGGTATTCCGATTTTAGTAACAGCTTATGATAGTAAACTCATCTTATTCCGTTCAATAGCTATTAAATTGCTAGAAAAAAATGGTATTAAAGCTGACGAAACAAGTGTATTAGTGAAAGAATTTATCTCTTGTTATTGTCGGCTTAATATTGTTGATGAACCAGCAGAACAATGGCGAAATGCTGAAATGAAACGTTTGGCTTCTTTACAAGAGTTAATGTATTATGGAGGTATTTAATGATATTTTCACAAGTTACATTGCAAGTTGAAACGACTGTTAAGAAGAAGAACGGTGCAGAAGCTAATGTTATAAAACCTATCGTTTTGCCAGCAGTTAAACAGAGAATTAATCAGTCAAGACTTGATGAGTTTTCTATGATTGGGCTAGGTAAAAATGTAAGATACGAGCTTAACGGAATCGGAGAAATGGAAGACTTGATTTTCAACTATTTCTTAGACGAAAAAGGCGAAACTTTCAAGCGGACAACATGGGAAAGAAACCCTAAGAATAACAAGATGATTTTAGAAGGAGTCGTGAGTAACGGGATATGAATGAATTCGATTCTTATATAGATTGGTACAACAATTTACTTACAATGCCTCTAAATGACGTTATTTTAGGCGTTAAGGACACGATAGAAGACAAGACGGTATATTTATCACTTAGTGACTCAAAGGTGCTTAAAATGGATAATACGAGCTTTGTCATGGGTTACTATTATCAAGTTGTTTTATCTGTTAAAGATGTTGACGATGAACTTGTCGGACTGGTCGGAGATGTTCTGCAAAACGGTTGGAATATGACAAACTGGTCGGAAAATAGCCATTTGTACAATTATACTGGAACTGTTTATTTACCTTGTGGTGCAGGTGGTCAAGCATGGCAATGAATTTACTTAATACATCAAGCATAGCTAAAGAAATGCAAACTAAAGTAACAGAACGCATGGGCGATTGGTTTGAAGCAGAGTTTAAGGCTAAGGCAAATGCTGCAAGCCGAAGAACTAGATTAATCAGAAGCCACGGTCATACCTATACTTATGCCAGATATCAAAATACTGGGCAATTGTCAAGTAACTTAAAGCAAGTTAAAAAAGGCGATAAAATAGTAGTTAATGCAGGGACTAGAGCTAATTATACTAGTGGCTATCATGGCATGTACTTCTTAGTTGAAAAAAAGGGTATGCAAGACGTTAAAACAACATTGAAAAAAGGTGCTAATTATGCTAATTCAATGAAATTATAGAAAAGAGAAAAAATGAAATTAGATTATAATTCACGTGAGATTTTCTTTGGTAATGAAGCTCTAATCGTAGCTGATATGGCCAAGGGAAGTAACGGAAAACCAGAGTTCACTAACCATAAAATTGTAACTGGTTTAGTATCAGTTGGCGAAATGGAAGACCAAGCGGAAACTAATAGCTATCCAGCTGATGACGTACCAGACCATGGAGTTAAAAAAGGCGCTACCTTACTTCAAGGCGAAATGGTATTCATTCAAACAGATCAAGCGCTTAAAGAAGACATTTTAGGTCAACAAAGAACAGCGAATGGTTTGGGTTGGTCTCCTACTGGTGATTGGAAAACAAAATGTGTTCAGTACCTAATTAAAGGGCGCAAACGTGATAAAGTTACAGGAGAGTTTATTGACGGTTATCGTGTAGTCGTTTATCCTAAATTGAAACCTACAGCAGAACCAACGAAAGAATCAGAAACAGATTCAGTAGACGGTGTCGACCCTATCCAATGGACGTTGGCAGTACAAGCTACTGAATCAGACATTTATTTGAATAATGGTAAAAATGTAGCTGCTATTGAATATGAAATTTGGGGAGACCAAGCAAAAGACTTCGCTAAGAAAATGGAAAGCGGACTGTTCATTATGCAACCTGACACGGAATTGGCTGGTGCTGTTACATTAGTTGCTCCAGTTATTCCGAATGTAACTACTGCTACAAAAGGACGCAATGACGGAACGATAGTAGTACCAGCTACTTTGAAAGATTCTAAAGGTGGAACTGTAAAAGTAACATCAGTAATTAGAGATGACCACGGAAAAGTCGCAACAAACGGACAACTTGCTCCTGGAGTTTATATCGTAACATCCTCTGCTGACGGTTATGAAGATGTTACCGCAGGTGTTTCAGTAACTGATCATTCATAAGGCTACAAACGCAATAACCTGAAAAACCAATTAAGTAAAGGAATATAAAATAAAATGGCAAAACAATTGAGCACAGCACGTAAGTTTAAAATGATTACAGGTAAAGACCTTTTCCAGCAACAAAAGGCAATGGATACAGAGCTTAAAAAAGAAGACGGAGAAATTACTGATGTAATGGAGTTCGTTCAATATGGTCTATACTTGGCTCTTTTTCAAGATAACATTGTAAAAGCAAAAAGCGACTTTGCAGACTTTCGTTCTAGCTTTGAGTTCGATACTGACGGTAAAGGACTTAAAGAACTAGTCGAACTGTGGCAGAAAGAAATTTAATGAGCTGAAAGGACTGTAAATGATTTTGAAACATGCAATTAGATACTTAGAACTAACTGGTTCGGACTTTATTACAGATTTAAAAGACTTTGCAGACCTACAAAATTCTTTTGTCGCTGGATATATTCCTGATGACTTTACAGAACAAATGGAGAGCTTTACAGACAAGTTATTGATACTTTGGGTAGATTGTAACGGAGGACTGCAAAACGCCTTAGACGACAAAACAGAGCTTCCTACGACTAACGAGTTAATCAATATCTTCTGTAAAACTGTTTTTATTAAAGAAAAAGAGGAAACGGAAGACGAAATGGTCTTCTTTTCTTCTAGTTCATTGATTAAGAAAAAGAAAGATACTGTAAAGGAAAATAAAACTTTAGAACTTTTGACTATTTTAGGCAATAATGAAATTAATATAACGCAGTTCATGGAAATGGAACTAGAACTTGTTTATAAAATAATTGAACTTATTGCAGAGAAGAAGAAAGAGGAAAAAGAAAAAGAGAAAAGGCGTAAAAGAAAGGGTATGTAATGGCAAGTAATGCAACGTTTGAGGTCGAGATATATGGTAATACCACAAAGTTCGAGAACTCACTTAGAGGCGTTAATACCGCAATGTCAGGGCTTAGAGGAGAAGCTAAAAACTTACGTGAAGCTCTAAAACTTGACCCAACAAATACCAGCAAAATGGCACAATTGCAGAAGAATTTACAAACGCAGTTGGGCTTATCACGTGACAAAGCAACAAAATTAAAAGAAGAACTTTCTACGGTTGACAAAGGGACGTCAGCAGGTCAAAAGAAATGGCTACAACTTACTCGAGATTTAGGTACAGCAGAAACACAAGCTAACAGGCTAGAGGGCGAAATTAAGCAAGTCGAGAGCGCTATTAGTTCAGGCTCTTGGAACATTGAAGCTAAAATGGATACCAAGGGCGTTAATAGCGGAATTAATGGCATGAAGTCACGCTTTAGCGGTCTTAGAGAGATTGCTGTAGGTGTATTTAGGCAAATCGGTTCAAGTGCTGTTAGTGCTGTTGGTAATGGCTTAAAAGGTTGGATATCCGACGCAATGGATACTCAAACAGCTATGATTGCCTTGAAGAACACGATGAAGTTCAAAGGTAATGGAAAAGATTTTGACTATGTAAGCCAATCTATGCAAAAGCTCGCTAGAGACACCAACGCAAATAGTGAAGATACTTTAAAACTTTCAACAACGTTCATTGGTTTAGGAGATAGTGCTAAAACAGCAGTTGGTAAAACAGAAGCGTTAGTAAAAGCTAACCAAGCGTTTGGTGGTACTGGAGAAAATTTAAAAGGTGTCGCACAGGCTTATGGTCAGATGGCGGCTTCTGGAAAAGTTACTGCTGAAAATATCAATCAGTTAACAGACAACAACACGGCTCTTAGCGCTTCTTTAAAAGACACTGTTATGCAAATGAACCCACAATTAAAGCAGTATGGTTCATTCAATGAAGCTGTTTCAAACGGTGCTGTCTCAATGGATATGCTCGATAAGGCTATGCAAAAAGCAGCAGACGGTTCAAGCGGTGCTACAAAAACTATAAGGGACACTTGGTCTGGTTTTAATGAAGACTTATCGCAAGCTTTACTTCCTACTCTTGAGGCTTTAACGCCTGTTATCAATGCCATAATTGATAAAATGGACGATTGGGGCAAAGGTGCTGGTAAAGCTATAGATAGCATAGTCAAGTATGTCAAAGAACTATGGGAAGCGTTAGAAAAAAATGGTGCTTTAAGTTCTTTCTCTAAGATTTGGGACGGTTTAAAATCAACTTTTGGTTCAGTTCTAAGTATAATCGGACAACTAATAGAATCATTTACTGGTGTAGATTCAAAAACTGCTGAAAGTTCAGGTTCTGTTGAGAATGTAAGTAAAACTATCGCTAATTTGGCAAAATGGTTGGCTGATGTCATAAAGAAAATCGCTGATTTTGCAAAGAAATTTAGTGAGAGTAAGGGTGCAATAGATGAGATAAAAGTGGCTTTAGTTGAACTAATAGCAGGGTTTGTGGCTTTTAAAATCGGAACTGGAATAGTAACTGCTATCGGTGCTTTCCAAAAGTTACAAAAGTCAATTAAATCAGGAATGGGCATAATGAAAGCTTTCAATAAGGTTGCTGGACTTAACCCTTATGTATTAATTGCAGCTGCAATCATCGCTGTTGTTGCCGGTCTAGTTTATTTCTTCACTCAAACCAAAACAGGCAAAAAGATATGGGCTGACTTTGTAGACTTCTTGAAGAGTGCATGGGACGGAATAGTTTCATTCTTTAGCGGTATCGGTCAATGGTTCGCTGATATATGGAACGGAGCAGTTGACGGAGCAAAAGGTATTTGGCAAGGCTTAGTTGATTGGTTCAGCGGAATTGTACAAGGTATTCAAAATATCTGGAACGGAATAACAACATTCTTTAGCAATTTATGGACAACTGTTATTGGTGGCGTTCAATCTGTATGGGGCGGAGTAACTGGCTTTTTTAGTGGAATATTTAATGCTGTTAGTTCCGTAGTTTCAACCGTGTTCAGCGCTATCGGTAGCTTTGCTGGCTCAGCTTGGAATGTACTGGTTGGCGTATGGAATGCAGTATCCGGCTTCTTTGGCGGTATATTTAACGCTGTAAAAGGAGTTGTATCTAGTGCTTTTAGCGCAATCGGCAGTTTTGCTTCTAATGCTTGGGGAGTAGTTCGCTCAATATGGAGTGCAATTTCAGGCTTCTTTAGTGGCATATTCAACTCTGTTCGTAGTGTCGTTAGTGGAGTATTTAGTGCCATAGGTAACTTTGCTTCAAACGCTTGGTCAAGAATTTCAGGTGTATTTAGCGGAGTCGGTAGTTTCTTTAGCGGAGTATTCAATGGTGCTAAAAATGCAGTTAATGGAGTGTTCAGCGCTTTTGGTGGTTTCGCTTCTAATGCTTACAACGCAATAACAGGAGTATTTAATGGGCTTGGTAGTTTCTTTAGTGGACTATTTGGAGGAATCAAGCATACGATAGACAGCGTTCTAGGTGGCGTCACAGGTACGATTGAAAAAGTATCAGGATCAATTAATGGTATTGCAGGTAAACTTGGCGGAATGTTCAAAGGTTCTATGGTAGTAGGCTTAACAGATGTTAATTTATCTTCTAGCGGTTACGGTTTGAGCACGAATAGCGTATCAAGCGATAATAGAACTTATAACACATTTAACGTGCAAGGCGGTGCTGGTCAAGATGTTTCTAACTTAGCACGAGCAATCAGACGAGAATTTGACCTAGGGAGGGCTTAATGGTAAGACAGTATAAAATACATACCAACTTAGACGGAACAGACGATAAAGTTTGGGACGTAACAAATGGAAAAGTTAGATTTTACCAGCCCTCTAATTTAGGGTTACAATCAACTAATAATATCTGGCAAAGTAATGGTATTGGAGTAATGGGGACACGCTCAATTACTCAACCACAAATAGAGTTTAAATTAGAAACGTTTGGTGAAAGTTTAGAAGAAAATTATCGGTTAATGAAAGACTTTATAAACGATATTCTTAACCAAAAATTCGTTACACTTGAATATCAAACAGAGATTTTTCAGGTATATGCTGATTTAGCTTTAGCAGACATTACAAAGACAGAGGGTTATGGCAAGAACGGAACTTTCAGCGAAAAGATAACTTTTGATATAATTACAAAGTGGTACACTTACGAAAACTTAACTTTCGATATGGTTCAAAATGGTAAAGTTATTTCTGGAAAGTCTAAAATTTATGGCGGAACAGCACCAGGATACTATAAGTATGTCAAAGGAACTTCTTACACTTATTATGGAGAAACAAACATAGAGCGTTTAAGTCGTTGGGATATAAAAGACGAAATATTTAGTTTTATGGGGATATTATATCCGAAACTACCTAAAACACCTACTGGAGTTAGATTTTTAGACGATATTGGAAATGAATATACTGCAATTGTGTTTAAGACGGAACAGGTACAGAATTATATTTTAATCAATACAGATGTAAATGATGAAATTTATCAAGGCTGGAACGGAACGACTTCATTAAATTTGTTCCCTGTAATGGACTTTGAACGATACAGAACACGTATAATCGAACGCGGTCAAATGGAGTTAATCAATTTAACTAAGGCAGAGTTCAAAATCAAGAGAAAGGCGGACTTCGTTTAATGTTAGAAGCTAATGTTTATGATAACTTTAACCCTAATTATTATAATATATCTGATTTTACTCTTCCTAATGGTAAAAAAGACAAAAGAGGGCTACCAATACCAAAGGCAAGATGTCAAGTTATTAACTATGAGTTATGGGAAACAGGTTATCTTTACACTTCGTCAGCTACATTGACGGTTTCGGTAGAAGTTGGGGATATTGTTCAAATTCTTTTTCCTGAAGTTGTTCCAATCGAGGAGGCTCTAGGTCAAAAGAAAAAGCTAAACTTGGATATGGTTTATCTTGTGACAGATGTAGATGAAAGTAATAAAGCTACATTAAAGAACTATTTTTGGGCAATGATTGAAAGTCTTGATGTTCCAAATGCAATAACTAAAACGACAAATTTTGCTATCATTGATTATTTAATTGACCCTAATAAGAATAATTTAATGAGTTATGGCTACTTTTTCAATTCAACTATCTTTGAAGGAAAGGCTACAATCAACCGAAAAGCGGAAACTTCATCGGCTCATGACGTAGCTAAAAGGATATTCTCTAAGGTTCAATTTCAACCGACAACAACTATTCAACACGCTTCGTCTGAAATAGACCCTAGAAACTTATTATTCATTAACTTCGCTTCTAGGAACTGGAATAGAAATAGAATCACGACAAGGGTAGATATTAAGCAAAGCGTGACAATGGACACGGAAACAATAACAGAACGTTCGGCTTATAATTTTGCTGTTGTGTTTGTTAAAAATAAGGCAACAGACGACTATACAGACCCTCCTAAAATGTACACAGCAAAAAATAATGGAGATGTCATTGACTATAGCACTTATGGCGGAGACGGAACAGACTTGCCAGATGTAAGAACAGCTAAAACATTGTTTTATGATAGAGATGAACACGGAAACCCGCCAGATATATCTACTATTAAAGCTGAAATTTCACCCTCCACGATCGTCACAAGGTTATTCTTTAACCAAAACGAACTCTTACCTTTGTATGTTAATGACTTGGTAGATATATGGTATGACGGTAAACTGTATTCAGGATATATAGCAGATAGAGTTAAAACAGAGTTCAATGATAGACTTATTTTTGTAGAAAGTGGAGACAAGCCAAATGTTATATGAGTATGTTGCTACTTATGGCGACAAATATAGAATAGATAGCTTCACAGGGTACAGAGAGCTACGTAAAGATCACTTAGAACTTTTATCAGGTAAAGTATATTACAATAGTGAAAACTCGCTTAGAATCGAAACTACGCTCTTGTACGAGGTCGGTCAATTTGTATCAATTGGTGGTTATCCGTATGGCGGTAGAAAATTTAGATTACTAGAATTATCAATTACTGATAACCCAGTTTTAGATAAAGCAAAGATAATTTCAAGAAAGGTTAAAAATGACAATTAAAAACTTCACGTTTTTCAGTCCAAGTGGTACAGAGTTTCCAGTAGGTTCAAACAATGACGGAAAATTATACATGATGTTGACTGGAATGGACTATGGAACAATTAGACGAAAAGACTGGTCTAATCCAATAAACACAGCTCTAAACGTACAATATACTAATACTTCAATTATTGCTGGCGGAAGATATTTTGAACTATCAAACGAAACAGTAGCTTTAAAGGGGAATTCTGTCAACTATATCCATGCAAATATTGACTTAACTCAAACAGCGCACCCTGTTACTTTATCGGCTGAAACTTCAAATAATAGCAATAATGTCGATTTAAATAATAGTTCTGGAGTTCTAAAAGTTTTGATTGACATCAGGACAACTGACGGAACAGGTGTAGTTTCAAGCGAAAAACCTCGAAACGTTACGACATTAGACCAAGTTAATGCAGAAAATATCAATGTTAAATTACTTAGTGTAGATGGAGACGTTAGTGATTGGACAGCTTTGAACATGTCTAACGTCACTACAGCTAAACTACAATACAAAAAGAAAAATGGCATAGTTACGGTTACTGGTGGCGGTAATTTTGGAAACTTTAGGGCTAATCAGACCAAACAAGTTGCGTTTCTACCTGAAAACGTTCGTCCTGTAGGCGATATATCAGTAACCCTATCTTCTCTAAATGGAAACAACAATAACAAACCAATGGAATTACAAATTACGGCTAATGGAGAAATTCGAGTATGGAGTCATTACGCTGGGAATAATCAATATGCTGGTGGAACAGCAACTTATTTACAATAGAAAGCAAAAACATAATGGTAACTAGAATGATTTTAATAACTATCTTAATTTTGGCGATTTTATTCGCTACATGGGTTAAAGATAGAGAAGCAATGAACCCACCTTTCGAACGTAGACTTGTAATTGACTTGACAGTGATATTTTCCCTATGGGTTTTATATGCAGTCTTTTACTTTACACAAACACCCTCTACTTCAGATGTTGCTCAAACTGTGATTAACGTAGGTTTGTTGTACTTTGTCGGACAATTTGTTTATTTAATTGCAAGTATCAGCCCTATGTTTGCCGGTTTACTCAAACTTATCAAAAAGAATGGTGTAAATATTCCAGAAGTGGAAGAAGAACAAACGGAGGATAAAAAAGAATGAATATAACTAATGCTGGCGTTCGTGGGCATAATCCTACTGGGGTTGTGATTCACAATGACGCAGGCTCAAATGGTGCTAATGCTAGTTTCTACAATAATTGGCTACCTACGCACAACCCTGAAAATGGTTTTGCTCATGTTTACATTGGAAACGATGGCCGCTTACAGGCTTCTGACTTCTCTAATATGGCATGGCATTGCGCTAACTCATATGGTAATGCAAATTATGCCAGTTGGGAAGTGTGCCAATCAGAGGGAGATTTAAACCAATTCTTGAGAAATGAACAAGCAGTACTGGACGATGTAGCTAAGTACATGAAACAATGGGGACTAATTCCTAATCGTGATACTGTAAAGCTACATCAAGAACTTTCAAGTACAAGTTGCCCTAGACGGTCAGTAGAAGTCCATGGTGGCACTTTAGAGAGTTGTCGCTCATACTTTATCGCAGAACTAAATAAACGCCTTACAGGACAAACTGGAGGCTCTAACAATAACACAACAGAAAGTGGAGAAATCGAAATGTTCCTAATTAATTGCAAAGACACTAAAAATTGGTATGTATGTAACGGAGTTTCAGCACGACATATTAAAACAACACGTATGCTTGGAGGTTTCCAAGGTAAATTTGGAGTAATCAAGTTACCAGAAACTGTTATGTTCCAAGCCGAATTTGAAGCAGAGTACGGAAAAGTAAACTAAAAAAAGAACCTCACTTAATTGTGAGGTTTTCTTTTGTAATTGAGCATATTTTAAAGATGATATACCTACTTTCTATTATTTAATTTATTATATATTTACTAGCTGTTTTATATTTACCACGTTTCCCATGCTGTACCGCCTGAACCTTGGTATATACTTACTGCTTTGTCTAAATAATCCTGTGGACTTAAATTAGATACCTGCCCATGCACGCTTTGCATTATCTGTAATAGTCCCCAGCATGATAACTCATTTTCAACATAAGGGTTTCCGCTCGACTCCTTATAAATCACATCAAGCCATTTACTAGCACTTACTCCTGTCTTACTTGACATGTAATTCGCAGCTATTTCTGGGCTAACTTGTGACCAATCGCTTCCAATAACCGAGCTTGTAGTCTGTTGCGCAGGCTCTTCAATTTGAAGTCCAGCTTTTGAATTATCCGTATCTTGTGAGTCAGTATCATTTTGAATAATTGATTTTTCCCTGTCCCTCTCCCTAGCGTGATTAATAGCTTCTCTTCGTTGTTCTTCAAGTGCTTTCTCCTTAGCTTGCTTTATATGCTCATATTTTGCTTTCTCTTGTGTTTTAAACTCTTGTTGATATAATTGTGCTACAATATCATTAAAGCCCTTGTCTGCCTTTTTATGAGCTTTCTGAATCAATGCTATACTTTTAAGCATGTCGTCTGTTAAAATAAATATAGTTATTCTCCTTTATAAATTTCGTACTTAGTCACTAGCCACATTTTTGCATTATGGCTATACTCGCATTGGTATTGGTTCAGTGGGTCTTGCTCGTTCAATATTTTAGCTATCATTTTACCGCAGTGTTCTGGATTGACCGCTGAATTTGCTTTGTTTGTGTAGTGTTTTAAAATTTCAACCATTTATAAAAATATCCAGCCTAATAATTGGTTATATGAATTTACTGCTATTTCATTGTTTACTTGTTTCTTTTGCATAAATACATCATTCAAATTCTTACCTCCTGTTCCATGGTTCAATTGCTTACCTGCTTAATGGCTTCAAAAATGTTTTTTCCAGTTTGTTCTAGAAATTCATCACTTACAGTTACACTCTTTCTTGAAAATAGTTCATTCTCAATCTTTATAAAGTGCAACGCTTTAGCCAAAAACTGCGCTGATGATTCATAGTATAATGTTTCTAGTTCATCATCTGAAAACTGTGTTAAATCATCATTATCAAAAGTTGTAAGTTTACGTTTAATTTCTTTGCCTTCGTCGTTCTCTTCTACGTAGTAACGTTTCATTTATTCGTCGTCCTCATCTTCATCTAATTCAAGCTTTTCTATTTCCCAATAACTTAAGTAGTCATTTATAGTTTCTTCACATATTGTACAAACTGCACTTAAATTACCACAACAACCGCAACCATCAGCGCACCAACCTACTGTTACCCATTTGTGTTTGCATTCCATTTATTTCATTCCTTTAATTTCAAATTTTTCAATAATATACCTTTTAGAACCAAGCTCGAAACTTATTAGATAATTATTGAAGCAGTCTTTTTTGTTCAAGCCATTAGCAATTTTTCGAGCTGTTGACCGTGGATATTTTGAACTATTAATCTTACGCGTGTACTTATGTAAAATCATTTTATTACCTCTCTTTGCATTCTACGCTTTAATCGTTGCTTATATAGATACTCCTTGCTTGGCTCTAAGTTCGATAATATCTCATCTAATAAGTCAAACGCTTCTCCGTTGTTTCCTACGCTATCAATCTTTTTAAGTGTAATTTCGTGCATTTCATCATCATTGAAAAACATAGTAAGATAAGGGAATGCTACGGTATTCGGTAAACTCAAACGTGATTTAGTCATTTTTAAGTTAGGGTATTTACCTGTTTCAGCTTTAACTTTTGATTCAAATTGACTTATTCCGATACCTTGCTCTTTTAGTGAGTTACTTATTCTTTCGTATAATTCTTCATTTGTCATTATGCTATAACCTCAGTGATTTCAGTATATTTTTTAAGTTCAATTCTTTGTTTTTCAGGTAACAATTCAAACCATTCCAGAGCTTCTCTTTTATTATAAAACTTACGGCTTTCAAATTCTCCAAAATCATCTGAAAAGTATCGAGCTATGTAGTATGTAAATTCATCTTTCATTATCCAATTACTCCTGTCTTAATGTTTAATCTTTGCTGACTTGATAAGTGATAACAAGTGCACCATTTGCAATAATAAGCTCTAACTGGTATCTTATCATCTTTATTCTTCTTGCTCTTTTTAGTATGCTGGGCATTCGCTATTGAATATAAAGCGCCCATTTTTGTGTATTTGCGTTTCTTACACATAATCTAACCACTCCTTTATAGTAAATAATTCAAAGCCTTTTAGCTTGTCTTGCTTTTCAATCGCTACCTGCTTATTATCTTGCTCTCTTAGTAGTTCAATTATAGGTCTACCAATATCGAACCACTTGACGACTGTATTAGTTTTAAGTCCGAAATACTTAGCACATTGAGCTTTACAACTAAAGTGTAGCTCTTCTTCTGTAATAGGGTTATAAGCTACTATTTCCCTATCCTTTCGCATTGCCATTATTTAACCACCTTTCTATAAGACAATAGTATCAAATTATTTTATGTTTGTCAATAATAAACTCTAAACCTCTTCAATAAAATACAAATATCTTTCATCAATCGCTTTAATTTCTTCTTTCGTAAACTCTGACTTGAAGTTATTTCTTTCTTCTTTAAACCCTAGGAATAGGAACTTTTCCCCTAGCTCATTTTTAAAAGAGTTTAAATATCCTTTTTTATTGTTCATCAATTTAACGTTGTATTTTTTCATTTGTTCTCCTTTGTTTCTATAAGACTATGATATCAAAAAAAGTTTATACCGTCAAGCATAAACTCTTTTAACTTTCATTCTTCTACTTTCTTTTTGAAGTATTCTAGATGTTTAGCTACTTCATGTTTATCAATTTCTTCTTGTGTCCATTTATAATCTTTATCGTCAGGCAACCTATCAAAATACTGTATTCCATTAACTTTCGATAAAGATGTATAGTTAAACACGGATGACTTAGGCTCTGGAATACAGATATAAAATAACTCATCTTCTTCTACTTCCCATTTGTCACGGTTCAACAATAACCATAAGTGAACTACTTTAGTATACCCACTTAAGCCAAATACTTCTAAAATATTATCATACTTCTTTGTATCGCCAACTTCTACTTCTTCATACAATTTGTCGAAAATTTTTCTGCCAAAACGTTTGCTATATATTGTATCATCAGTATCTAATGTTTGATGTTTTTCTAGCCATTCGTTCAACTCTTTAGAGATAATAATTTTTTTGTCATTTTATTCGCCTTTCCATTGTTTGAAATCATCAGCTATATCTTGTGCAAAGCCCATAATATCGTCAGTAGTGTAGTATGTGAGCTTATTCTCGTTACTTAATTTAGCCAGTTCGCTTGCATAGTCTAGAGCCTTGTTACGGTCTTTGTCGTAGCTTTCACCCTCTTTCTTGCCAGCTCTTACTAGATACTTTAATACCTGCATTGTATACCAACCTGCAAGCTCTTCATAGTTAAAATTATGTTTAAAGTATTCGTTAAGTTCTACACCGTATTCATTGGCATAGTGCCGATTCTTTTTAAAATTCAATTAGTACTCCTTTACATACTCATAGGCATATCCATATTTGTCTTCATTAAGCCCAAACCGCTTAGCTTCATCAATATTATCAGTCAAATGATGTTCATTTACATAGTAAAGTTTTTTATTTTCTTCTCCAATGGTAACAAGTTTGACGAATACTTTATACTTTTTAGGTTCTTTTTTAAACTTAATATATCCTTGTTTTTCTAACGATTCTAAAACACTTCTAATATCTGGTTGTGAAACAAAAACTTTATTATTAATTTCTAGAAGTACTTCTTCTATTGTTCCTTTTTTCAATTCTTCTTCTCCTGTGATTGATTGAATATGTTTATCAAAATAAGCTAACTCTTTGCCATTTTTATCTTTTAACCAAGTGGCGATAATGTGCTTCCGTGTTATGTCATGCTTAAGCATATCTATCATTTCTTCTTGACTTCTTTTATAGTATTCAAGCTCTCTGAAATCTCCGTTTGACCATTTAACGCATTGTATATATTTCATTAGATAATTCCTCCAAGCCATGTAATAAGCAACGTTGCGATTATACCTATCCAAGTGATAGCGATAAGTGTAAAGCCGACACCTGCAGCTATCATTAAAGTTTTTACTGTATCTTTCATTTTGTCCTCCTCTATTTATAACTCTATTCTATCAAATTACTTTTGCTTTGTCAAACATTAACCGTTCTTTGTCTTTCTAATTTGGTAAAATTTATTCCAGTTTTCTATAAGTTCCAGCAACTTAGGTTCATCATATTCAGTAAATAGTTCAATCTGTGATGTACACCAGCAATGTAAACAGCGATCGCAACTATAACAGACGTTCACGTATCCTCTACAAACTTTGCAAACTCCCAAGCCATTACTCGTTGGTATATCGAAGCAGTGGCAATATCTTTTGTCATTAAAGTATTTACTCATCTATTTGCTTCCTTTCGTTTTAATCAGGTCAACTAATGCAAAAAAAGTATATAGTCCAATTCCGACTAGTGCTATTATAATAACTTTACCAATTATTGATTCAACATTCATTTATTTAGCTCCTTTATTATATGCCTTATTATAATCTATTTCTTTTTAATTGTCAAGCGAAAACTCACATAAACCACTAATAAAATAATTGTTATTATAAATAGCGGTGGGATAAATACAGTTACTGCAAACCAAACAATAGAAACTAAAGTATAGATCATGATTTTAAGTATTAGTTTACCTGTTTTAGTATCTTTAAAAGTTGTTTCCTCATCTAATGGTGAATCATCTTCTGTTGAATTACCGTAAAATATTTTATCTTCATTTACTTCGTATTGATTTCTACAATAATCACATTTACCATTAGTAAAGCTTGAAGCCCCACAGGTTTGGCATTCAATTAGTTCCATTGTTTTTACCTCTTTCCTTAACTCGATGTACTAAGTATATCAAAAAAACTCTAAGCTGTAAAGCCTAAAGTCTTTATCATTAATTATTTTTCTTTCAATTTATTCTTGAACCAGATGATTCGTTCTTTGAACCAAGCGTCAACCCCTTCAGGACGTAGCCATTTACCTTGTTTAACTCCGTTTTTTTCCATGAACTCAATCACTTTACTTGGAGTTTCAAGTTCGCCAAATAAGCTAGGTTTAACAGAGTTGAATTTACTAAACATTTCAAGCGTTTCGATATAACTATCTTTCAGAAGCTCTGTATCAAGCAATTTTTGGGCTTTCTCAGCACGTTTAGCAAGTCGTTCGTTAGCTTGTTCCAGTTGTTCCTTTTGTCGCTGTAAGCTCAAGTTATGATTGATATAAGCAATTTGTTGTGCATGTCGTCCAAGCTTACCTTGCGTGTTAAGCTCGATTAGTTTAGCCATTCCCTCGCCAAGAATTTCATCTGGCAAAAGATTATACTTGTATTTTTTATTTGTGTTGCGTACGTAGTTGTCAAGCGTTTGTTTAATTTTAAGTTTTTTATGCAATTCTCTTAGTGTTGTCATTTATTCCCCTTTACTATTTAAGTGATATTGATAATAGTCCATTTTCGTACGAAAAAGAATTAACTTCCTCATTATCTTCAATAAACATGAGTAAATCTTCTTCTAAATCAGAAATATTATCCATGTCTTTTATATCAAGAATAGCATTTCCTGAAAATATCCCGAAGTAAATTTTTATTTGTTCCACTATATTTTCATTTAAAGCCATGCTTCTAGTTAGCGTTTTAACTTTCAATTTAATACTCCATCATATATTTTACCAAACTTCAAAGCGTTAATTTTAACTAACTGTTTCAAGTCTGATATGAATTGCTGTTCTCCGTCGAAGTCAAATGGCATTGATACGTTTTCCTTGATCCAAGTGAAAGCTCCGTCAAAGTCTTGTTTCAGTAAGCTCATTTTATCAACGATGTCGATAATTTGCTCTTTTTCTTCTGCTGTGTACATGTAACCGACTTTCTAGAAAGGTAGGTATGATTCATCAACTTCAATCGGTTCAGAGTTTCCAAACAAGTCTTGTTTAGCTTGTGATTGACTGCTATTATCATTAGAAATAAATACTTTTTCAACCGTAGGGAAAACAAAGTTATAATTTACATACTCGCCTGATTCCTTTGCTTGTACACGACCGCTGACCGTTACGGTGTCGCCTAATTGAATGAAGTCAGGCAAGAATGCTGAACCGTACGCAACTTTTATGTTAGATCCCTTTTCTTTTTCAAATAATGGTACTGAAATGATTTTCTTATCGCCTTTTGCTGTGTTTACTGTACGTGTATTTTTTTCGTTCGCTTGTGCTGTTACTGTGATAATTGCCATTTTTTATTTTCCCTCTGTTGCTTTCCAAATTGTCATAATATCAAAGATTTCTTTTTTTGTCTTTGTTTTAAGTAGTTCCATATTAGGATATCCAAGTTCTTCAGCTCGTTTTAGTGCTGGTTGGATCTCACGAAGTCGTTGCTTTTCAGCTTCCAACAGTTTCTGTTCTTCTGTCAAGTCAGGGAGGTCTTCATTCATATAGATATATAAACCTAAACCGTGCCTTGCGATTGCTTTTACTAAACAGCGTTGAATTGCTTTATTCACGTCCATTGAAGTCAGTTTTTCAAGCGGAATTGACTGGTTTCGATAGTCCATCACGGGAAGATGTTCAATGTGCTCTAACCCCTCGATAGTAACTCCAACCTCAACCCAAGCTGTGCGACCGTCTGTGTGGTAATTCCAATCATCCTTGTTCTTATAAATCTTGTTTGTTGCTTCAGGATATATTTTTTTTACTTCTGCCCAAGCAAATGCCCAAGATAGATAGTCAAGATTATTCTTTTTACTCTTTTTATCATTGACATTAATGACGCTTAAGTTTTCAAATACGCTCATTTTTTCCTCTTTCCACGATGAATACATCCCCTTGTCTTGTAATTTCGATATTATATTTAAGCATTGGTAAAATATATCCGTCTTCCCAATAGCTCCATAATTCACTTATCAAGCCATATAAGCACTCGTTAGGCCCAACCCTATACTTTATCTCGTTCATTTCTTCAAGCTCTTTAGACAGCTTTCTGACGCCTCTAGCATAATGTTTGCTTGCTTTTTCTTCTGCCCTTAAACTTTTGTAGTTGCTTTTCATATATGAATTTTCTAATATCTTCTTTCTGCTGTTTTTCCTCTTTATCAGACCAGCCAACCTTTTGACCTTTTCGTTTACCACTTTGATAAACTCGCCTGTTATCTTCTGGGAAACCATTTTTCTCGAAGTACATTCTAGCATATTCAAAGTAATTTAAGCTATTGATGTACTGCTGACTATCTTTTTTGTGATAATTAAGAGTTATCAATCGCCTTTTAGCTAGTGATTCAAAAGATGTTATCATACTTCTGCTTTAAGGAAACCTAAAATTTTCAAAGCCACATATTCTTCGCTATCTTCTTCAACCTCTTTTGCAAATTCTTTATCACTAGTTAGTTCTTCTTCTCCAGCATAATATAAAGGTGCAAACCTAGTCTTATCAGAGAAGTTATAAAACTTAAATTTAGGTTCAATAACTTCATAACCGTTAATGACAGCTTCAACCATTTTCAGCTTTTCAAATATCTCAAACGGTTTTTTTTCTTTATTTTCATAAACTTTACCTAAGCCGTCTTCAAGTTTATAATTAAAACCCCAGCGAGAAATATAATAAATCGCTTCTTTTGTTCTACCTCCAAAAGTTTCAAGATAATCAGCTTGTTTTTTCGTTAATTTAACTACCATTTATAGTTCTCCTTTATTTCTATATATATTATTATATCAAATTGCTTTCACTTTGTCAAGCATTAGATGTTATTTTTTTATTTATTTCTGCTTTTAATTGTAATGCCCTAACTAATGCACGCTTAGAGTAATCATTTTCGCAAGCGTTATGCAACTTTTTTGACTGCTTTACTAGAAATTCAGCACGATTTAGCCATACTTTGAAAAGTTCATCATTGTGCCATTCTGCTTTTACCATTTCTTCTAATGCACGATACATCCAGCCATACACTTCAGCATGTAAATTAATCGCTTTGTTTTCATAATTAATCATTTTCTGTTACCTTACCTTGTCCTTTTGCTAAGTCTAAGAAAGCCTGTGCTGATTCTTTCGTTACTTCTTCAGGAGTTTCAACCTTTACTTTTTCCACTAGTTCGCTATCTGGTTCTTTTTTAGATTTATTGACACAAGTAAATACTGAATCAACATAAGAAAAATTCAAATCATCATCAAACTGATATCCACGCGCTTTTACTGATAACTTAGAGAAGTCGTTATGTCTACCACGTTTAGGGCTTAACATCAGCATAAATTCTGCCCAAGCTGTAAGAGTAGAACCACCTAAGGCATCACTAGGCTTTACCATATAGGCTTTATCGTCCATTGAGTTTGCATAAGCTGATTTGTTTGCATGAGCTACCAGTAAGAAAGTTACATCTTGAAAGAGCAACTTCAAGCGTGTAATTCTTCTAAGCATTGGCTCGAAGTCTTTACCGTAGATAATATCGCCATTTCTTAGCATTGTCATAAGGTTGTCTAAAATAACGAACTTGATATCATTTTCTTTGATGTACTCATACAATAAATTCATGTGGTGCGAATCATCAAGCATAAACTCGCCACCTGTTAAGAAATGCAAGTCTTCTGGTGCATTATCTTTATTTCTAAGCCTTTTGTTTAACTCTCTGTCCGTGTCCTCATTGTCGATGTATAGTGTCTTACTACGCTTTGTGTCATAACCAAAAAAAGGTAGTCCTTGCGATACCATTAAAGCCATGTGCATTGCTAGAGAGCTTTTAAACGACTTAAACGGTGCTACTAATATTCCAGCTTGCGAACTTGGCATTAAAGTATCAATAAGCCAGTCATCTTTTAAATTTATTAAGTCTTCTCGCTCTTTTAAATGCTTGGCTGTCTGTACTTTATCAAATATGTTAGTCATTTTTTAATCCTCCCCTTTTGGTTTATGGTTTTCAATACATATATTCCGTGCAATGTATTTTCTTGGCTAGTACACCATTCTAGGTTATTTAAATCGTTATTTTGCTTGTTTCCGTCAATATGGTTTACTATTTTTTTATTTTCTGGGTTAGGAATAAAAGCGAATGCTAATAATCTATGTTTTTTCACTTTCAAAGTTCTATTATCAAAACTTACTGAAAATTGATAATAACCGTCTTTGTCTTTGTGCTCTTTTTTTTGTTTACCGTTTTTAGAAAATAGTTTTCCGTCTTTTGTTAATGTGTATCTTTCTAACGTTTTTTTATATAATTCATCATTAAACTTCATTTATTTCTCCTTTAGTATATAATAACAAAAAAGACTTGAAAAGTCAAGCCTTAAATATTATTAAGCAATAAAATGTGAATTAATAACCAAATACACCATAAAAAAGCAACAAATAAATAAATACTTTCGCCTGTAAAGCCTAAATATCCATTTAGAACTATTAGAATAATATCAAAAACAATCTGTAATATAAATCCAATTTTCATCTCTTCTCCTTTTCTTATACCATAGTATCAAATTATTTTACATTTGTCAAGGCTTAATTCCATTTCGTTCTTTTATGAATTTGTTTATACTATCTTGATTTAATCGTTTAGATATTTTTCTTAGTTCATCATTAGTTTTAGCCATTTCGCTTTTATAAACAATTTTTTTAGTTTTTTTCTTTCATCTCTAGCTTCTTGTTTGCACTTAGGACACTTTAAATAACTTAAACCACTAGCTTTTCTCATTTCCTGACACTTAGTACATTTAGATTTCATTTTTTGTTTCTCCTTTTTTCTAATTCAATGCAATGCTTACATTTAGGGTTATCTACATGGATATATTCTTTTACAACTTCTTTTTTTAAACTTTTTATTCTAAGTTGTTCTTTTTTTAAGTCCATGCAGTGTGATATTGACCAGCCACAACCACTACATTTAATGCTTTTCAGTTTGTAAGGTTTGTGTTTTGTTGTATAACTCATCTATTTTCTCCGTTTATTTTATATTTATCAAATCTTAGATATTATTTGAACCAAGATAAATCAATTTCATTAGCTAAGTCAGCAATTTCTTTCAAGGCTTCTTCGTCTGTCATGCTTTTTGAATCACATTCTTTAAGTTTGCGTTCGATTTCATCAGCTGTTTCGATCGCCTCTTCTAATGATTGAGTTCTAATAATATCTTTAGAAACTTGTTCTTGTTTAAGACGAAGTTTTTCTATTTCATCCGTTGTTTTTGGTTGTTCGTTATTTAATTTTTCTCTTATAGCGTCATCTTTTTTTCCATAAGTTTTTCTATAAATAAATTTTTCATATTCATCAGATGTCATTTTATCTGTTTTTGTGTTAAAGTTTTTCATATTTTCTCCATATTTTCTTCTAGCCCAACTTGCCAGTGATTTTTGATTAATGTTGTTTAAATATCTTTCAAAAGAATAAACTGTATAAAACTTTTGTTCATACTCAACTTTATTTGTTTCTTTGTTTATTGAGTATTTAAATGCTCTATCATACATAAAATTCAAGTAATCTGTTTGAAAGTCTCCCAGAAGTGAATCATAATTGTCTCTTTTTTCTATTGTTTCTTTTGAAATTGCCTTGCCTTTAGCTTTGCCTTTAGCTTTGCCTTTAGCTTTGCCTATTGCCTTTCCTTTTGCTTTACCTTTAGCTTTACCTTTAGCTTTACCGATACGACATTTACGACCAGTATCTTTATATTTACATTTTTGGTTTTCTCCGTTACAATTAGAACAAAATTCTTGTCTAGGTCTAGCCATGTTTTTATCTCCTTTCTTGATGATAAATTAATTATATACTTTTATTTTAGACTTGTCAAGAATAATAATATTGTTCGGAAATAACTATTGTTTTTATGCTTGTACATATTTATTTACATTTATTGTTCGGTTTTAGCTATTAATGTGCAAAAAAAAAAAAACGTAGTAGAATATATTAACCTTTAATTTTGGACACTAATAATTATTTTTCCGTACATTTTATTTTTCTTGTTTTCTTAAACCTTTCATAATTCCAGTACATCAAACACTTCGGAATTCCTTTAGAAATCTTACAAACAATAAGCTAATTGTGCTTACTGATACCATACTTTACAAACAGGACACACAATGCACTTACATTCTGCCACTTCTAGTCAAATTGCGGTCAAGCGTAAAACAAAAGCCCTAAGGGGCTAATTTCTTTTTTTATTTTCTCATATAATCTTTAACAATAAATAATATTAAGCAGTACAGCAAGCTAGTAAAAAACAAACTAAATGCAATTATACTAAAAAGTGGATAGAATGAACCTAAAATGCATAGACCTACTATAAAAGCTACAATTGCAAAAATTCCTAATAAAATTAATAAAGCGTAAATATATGTTTTCATTTATTTTCTCCTAAGTCAAAATGTATCGCTGGTTGACTATTCCATAGTTCTAATGTTTCCTTATCTACTTCTGGCTGATTCATGTACTCTCTGTTCATTCTAATCCTTGTGTTATCTACTTTAATTTTAATACGCTTCTTGTATTCTTGCTGTCGTAAGTACATTAGATATTTATCTCTAGCCATTGTTACCTCCTATAAAGAGTATAACATAAAATGCCTACAAAGTCAATCATAGTTTACATAACAGAGGATAACACTATCCCAAAAAGTGCATATGTTATACTATATAAAGAAGTTAAGAAAGGAAAGCAAATGACAGAAGAACAGCTATTATTTAAGCAAGAAACATTGTCAAAAGTTGACTTTAACGAGTTCTTACTTAACGCTGTGGAATGTGGTTTGATTAATCTTGATACAGCTTTAATTTTTAAAGGAGAATAAAGAAATGAACAAAGAACATATTTTAGCACAAAAAGAAGTATTAACTCCAATTGAGTATGAACACTATATTAAGCACTTATTTGATATCGGAGAACTAAGCAAAGAACTTTATGTTGAATTGAGTTCTGATTTATGAGCAAAGCTTTAGCGATTGACTTTAGTACTTCTAATACTGGTTATGCGTTTCGTAATCCTTTAACAAATGAGTATGTAGTTGGTTCAATAGCAGGTGGTAAAAGCAAAGACCCTTTGGAACGTGCAAAACAAATTGCTGACGGCATAACAGAAGTCATTGAGCATTATAACTTATTTGATTATTTTATTTATATTGAAGAACCTATCATCACGTTCAAGTCTAAAGGAAATATCTCATTGATTAGGGCTAACGGTTCTTTCTTAGGAGTAATGCGTAATCGCCATAATATTGGATATGTTGATGTAAGTAATTCAATGTGGTGTGGTTATCACTTAATCAAAGGTAAAAGCAAAGCAAGAAAAGAACAAAGCATTGATATTTTAGAAAGTTATAATATAGTCCCTAAAGACAAAATCAATGACGACATGGCAGACGCGTTCTGTATCTTGCTCTATGTAGAAAGTCAGGAGAATATATAATGATTGTAATTAATATTGCCTTGATTATTCTTGGCATTTTATATGGTGTAGGTTCAGTTACCAACTTTAAGGAGTGGTACTATCGCCATGACTATCTAGCTATTGCATTGAGTGTATTTACATCTATCTTATTGTTAGTGGCTGGAGTATTAAACGTTTTGAATTAGGTTAGTGGCTATCTAGCATAGCGAGGGGTTACTCTTGACCAGTAATAAGAAAATAAAAAAGCTTTATAATGGAGTCTTTACAACAAACAAGGACTTAATAGCACTAGAGGTCACGTCCATTGTAAATGGGTTGTTAGTGTATACCGCAAAAGAAAACTATCCGTTACTCTTGACGATATAAGAAGCTTAAAGAAATTGTTTGGTCTTTGCATATTTTTTCCTAAAGACTAAGGTGTACTGATTGACGGTGCTTAAATGTTATAGAGTTAACAGCCAAGCAATAGGGTGCAAGGTGACGGGAATGCCTTAGTTAAATGAGTGTCGCCAACTAACAGCCCTTTGCAATTAGAGATATAAGTAAGCTGTTATAATAGCCTTGGATACTTCAAATGGTTCGAGTCCATTGTATCTCATTCTCCTTTATTTTATTATATGTTAGTGAACCTTTAACGTAGCTGGCATATAATAACACAGCATAGTATAATAGTATTACAGCTCTGCAAAGAGAAGATGAGGGTGCGACTCCCTTTGTTGTGTTAGTGGTGTATAGTCCATATATGAAGTGCTAAGCTATTGCGCAGTACCTTGGCACAACTAGACAAGCATAAGAGTAATAAGGTGTACTGACGTGGTGTAGGGTTCGATTCCCTGCTGCTCTATTTCAATTGAATAGCTAAGTGACTACATAAGGTCGGGAGTAGTTAATGAGTATCCTGCGGCATACTAACAGCTTAGTGGCATATATAAACTAACGTAACGTTTTCTGTTATAGGAGTTCATAAGTGGTTCGAGTCCATTATATATGTTTACCAATATAGTGTCTGATGAGATACCAGCTACTAATAGTTAGGAATAACAAGATGAGGTAGTCATAGTTAGCAGTATAGTCTAATGGTAAGACAGCATGATAAGTGTGATACGTGGGTTCGATTCCCAATACTGCTATATATAAAGGAGAAGCAAATGATATTTATAGAATGGTGTATTGGTTGGCTAATAGGTACGTTGATTGGCTTAGGCATTGTTGCTTTGATTGAGAGGAACAAATGATTATATTATTATTATTTATTATTGCATTGTTCATTAGTCCGAGCATAGCATTGTTATTGTTGCTGTTAGTTATTAATCCAGTGTTCGCATTGCTATGGCTATTAGTGCGGCTTGCTATTAAACTATGATAGGTATCGCATGGTTTGGTTCGTGGTTGGTTATGCTGGATAGAATGGAATGATTATGGGTAAAGGTAAGCACAATGAATGGCACAAGCTACAGTATAAAGGTGTGTACTGTGACGACTATGAGCCAAGCAATAAAGTAATCAGGAAAAGAATTAAAAATAAAATAAATAAAGAGATAAAGATGATGTTGTCAGAAAGAAAATAAAAATATTTTTTTATATATCCCCCCCCCAT
>Ga0208186_100019_pt1 | contig 28673 bp, 34 predicted proteins | sample Shrwel1BS1Day23_FD_187537 | JGI IMG/M metagenome (GOLD analysis project Ga0208186, IMG submission 187537) | Subsurface microbial communities from deep shales in Ohio, USA - Utica-3 well 1 S-1-Day23 (SPAdes) (version 2) ... | reverse complement strand
CATTGGAACTTATACAGATAAATCTGAGTCAGCTAGTCAAGATCCAAAGAAATATAAATGGAAATCAAACCCTGATTATCATGAATAAAGAGCCTCTGGCTCTTTTCTTTTTGATGTGAATTTGTTATAATTTAAGGGTAATTTAATAAAAAGGAAAATAAAATATGGAAAATAATTCGGATAGAATGGGGTTTGCGTTAATCGCACTTAGCGTCGTAGCTTTCGTGCTGCTTGCTGTGAATGGCACATTGCAACCTACCGTTAAAGTTTTTTTTAATGGCTTTAAAGACTGGCAGACGCAAACATTTGCTGGAATAAATGAATCAAATAAACCAAATTTGGTATCGCCAACGGACGAATCATATGGTACATCGGGAAATGGCGGAATTAATCAACGCATTTTAGTCGCATCATTAGCTGATCAAACTAAAACATTGCAAGATTTAGGTTTTAAATTGGGTGACAAATTAACGGTGACAGCTGATGTATCAGTGCAAGTTAAAAGTGCGTCGGCACCGGGTGGATCGTTTTTTCTTCAATTGGGTGACTCGCCATGGTACGCTGGATTTAGCACGACTGAGATTAATGGAAAATCAGCAACATATCATCAATCCGGCACACTTACGATAAAAGCTAGTGATTTAACCGAAAGAGTTAGAGGCGTGGAAATTAGATTAGATAATGTGCCTAGTACTACCTCTGTTAAGGTATCAAATGTCAGATTCCAAAATGCAAGTGGCGAAACAAAGTAATAATTATAAGGATTATGATTGGGCTTATAATGGAAATTATCCAATAAAACAAGTTGATGATTAATTTTGAAAAGCTAAATTTTTAGCTTTTTTTTCTTGACATGCTTATATAATAATGATATACTTAGTATATATAATAACTGATAAATAGGAAATGAGGCAAAACTTATGATTAAAACTAAGGATACAAAAGAAAAACAAGCTAGAAAACAGTATCTATTATCATATCCAAGAGAGGGAGCTGTATCAGATTGGTTAGAAAAACAATCTAACAAATCGCAAAGTTTGCAATTATTAATTAAGCAATATGTTTCAACCTATGGTTTGACAGATGTTGTAACAACAGCATTAGATAAAACAAATTTATATGATGATACAGAGGTGAAATTATGAGTGTAAGAAAATTTAAATGTTTGGATTCGTTTTCAATTGAGGATAGATTTATTATGCTTGAGGGTAATGTTTATGAAGCTAAGCCTATAAATAGTGGCTATTGTTTGGCATTTGAGTATGGTTCAATGAATTTTACGGATTCATTATTTGGACAAACAATTGAAGCATGGATCGAATCTGGAGATATTATCGAGGTATAAAATGGCACAAAAACAAATTGGATTTCGTTTACCAGATGATGACGATACATTAAACTGGATTGCGGCTCAGAAAAATTTAGGAACGAGTTTTAGATTGGTAATGCGAATGGTGATGAAACAAACAGGTGTTGTTGATTTCACGGATGCTCTTGCCGATGGTGTTGCTTTAGGTTTTGTGCCGGAAGCATATAGGCCGCCTACCGTTGTTGAAAAAGTTGTAGAAGTGCCACAAAAGGTGAAGTCAACGCCTGTTCCACAAGTTAAAACTGAATTAGATTCTATGATTGATAATATAGAGTTGGATGAGATTCCAGCTGTAAGGCCCCAACCTGCACCCGTTGTTGAGGCAAATGTCACGCCACAATTGATTGATCCATTATCAATATTGCAGGCGGATGCAGCTAAGGCTCATGATGGTAAAACGACAGGATTATTGTAATAATAAAATTAAAAACGATGATGGCTATAAGAAAGGTAATTAAAAATGACAACTAAAAAACAAAATGATCTTAAAATTAATGTGGTATCTGGACTTGATTTGGGTAATGGTTATGTGAAAGGTAATAATGATGGTGAAATGGTATCATTTCCATCGGTAGCCGCTAAATTATATAACACAACAAATGACCCAAAAATTTCAGCAGATGAACTTCCAGCCTTTATGTCTAATATTATTAATAATATGGATTTATCATTTGCGTCACCTCTTGTTCGTGACACGGTTCGTCGAGTATTTGGTGAACGAGCTATGACGAGTTCATTTTCACTCGAAGAATTTGACGTATTCTCTCGTCAAAGTAAAGCGGAAGTTGATTTATCAGGAGTATTGGCGTTAGCATCTATTGCCGCTCACGTATTAGGCTTATACTGGAAAAATTATAATGCGTTACCTGATACAACAATCAAAGCTAATGTGGCTTTGGCAACGGCATTGCCTATTGGCGAATTTAAAAAACATACACAAGCCTATCGTGAAGCGTATCTTAATAATGGAAAACATCATACGGTTACATTCCATAATTTTGAATCACCATTGTCAATTGAAATTACGTTTGACGCTGTATATGTTGCTAATGAAGGCGAAGCTGCTCAATATGGTTTAATGCTTGGTGGTGATATGTTCTTGAATATGATTGCGGAAACAGCTCGTAAGCGATTTCCTAATGGCGAATTAGATGAAATTACAGGATCTGATCTAGTTACAGCTAAAAATACATTGGGGATTGATATTGGTGAGGGAACAATTGACTTTGCGGTCTTTACAAATGGAAAATTTAATTCAGATGCGTCAACAACATTCCAACAAGGATATGGAAATGTACTTGAAACAGCGCTAGATCGTTTGCGTAACGAAGCGGGATATCCATATAATTCACGTAAAGAACTTAGCGAATTCCTAACACAAACACCCTCAATTTTAACTCGTAAAAAATGGGAACGTGTGCAAGGCGTTGTACGTGAAGAAGCTGCTAAATTTAGTGATCAATTGATTAACGAAGTATCTAAAGTGTTTAGCCGCCGCGGAAGTTTCGTCGAAGTTGTATTCGTATATGGCGGGGGAGCTACACCTCTTGACGAAAGCCTGTTCACTCGATTACAAACATTGATTGCAGGGTTTGGTGATGAACAATTGCTACCAATTGTATATCTTGATAGTAACTATTCACGATTTTTAAATGAACATGGACTCTATCAATTAGCTGAACGTTTGGTTCCAAAAAATTAATAGATAAAAGTCCTAACAATTTAAGGTTAGGACTTTGTTTTATGTTATAATAGAGAAAAATAAGAAAGGTGTTAGCAAATGACAATTAAATCATTCATTGAAAAACCTAAAAATAAAATTATAGTAGGAGCATGCGCTGTCGTGTTATTGGCGGCGGGTGGTTTCGGCGCTTATAGTTTGTATCAACATGACGATAATGGTCCAAAAACTGTTCCAGATAAAGCCGTTACGATTAGTAAAATTAAAAATGTATCGAAAGATGATAAAACAAGTCAACTTGCAAATTGGAGAGGTTATAAATATGAGCAGAATCATCATGGTAATAAAATAGCATCAAAAGATGATTTGTCAAAAAATGATACCATCGGTTTGTATAGATATAGTATGGGAACAGAATTGTCTCAAAATTTAGCTCAAGATAATGTATCTTTTGATTTTTATACACCATACCCCGTTTTAGATGACTCGGGTAAGGTTAAATATATTGAAACATCTCCCGTGAAAAATACAAAAGCATTTGATACGTCAGTTAGTTTAGTTCGTGATGCTTTGAAATCTGTACCCAATATAGATAAAAATACACCAATTCATGTTTTGTATGGAAATGAGATCGTTGCGTCAACGGATAATGCTAAAGCACCTAATGTTAAAAAAGATAGTAAGAAAAATAATGAATTTGAATTTTATACTCAAAATTATAAGTTTACAGATAATGATTCATTCCTAAATCATGAATTTTTCAATAAAAAGAATCTATCAATGAAAAATATTATTAATGGTGAAAAAATAACATTAGATCATGATTCATATCTATCAACTCAAACGGATAATAGTATTAATCCAATTGATATTGTTGGTGAATTTACCAAGGATGGTAAGGGATCAGTGACCGTTACGACCCCTCGCGATTTTAATTCATGGGAATCACGTGATCGAGAACAATTTTATTATCAAATTGAACGAGCGCTTGCCCCATTTGTATACGAATCTAAAACATTCCCACAAATTAAACTTGTATCAAATGATAAAACAGTAGCCACATCAGTTAACAAGTAAGTGAAAGAGGGATTATCCCTCTTTTTTAGTAAGGATTTATATGAAAAAACGAAATTATGGACTATTTTATATCAAAATATTGTCTATATTATCAAGTATTGCATCAGCCGGATTTGCTTATATTTTTGTAAGTGACCTAATGACCCGATTATTTAAATTATCAGATCCCTATTATAAAACATATATGATTATTGGTTGCATCTTTGTCTTTGGTTTGTTTTTCTCACTTACACAAGTTTTAGTCACATTCTTTCAGAATATCGCTTTAATTGCAAAAAATACATCACAAAGCTCAAGCCAAAACAAAAAAGGCAAAAAGAAATGATTATAGGATTCAGAATGACATGAGAACGCCTCAGATTGGCTTGTATTGAATTTTAAAATCAATTTGAGCCTAGTTATCGGAAAACGGAAAGAAGGGCTTAAATGCAAAAATATGAGCTTATGTAATAGTACAAAAAAATACCATTAATTAATGGTATTTTCTGTTTCTAATGGTTTTTTACTGATTGAATCGTTGGAAATGATTTTAACCATTGATGTTTCCCCAACATTTTTGATTACAAAATTAATTTTTAATTGGAATTTTGACGACAAATCATTAATCACATTAATGGACTTAACTTCATGTAAATCGTTTAGTTTTATTGCAATTGTTTGTTCGTCTATTTGCTCAGTAGGAATATCGTTATTATAGACCATTTGTAATTCTTGATTAATATAGACATCATCAATGAGTGAGACGGTATCAATGTCAATAATGTATTGTGCATTTTCTTCAATCAATCGGTCATATACCGTTTTTGAAATAGTTGCGACATCAGAAAGTTCATCAAAGTTAATGTTATCAAACAATGAGTTTAACATATTTGCCGTCTTGTTGTTAATGTAATGATCAAAGACCATTAGAGCGCCTTTAATTCCGATTAATAAAACCACACCCATTAATAATTTTGTTAAAAATAAATTCGTATGGGTATTTGAGGGGTCAGGGTTGTACGCTGATATTGCCATAAGATTAAATGATAGAATTAGAATTTTTGAAATTGCTGATTTGAATATTTTAATACTATGATCAAATTGGTTATTACTATAGTTTGGTTTTATCCAGTCGATAATGGACGTAATGAGGACAAATAATAGTTTTCCTAATAATAATGCGGCAATCAGTGTCGCTACAAATGATGTGACATCAGATGCAACTTTTGTGTCAGAAAATGATTGTGATGCAAAGATTTGAACAAATAGAAGAAATACCCATATGGCTATTATTCCTGCCACAATTCTGATTGTCAATGAAATCAAGCTTGATATTTGAGTGAGTGATTTGATCGTATTGTAATCTTTTAGTTTAGGGTTTTGCTTATATATTTTTCTTAATTCCATGTACAATTTAAATTGCGTATATAACGGTGCAACTTGTTTATTTTCATTATGATAATCATATTTTTCTGTCACTTGTATGATGGCATTAATGATTGATATTATTGTTACTAATCCAAGTAAAATCATTAAAATAAAACTCAGAGTGGCACTGAATACATCATCTTTAGCTACCATTTGATGAAATGTTTTAGACAGGCCGGTAGCCGCAATGGTTAGAGCCGGAAAAACAAATACAATAAAAATTTTCTTTAAATAAAACCATGTTTTTGTTATTTTTTCTGGAGCTGGTGTGACTTTTTTATTGAGCATTGCTGCGTCCTTTCTGTGTGAGCATAATGAGGTGGTAAAGTAATGGCTTTAAATTAACATATTTACTTTTGCTCCAAATGTTTTTAACTTGGAATGCTATATCATTGCCATCAATCGTCATACGTAACGTAGAGGTGAAGACTGACTTGCCGTCATTTAAGTGAATAGCTTCTGGCTCTGTTTGCGAAATTTCTAAATGTGAAATTTGAGAATAAGAAATATGCTTGATTTCCGAGGATAAAGTCGCATGCTTACTGTAAAGAATGAGGCCAATACCTGTAACATAAAGGATAGACGTGCCATCTTGAGTCATAGGTTCAACCGGAAGTTTTGCATGTATAACGCTATCATTCATATTTGTTGGCAAAATTTCAGCTAACTCATTTTTAGCTTGAGTAATATGATCATTTGCTTGAACGACGGATACAAATAATGTATCATCTTGATGCGTTGCCTTGATATTTAATGGTTTTCCATAAATTTCATGCTGTAAGTTAGATTGGTAATAGACCATAAAAATCCTTTCTTAAAGATCACGCATAAGTGATTCGTTATTATATTTCCTTTTTTGAATTTTAGACCAACCATTAGTCTCAACTTCACCCGCATCATTGATATGTACAATTTTTACAAACGATAGTTTGCTATTAAGTTCTTTTGTATAAGGATTTGATCGAGTATAAATTAAAGCTGAAGCATTAGGCAAATTTAATTCACCTGATTGATATTTTTGAGTAAAGTCGTCATCAGTCATATGCTCTAGTACAAGCCTAGCACAAAGCATGATATCATGATGGGCGACACAAACAACATTTTCACCAGCATTATCGCGATGCAATTTTGAAAAGAAAGAATTAAGTCGGCCCTCAGCTACTGAGGCTAACGATTCGCCTCCTGGTGGTGTCCAATATAATGGGTCTTTGGTATGTAAATCATAATTACGAGGATAATCTAATTCAAATTGTTTTGTTGGAATAGAATCAATATCACCCCATGATCGCTCACGGATTTCTCTTAGTAATTCCCATTTAGGATTTTGAAGTCGTAATAACCCAGCCGTTTGCCGCGTTCGTAAATACGGGGATACGTAATGTCTGTCAAAAATCATTGCTTCAGATCCGTTTTTCTTGAAAATTTGACCAATATTGTGCGCTTGATTTTTTCCTTTTTCAGTGAGACCCCATGATCGGTCAGGGTGTGTGACTGACTTTTCAGTCAAAGATTCGTTGTTCTTAATTTTTTCATAGAGTTCATTTGCTTGACTTTCGCCATGCCTAATGAAGACTAATGTTTTTGGCATTGTCATGTCTATTTTTTTCCTTTCGTAAATACGCCAGCAATATCATATAGTGTTTTGACTTGCTTGATGTATCGTTCTTTTGTTTTTGCTAAAATATTATCTGTTGGAATAATATTTGTTCTTTCAAAAAGTAATTCAGCATCAACTTCAAAAGAGATATAAATAGTAATAAAACGAGAGACAAATATTGGCATTAACATTATGGTTTGAAAAACGGTCATAAATTTATGTCCGTCATAAGGATGAATCCACGATGTTTTCAATATAAAATTGACAATATTGATTGATAATATCACGGATGTTTTGGTGTGACGTTTCATCCGTTTGTATGTGCTAATTACTAAACCAACATAATACACGATAAGTGATATTATAATGATTGTTAGTGTTTTCATAATAGTCCTTTCTAGCGATGAGCGATTCCACGATATTTTTCTTTTCGTTCAAAATTTCGCAATTTTTGTTGATTTGTTGAGGTTCTGGCTTTTGGATTCATCCAATCATTAAGTTGATACTCTGTGATTAATGGCTCATCCGCGTCCATACGAGAGCTAACACGATAAGGGGACTTGAACGATTCAACCCATGTTGTTGAATCAACAATGATTGTTTTCATTATATCAATAAATGATTTTTTGCTCATGGGTTTACCCATAGGGTTATTTTTAGATGACCAAGACACAAATAAATCATAAAGAAATTGTGTAGGCAAGAATTTCCATTGGAATTGGTCTTCCAATTCTTCCCAAAATTGTAATACAGGATTATTTGTAGATTTATATTCATCGAGTAAATAGCTTGTTGCTTTTGGCTCAATAAACTCTGTGAAGTTAGTATGCAATGCTTTATGCAAGACGTACTCTAATACATCTTGACGTTTGATGTAGTCAGTTTTAATGTATTTTCTTTCACCATTATTGGTAAATGATTTTAAAAACGGTACAAGAATCAAACGACGATAAAATGAATCTGATTTATCACGAGTTTTTGGCAAACCATTCAGCATTTGAATATTGGCACCATAAAATTTATAGGGAAATGGCTTTTCAAACTTCCCATTGATAATAATGTCATCACCAGTTATAGATGCTTTAAAGTCACGGACAGAATCAATATATTGATCCACATCGTTCTCGTCCGCAATGTTGGCTATCGAATCAACTAATTGGACTTTCATAAACTCATGTTTGAAATCATTTATGGCTAATGAACTATAATTGCCATTACCCAAAAGGTTTTTAATTAATTGGCCAATTGTACCTTTACCATTATTACCAACAGCTGAATAGAAAAAGATAGCTTTTCCACGAGAATATGTCCCATGAATGGAATCTGAAAATACTTGCCACAATAATGTCTTAACTTCGGTATCATTATTACTTAATTCAAGGAGCCAAGATTCAACGTCCCATGTGTAGCCATCATCGGCAACGATGACAGGATTAACAGGGTTCTCTGTGTAGTCAACAGCCAATTTTGATAAGTAAATGAAATCAGGAGTGAAATCAAGAAGCTGTTCTTTTGATTTTGAATAAATTCCATTACGAACAGGAATAAGATCAGATGATGTTTCACGCATTTTGGTTTCAACCATTGTTTCAATCATGCTCACAATTTCCAAACAATTGCGAATAGATGCCGTAGGCATAACCATACGCATTAGTTTTTGTACATATTTTGGATTAATTGTATAAAGTCCATAGTATGGACTTTTTGGATCATTTTGATAGACACCCAATGCTGTTTCCGCTGAATTATGACTGGCTTTTATGTTGACGAAATTTAAACATGAGGCTAAAATGACAGCCGTGTCTAAATCAGATAATGCGTTTGGCGTCTTAACTTGAACACGGGGAGCTAGTCCTGTGTTCGCCGACTCAACGTCAAGCCTTTTGTTCTCTAATGCCGTAGCTCCTAATTCATGAAGAAATTTAAGAGTAATATTGTCATTAGCCGGATATGGATGTGCCCGTAAGGCATCTTGTATATAAGATTGCATGTTGAACTGTATCAGTTCTGAATTGTTATATTGACCATTTGCCATGGTTTAATATCCTCTCACTCAATTAATTAAAGGCATGCAAATCATCATAAAACAACACAAAAACCAATGATAGTTGATTTTTCAGTATGTGTGTGTTAAAATATCAATTGTAGATTCATATATGATGACGACATGGCTGCCAACCATGTCTTTTTTTTATATATTATTGTTTTGCTAAATGGTCGCGAACGTATGAAATACCATTGAATACTGTACCGACTGAGACATGGAACACATTCGCAATATCACGCATCGATTTACCGTCATCATGGTACATACGGTAAAAATCTTCATAATGTTCAGTTTTTATTCGTGGTCTACCCCCAGTGTGAGGCTTTCTTTGTGGAAGTGGAATATTCATATTGTTTATCCTTTATGTTCATATATTGTTTTTATAGTATATCACGTTATTTGAAAAAACACAAATTTAAATTTGAAAATAATGGAGTTGATTAAATTGAATTATTATATTGATTCTCGCTCATATTTGACCCCTCTCGCGCCGTTTAATTATGGTTTGGTATAATTATGCCACTTTGATATAAAAACGCTTATACGCAAAATTAGAGCCATTTATTAAAAGTGGCTCTTTTTTATATTAATTTGAGTAGTAATTTTTTTTTAGAAATACATTGGAAAAGCCTGAAGAACCATGATATGACTGATTTTGTAAAAGTGGCTACAAAACGTGTAGCCAAATGTAAATTTCGCTTTCACTATGGTATGACTGACTTTTCAGCACTTCATCAATACATGAAAATGAGTCGTGTTACATCGCAAGTGTAGCCAAAATGGGCAAAAGTGTAGCCAAAATGGCAAAAAGCGTGACACCAAAATGGCTTAATACAGCGGTTTATGAGTATTTGGCTACATTGGCTACACTTAATATTATACCATACACACGTACATACACGCATACACATGTATACGTATAATCTTTTTACAAGTGTAGCCAACGTAGCCATTAAGGTTGAACCCGCATGGTTGACACAAAGTTGTGTCACGCGGTGGCTACAAAAACGACGATTTGGCTACACTTTGACATTTTTTATGTCTTTATTTTCGTGTATAAAAGGCATGATGAAAGCGCCAATAATACGATAGCCACGGGCATTTTTTGATGTATTATGCTGGCTACATTTTGGCTACAAAAAGTGTAGCCAACGAAAAATAACTAATTTTTTGAAAGTAGATGCCAAATATGTTATTATGTATATAACGAAAATATAAGTAGAATTGGAGGCAATTGGTTATGATGGATAAATATGCTGAACGAAAATTGGAATTTCAACGTAAACAGGTAAAACAGCTTAGTAAAGTTAAGGATTCTCGATATTACGAACAGTTGAAAGTTTTGGAAGCATTAGAAACTGATCAAAACTATTTATATAGTGAGCATCTTCCCGTTACTGAGGACTCATGGGAAAATAAATATCATAATCTTTTATCTAAATTGGTTAGAAGTCCATTCTATATGGAAGAATTGGCTGCTTTGAATGAGTTATAATACAAAAACGATATTAATGAGATGTCATCATTTAAATTCGCTTCTTGAAGAAAAAAATATTAAAGCTGAGATTACGTTAGTTGGGGGTAGTGCTTTAGCTTTTAATTGTGATGATGCTCGGCGTTCGGTTGATATAGATGCACATGTAAACAATACTACGTCAAAAGATATATCTAAATTGTTAGATGAGGTGTTAATTGATACAAATGTAAGTCTGGTTGCATCTGTTCCTGACTTTGATGACTGCAAAACATCACTTGTGAAGGAATATTCTAATCTCGTTGTTAATGTATTGGATATTACTGAATTGGCTGTCACTAAATTATTTACAAAACGAGATAAAGATTTAGACGATTTAGTTTCGTATATTTTACCCAATATACAGGATGAGGATATAATAACGTTACGTGAAATGATCAAAGAATATGTCACATATTATGTTGGAGACTTGAACTCTAAAGATCTTAACTTAAATAGCAGTATGATAGAACAATATAGATTAATATAAATATATGTTGATGTTCTTTTTTCATGATAGCTATACACTTTGGTTGACAAATCCGGTACACAATATGTCATCAATAAGCTTGATAATAAAACGATGAAATTCCAACAAGTAAGTAAAAAAGGAATGCTTGGTACAACTGATTCCGTGAAATTTAGCAAAATTAAATCTTAAATGAATATTAATGTTTTAATATTTGTGATATAATTTTGTTTGAAAGGAGTCTATCACATGGACGATGAAATTAGAACAAAATGGAATTGGGGTGCATTCATGAACCCTATTTGGTTTGCAATTGCAAATCGATCATGGCTATTGTTTTTAAACTTAATTCCTATATTTAATATTTTTTGGGTGTTTTATGGGGCATTGAATGCCGAAACGTGGGCCCTCAATGAACCTAAAAATGAATACAGAGATGAACTAGAATTTCGACGGGTTATGGACGGATGGAATCGTGCAGGTCTTATTATGTTTATCGTTAGTGCTGTTTTCTTTTTATTATATTTCTTCATGTTTGCTTCTGTTTTTTCAGCAATCTTTAATTCAGTGGATCCGTCACAACCAAATTTGAATGATTTGGTTGGAGTTATTAAATATTAAGGAATAATATATGTACAATGTATACGTTAATGATATAAGATCACCTACATATTAATGTCAAAATAATTATTGCAAGATAGTTGCTTGAATATATTTAAATATAATATTCAACATTTAAATTAATACGAAAGGTACATATAATGAGTACAACAACCAAAGGAAATTTGAAACCAGGGCCAAAACCAAAAGCCGACTCAACAGGTAAATTGGATAAACGTCGACGTGATAATAAAGATACACCAGGAAATACACCTATGTTAAAACCGTCTAAACATAAAAAATAAGACATTAAGACCTAGAAATCTAGGTCTTTTTTTATTCATTCGACGAATAATGGTTGAAATATCAGGTGAAATGTGATATAATCGTTATATAATAAAAATATAATAAAGGATGGTATTTCCAAATGGCATTAACATCAGAACAAGAGCAACGAATATGGACAATGTTGAATGAGACACGAGGGCAGATTGGTCTGACCGCATATAAAGACTATATTTTTGGTCTATTATTTTATAAATATTTATCGGATAAAATTGAAAAAATGGTAACAAGCGATGGACAAGATTCTTATGCAGATGAATTGCGTGACATTATGGCTGATACTGATTTGTTAGATGGTGTTTATTCCGACTTTGGGTATATTATTGAGCCCGGCTATTTGTTTAGCGATTGGGCTACGGCTATTGATTCAGATACATTCAATATGGGGATGTTAATTGATTCTTTTGCTAAATTTAAACAGAATATTAGACCTGAAGCTCAAAGCGATTTTGATGGAATCTTTGACGGAATGCGATTTGACAGTGCTGATCTTGGCAATAATAATCAATCACGAGTACGTGTGATGACATCTATTATCAATATGCTTCGTTCTGATGTGTTCGCATTGAGTAACGGTGATACTGTATCTGACTTGTATGAATATCTCCTGAGTAAGTTTGCAACAGCTCTTGCGTCAGATATGGGCCAATTCTATACACCACATGAAGTGTCTGATATTATGGCTCGTATTTTGACAGCTGGACGGGAAAAAGATAAAAAAGTAAGTATTTACGACCCAACGGTTGGGTCAGCTTCATTACTTTTAACGGCAGCTAAATATATTGAAAGCAATGGACAAAATGGGGCTATTGAATATTTTGGGCAAGAAAAAGACGCTACGCCGTATCGTTTGGCTCGAATGAACTTAATGATGCACGGTATTAAATATAGTGATATCAATATCAAGCATGGTGATACCTTACTTGATGACTGGCCTGACGGAAAAGACGCTACAGGAAAAGATCATGCTCGGATGTTTGATATGGTCATGGCTAATCCACCTTATTCAGCAAAATGGGATAATACAGATCGTGCGTCAGACCCCCGTTGGTCTGAGTATGGTGTTGCTCCTAAAAGTAAAGCGGACTATGCCTTTCTTCTTCATTGCTTGTATCACTTAAAACAAGACGGAAAAATGGCGGTAATTTTACCACATGGTGTCTTGTTCAGAGGTTCAGCTGAGGGTCGTATTCGTCAAGCTTTGCTTGAAAAAGGCAATATTGAAGCGGTCATTGGACTGCCTGCCAACTTGTTTTTGAATGCGGGTATTTCTGTATCAGTAATCATTTTGAGTAAAAATAAACAAAACAAAGATGTATTGTTCGTTGATGCCTCTAATGACTTTGAAAAAAATAAAAATCAAAATCAATTGACTGAAGAAAATGTGTCTAAAATTGTTGATACGGTTATCAATAATAAAGAAATTGAAAAATATTCACGAGTTGTGTCTCTTGATGAAATTAAAGAAAATGATTATAACTTGAATATTCCACGATATATTGATACATTTGAAGAAGAACCAGAAATTGACTTAGCTCAAGTTACATCCGATCTTTTAGCTATTGATGATGAAATTAAAAATGACAACAATGAATTGCTGTCAATGTTAGATGATATGGTTGGTACTACTCCTGATGCTGATGCAATGTTGCAAACAATGAAAGGTAATTTGAAGAAATTATGGTAAATAATCCTAATATTAGATTCGCAGGGTTTGCTGACGATTGGGTACAATGTGAATTTTCAAATTTAGCTAAAGTAAGACGGGGCTTAACATATAAACCATCTGATGTTCGAGATTATGGTATTAGAGTTCTTCGTTCTTCCAATATTGCAGAAGATACTTTTTTAATTAAATCGGACGATGTCTTTGTAAATAAAGAGGCAGTTAAAATTGACAAAGTGAAAAATGGAGATATCCTTATCACTTCGGCAAATGGATCTAGCCGTTTAGTTGGTAAGCATGCCTTGATTAAAGGGGTTAACGATGATACCGTTCATGGTGGATTCATGCTTGTAGCAAGGGCTAAAAACCCGGAATTTGTAAATGCAACTATGAGTTCTTCATGGTATAGTAAATTTATAAACAATTTTGTTTCTGGTGGGAATGGGGCAATTGGTAATCTAAGTAAATCAAATCTCGAAGATCAAAAGGTTTATGTTCCTAGCGAAAAAGAGCAACAAAAGATTGGTTCAGTATTTTCAACCCTTGACCACAAAATTGGGCTTGAAGAACGTCAAATTTCATTATTAAAAGACCTTAAAAAAGGCTACTTACAAAAAATGTTCCCTAAAAATGGTGCCAAAGTTCCTGAATTGCGATTTGCGGGGTTTGCTGACGATTGGGAAGAGCGTAAGTTGGGGGAACTTTTAACAGCGATAAAACGTCCGATTAAAATGCAAGATGACGATACCTATCAGCTAGTTACTGTAAAGAGAAGGAACGAAGGTATAGTATCACGAGGGTTGTTTAAAGGAAGCCAAATACTTGTTAAAAATTACTTTGAATTACATGCAGGCGATTATCTTATTTCAAAACGTCAAGTTGTACACGGAGCTAATGGAATAGTTCCTAAAGATATGGAGGGAGCTATTGTTTCAAATGAGTATTTAGTATCAGTTGGGAACAAAAATATAACTACAGATTTTCTGACTATTATTTCTAAATTGCCCATAATGTATAAAATGTTTTTTCTTAGTTCATATGGAATAGATATTGAAAAGTTAGTATTTAATGTAAATGACTGGAAAAAAAGAGAAATTTCTATACCATCATTACAAGAGCAGAATAGAATAAGTTCTTTCTTCAAACAACTTGACAATGCACTTACCCTTCATCAGCGTAAGTTAGATTTGTTAAAAGACCTTAAAAAAGGACTCTCGCAACAAATGTTTGTATAATAGAAAAAGGAGACGTATGTCAAATTCAAAAAAGAAGTGTGTAGCTGATTATGATAAAGTTATTGGAAATGAGGGATTCACGTCGATTACTAGCTTAACGTTTGAAATGAAGACATTGATCAAAAGTATTCAAAGTGTAATGAATAATCGTGAGATTGGTAAAACTGTATTGGATAAAAATTCGGGATTCAATGTGTTTGCTAAGTCCGATGCTGCCGCATTAGATGACGCTATTGGGGAAATGAAACATGATTTAAAGGAAAATCGAGTATTAATTTCAGTTTCCAGTAAAACTGTGGATAGAGTGAAACCCTTAAAGACATATTTAGAGGGAGCTGGCATTTCTACATTTTTATATGAAGGCGCTATTCAATCTGGTGAAGATTTTAATCAAAAAATATTAAACGCAGTAAATGATGCCGAATTAGTTATATGTTTTATTGACGATAATTATTTATGCAGTGAGTTTTCTATTGCTGAATGCATTTACAGCTTTGTATCAAATGATACTGATGTTTGTCTATGGATTGATTCGTCTGTTGATATTGATTTATCTGATAATAAAGAATTACAATATTTTAAATTGTTGAAATTTATTAGAGCAAGAATTCAGACGACAAATATTGACAACAAAAAAGCTATAGCCAAGGATTTAACAAAACTTAAAGAATTTAGTGATGTTGATTTATTGGAGTTAAACCCATTTTGTGAAGTATATGAAAGTATGTTAAATCAAAAATCAAAAGATTAGGTTTAATGCCTAATCATTTTGCGTAAAGAAAGGAAAATAATGGCAGAAGCTCAATTTGAAAAAGCCCTTATATCAAAATTAGAATCAATAGGCTGGACGTATCGAGACGACTTGTCTAACGTTGACGCCAAAAAATTGATTGACAATTGGCGTAATGTATTATATCAAAACAATAAAGACAAATTAAAAGAGCCCCTATCCGATAGTGAATTCAGTCAAGCTCTAAATGTAATTATGTCGACACGAACGGTATATGAGACGCAAATGCTTCTTGTTGGTACAGGTGGTGTTGGCTCTATCCAAATTATACTGGATAATGGGGATCTTTGTGATTTGGAAATTTTTAGACAAGATAATGTTGCTGGTGGTACGTCATCTTACGAAGTTGTGAATCAAGTTCGATTTACAGAGTTATCACGATCTTTAAAATCAAAACGTATTATTGATGTTTTGCTATTGATTAATGGATTGCCTGTTGCACATATTGAATTAAAAGATGAGAATTTGCAAAGTCAATGGACGGCATTTGAACAATTCAGAGGTTATACAGGCGATGGCATGTATAATGGCTTCTATAATTTTGTACAAGTATCATTTATTATGAGTCAACATTCAGGACATTATTTTGCGCGTCCTGATACTCCTGATTATTTTAATCGAGCCTTCGTGTTTGGTTGGCGTGACGCTAATGGTAATGATGTAACGGAGTATAATGCATTTACGAATGAAATGTTAGGTATTCCAGCGTTACACCGTTTGATTACTAATAATATTATTGCAGATGGACTGAATAAAAAGACAATGGTCATGAGAAGCTATCAGATTGGCGCTATGCGCGCGATAATGAATCGGCTTAGAACTTTACAAGAATCAGGTGAAAACGTTCAGTATGGTGGATATATTTGGCACACGACAGGTTCAGGTAAAACTGTAACATCATTTAAGGTTGCTCAAATGATTTCATCAAAATCATTCATCAAAAATGTAATTTTTGTTGTTGACCGTGTAGACTTGGTCGATCAAACGTATGATAATTTTAAAGATTTTTCATATGAACATTTACGAGATCGAGTGGTTAAATCTTCAGGTAAATCGTTGAAACATAAACTGAAAAATGGGCAAAATATTGTTGTGATGTCGTTACAAGGACTAGATGCGGCTGTTAAACGAGGGCTAACAAGTGATGATCGAATGGTGATTATTATGGATGAAGCCCATCGTTCGGCTGAGGGTGATATGGTTGCCTCAATAAAACAAGCATTGCCAAATACAACATGGTTTGGGTTTACGGGAACACCTAATTTTTATAGTTCAGATGAACTCAATGTGCAGACAAGTCGAATGATTTCTACTCAAGATATATTTGGTCCTCGATTACATTCATATACAATAAAAGATGCAATTGGTGATAAAAATGTCCTGGGATTTGATGTGTCATATATGGATGTAACCTATGATGGAAGCAAAGGCCCATTTGGGATTGATGATTCTATTAAATACACCAATACAAAATACCGTGAAGCTATTGTTGATGATATTGTATCTAATTGGGATAAACATGCAAGTGGCGCTTTGACTAATAATGTAAGAGAGAAAAAAGTGTTCCATGGTATGTTAGCCACATCCGGAAAAGAGTCAGCCGCAGCTTTATATCGTTTATTTAAAAAGAAATACCCAGAACTCAATGTTGTATTGACGTATTCGGCATCAAATGATAACAGTGGCCGTATATTAGACGAAGAATTAAAACGAGCAATTGAAGACTATGTAGAAAAATATAATGTACATGGAATTTTGAATGCAAAATATATGGCTAATGCTTATTTACAAGATATTGTTAAACGTTTGGCCCATAAAGGGAATTATTCAGCCGATGGCACTCAATATATTGATTTAGTTATTGTATCTGATCAATTGTTGACAGGTTTTGATAGTAAATATGTAAATGTCATTTATTTAGACAAGATTATGCGTGAAGGACCTTTGATTCAAGCGATGAGCCGAACCAATCGAATCTTTGATGACCGAAGTAAACCTTATGGTAAAGTTCGATTTTATCGAGATCCGGATCAAATGCGTGAAAATGTAGAGAATGCTTTGCGTATTTATACATTGGGCGGAAATGATACGCAAGAAGATATTTCCGATGATAGAGTTGACGTTGAACAATTGGAAGATGACTTAATTTTAGCTCGACCTTTAGTCGTTGAGATTAAAGCATTAGCCGAAACGTTGGATCGATTACGAGAATTAAGCGGGTTTGATTTTAGCATTAATCCTAAATATGAAAAAGATAAAAAAGAATTTGTCCAAATTGGCGTTATGGCTATGGATAAATTGATGGAATTAGAACAGCGGGGTTATGATTTAGGTTCTTCTGTTACAAATGAGAATACGGGTGAAGTCGTGACCCTAAATCTTGATTCTAATGCTTTTGGTGCACTAAAGGCTCGTATTAACGATGTTAATCAAGATTTACCTGAGATTAATCAAGTTGATTTGACGGATATAAGCTTGGCTATTCAGCAAGTTGCTGAGGAAGTTATTGATTATGATAAACTGTGCGAGTTATTTAATGCCTATTTAGCTGAACGTACCGAGCCTAATCGTGTGGCAATTACAGACCATGCTGAAACTTTACAAGAATCAGAGGCTCGAGAGGTTAATAAAATTCTTGATAAAATTGATTCGGGGCAAATTACGGATAAGAGATTTACGGTTGAAACGCTCAACGAGCATCGCCGCAAAATTCGTGAGGATGATGTTGAACTTGCTATTCGAAAATGGTTGGACACAGAAAATGCATTGATGCATAAATTTAACGTATCCTATAATGAATTTAAACCAATCTATGATATGTATAAACCAGGATTGAGTGCCACTGAAAACAACGAGAGTGACACAGCATTGATCGTTGTGCTTGATGCAGAGGGTATGACTAATTATAAGGAACGTGTCCGGTTACGGTCTGATTTATTTGCCTTATTTGATTCGTTGTAAAAAAAAGACCTATAATGGTCTTTTTTGTTAATAGTTTGTGCCAATTTTAGTTTGAGATTGATTGGATTTATGATATAATTAAAAGAAATGGCTCTCAACTGGTTGATATGTCATCATTTAATGAATGGGTAAGTAAATCTAAAATGCTTACATTAAAAATTCTAGGAAGACTCTAATTGCATATATGGAAAAACAAAACGAAACCAAACGTGTAACTTTTGTAAATAAACTTTCAATTGTGTCGTTGGTAACGGCTACTCTTTTAAGTGGTGCTATTTTAAGTTCGCATCAGGCTCATGCCAATACCATTAATGATTATATTAAACATGGAATGACGCAAAAAGGTTGGACTGCGGCAAAAGAAGAAAATCGCATTGGTGGAATAAAGCATAAGAATAATTATAATAATGGTAAAGGTCATCCAACAATGATTATCAATCATGATACGGCAAATCCAAATTCAAATATTGATGGGGAAATTGCGTATATGACTCGTAATCAAGAATCCGCTTTTGTTCATGAATTTGTAGATGGAAATCGAATGATTGGTATTGCTGACACAGATTATTTGGCGTGGGGCGCTGGCCCTCAAGGAAATGGTCGTGGTGTTCAGGTTGAACAAGTTCATGTTCATAGTAAAGATGATTTTGCCAAAGAATTACTTAATTTGGCTCAGTTTAATGTTAAAATTATGAAACAGTATCATTTAACTCCGTCACTTGGCCAACCAAATGGGTCAGGTTCAGTCTGGACACATGCTATGGTTAGTCGTTATTTAGGTGGGTCAGATCATGGCGACCCTGATGGATATTGGTCACAAAATGCACGCCAATGGTTTGGTACAACTTATAATGTTAATGACTTTGAATCTTTGGTTAGTGATATGTATTATAATAAGGTTCAGCCAACAGCTCCGGCATCAATTCAATCTAAAACTAAAGTTACTCAGAGTGGTGGTAACTTTGTAGCGGATGTAACGGTATCTGGTGATACGAGTCGGATCACTGAAGTTCAAGTGCCTACTTGGTCAGATGCTAAACAAAAAGATATTAAGTGGTATGCTGCAACCAAAATCAACGCAAATACTTATCGTGTAGTTATTCCTACGTCTAATCATAAGAGTACTGGGAATTATACTTTCCATACATATATTCGATCAAATGATGGAAAATTTACATTTAAAAATTCTAATTCATTAAAATATAATGTAAATAATGTAACGGGTAAGACCGAACATAGTATTGTTAATGGTAAACTTCTTATTCGTACTACATTATCGGGTGATGTTTCCCGCGTGACGAAAGTTGAAGTACCAACATGGACCGACAAAAATCAAAAAGATATCAAATGGTATCCGATGGTTAAAAAGTCAAATAATGTTTATGAATATGTATTTGATGGACTTAACGGTAAAAATTATGGTTTAATTAATACTCATGTTTATGCCACATCGGATGGATGGCAATCAAAGAATATTACTATAAATGGATTTGATTTTGCAGCACCTAAAATCAATGGTACAACTAAAACTGAAATTAAAGGTTCAAATATTGAAATCACGTCACATATTACGGGTGATGTGAATCGAATTGATTTTGTACAATTTCCAACATGGCATGATCCTCATCAAAAAGATTTGAAATGGTATCGTGCAACAAAAGTAAATGCAAATGATTATAAGGTCACAGTTCCATTAAGTGATTATAAAAATGCTAAGGGTAATTATATTACACATTCTTATATTAGAACCACTGACGGAAAAGATCAAAGTTATGCAGCTAATACATATACGAATGGCACAACAGCACAGGTAGCGCCAAAAGCAGTACCAAAAGCGCCAACACCAGCACCAGCACCAAAAGTAGAAGCACCAAAGGCCCCTGTAGCACCTGTTCAAAATAAAGATATTGTTGTTACATCATCAAAGGCAATTGACACGTTAGGAACAATTAAAGTATCAACGGCTAATGCCAATATGTATCAAGGTAATCCGCCATTAACAAAAAATGGTGGAAAAGCGGTAGCTAATACATCAAGTCGTAATGGTCAAACGTTTAGAGTATTGAGAGAATCAATCCTTTCAAATGGTCAAACCTTTAGTTATGGGCTGTTTGGGGATAAACAATATTACTGGATATTAAAAGATAATCTTAAAGATATTCAGGTAACGCCTGCCATTAAATCAGATGATGTTTTGTCTAAAACTAAAATTTATGGTATAATTAGTAGAAATGCTTTAGACATTTATAAAGATGACCCACGATACAAAGTGGCAAGTGCTTATAAAGATTATAATAGCGTAATTAATAGTAACAGTGCTAAATCTGCAAATGTTCACTTAACGCAGAAAATTGTGTATTCAAATGGTGAAACTTGGTATGCGTTTACACAATCAAATAAAAATGGTCAAGTTATGGGATGGGTTAATGCTAAATATTTGACTAATATTAAATGATAAAAGGACACGAATATGAATAACAAAAAAGCGGTTAAGATTGGGATTATATCGGGAATTGCTCTACTTATTGGAGTTGTAGCTATTGTACCGGCTGTGACTCATAAAAAAGATACAAGTACAGTTATGTCTAAATCTTCACAAATTGTAAACTCTAGTTCAAATAAATCTTCTAAGGATTTGAGGGCTAGTACGAGTGAGCAAAGTACAGCTGGGTCTGATCGTGAAGCGTCAGGTGCATTACAACGTGAGGTTGAAGTTAATCCTGATGGAAAAACGGGTACGGATCGTAGGGCTCCAACAGAGAGTTCGACCGAATCAAAAAGTGTTTCAGAAAAAGACATTGAAACGGCTGGACAAACAGGGGAACATTCGGATAAAGTCTTTGATGTGAAAGTCAAAGATGGAACAACTATTTCAGAACAAGATATTGCTAATGCTCGTAAAACTTTAAAAGATGCGGGGATTAACGATGGTGTTTATTCTGATTTAGATATTGCTAAAGTGATTAAAGCTGCTAGTGATAAAAGTTTAGATATAGTGACTGTTGCCAAAGATGGTAAATTTTAATAAAAAAAAAGAGCTAATAAATAGCTCTTTTTTCATTTGTTTTATTATTTTTTAATAGCTTTTTTAAAAGGCTTTGTTCGCTTTACTTGAAAGCATTGAAATCAATCGTCGTGAAAGCATTGAAAGCAAACAGCACAAGGGCAATAAGCACTATGGAGCCTATGCCAAAAATCAGCCTATCCAAATTATTTTTCATGAATTAGTCCTTTCTATTATCATATTTACTGTAAGTTATTTAATTTCTTTTAATGCGGTTGTTTCAAAGGTACAACCTGTATGTGATTTTCCTGATTTAGGGATGAATATCGATCTATAAAAAACAAATAATAGGAAATCTAATTGTTTTTTAAGGTCATCACTTAGATCTGATTTTTGTACAATGAATTTTTTATCTCTATATTGAGTTGGTTCGAAATCGGACGTGATTTCTATTCTATCTGAGTGGTCTTCGGATAATAATGTTAATTTAATGGTTCCTGACGGTTTATAATATTCTTGTTCAACATACTTATAATATCTACGTTTATTAATAGGCTCATATTTATTTACAACTTGGAATGGTAATTCATATAATTTTTTCATAGTCTGTCCTTTTAATTAAATTTGTTATTATAACTTCTTTAAAAACTATTTTTTATCTAAATGAACAGTGACGCCTTGTATCATTTCCTTGTTATTTTTGGCGATTACGATAGTATCGGAAGAGGACAAAAGCAATTACTGCAATGATTATAATAATAATCCAGCCGGAATGACCACCTGATTGATATTGAGTTTGTCCATTTGCTCCAACATATTGATTACCACCAAATCCAAACATAGTATGCCATAGGGAATTACCCATGTTTGAGCCAATAGACCAACCTGCACCATGTACGATAGCGCGGCCAAAGCCTGAAAACAATCCTGGTGCTTTTGATGGATGATTTGGATTAGTAGATGGGGCTGCTACTCGAGGTGATTTATAAATACGCCCTTTGCGTGATGGAGCATGATAGCTTTTGCCCCCACCAATACTTGGCGATTTTGGTGTGTGATAGCTATGTCCCCCACCTAAGCTTGGCGATTTTACACGGGGTGATGTATGAAAACTGTGACCGCCGCCTGTATGTGGTGATGCAATGTGTGGTGATGTGTGGAAGCTATGACCCCCGCCAAAACTTCTAGCTTGTGCCGTTGTTGGTGCAAACATAAAAATAGCGGATAAAAGCATTGCAATGGTTACGAATGATTTTAAGTGATTTTTGATCAATTGATTTACCTTTTCTTTTTAAATAGTTTTTTGATTTTAATATATAATTCTTTAAAAAATAATTGAATTTTATCGAATAGTGATACTTTTGCTCCAGCTGATGCCGCTGTTGCTTTCATTTTTGGATTGTAAAAAATATCATATTGATCTTCATTTATGATGTTTTCAATTGAAGACAGTCCATTGGGCGAATAAATTTCAACATCCCAACCTAAATGATGCATTAAGTTGTACCCAATAATGTCGTCAGTTGTGATATCATTTAGGGCATTTTTGGATGTATCATCATGCTTTACTACTAAAAGTGGAACTTCTTTTGGATAGTCTACTTCGTTTGACATTTCAAGTAGTTCTTTTGGCATATCTAAACAAATTCGTAGTACTAATTTTTTGTTTTCAAATGTTTTATCAAAAATGAAATCCCATGAATTAATGGTATCAACGATAGCTGATGCAATTTTCTTTTGCAATGATCTGTTTAATACAGAATAAGCCCATACTGACGACGACATTAGTGTTTTTACAGAAAGATCTGATAAGATTATTGATGATTCTTCATCGGATAATTGCCATTCAGATGTAGACAGATGTCCATTGAATAATGCTTCTAATTTATCCGATTTTTCAATTTTATCAAAGAACAAATTGTATTCATCAATATCATCAGGAATGCCATTAATTTTTGCGAAAATGGCTGGAATTGTGATTGTTTTAGATATATCGTCTTGATTAAAACCTGGACGAACAATAGCTGGTGTACCATTTAAAATAGCTAATTCGGGTAGCGTTGTTTGCAATCGAATTGCAGTCATATCATAGTTTCGGGTTGCAAATGGACCTTGTAACAGTGATGCGTTTTGTGTTTCTTCATGTAATTGGTCTTGAGATTCTTTTGCCAATGTTTTTATTGTTTTTTCTGACATGTATAGCCTTTTCTATTTTGAATTAATTGCTTTCTTTGTTGAATCGAGCAATTCTTCCATTTTGATTCGGTCGGATTCACGTTGTTTGCGATTGTTTTCTTCGATTTCTTTGGTTTCAGAGACAGATGCTACAATAGTGTTTATAATGGTTTGCATGTCTTCAATGGATACGATAGCTTTACCAGATGATTCGGCAATAAATTTATTATTTACTTTTAATCGTTCAGCATTGCCTTTTAATAGATCAGCTGTCGCTTGTTTGCTTGCGTTTATCCCTTGTTGTGCATAGTTTTGTTGTAAGGCTGTTACGGCTTGAACAAGACCTGTTTGAAGTGCTGGAATTGTGGCAATAAAAGCTGAATGATATTGTTCTAATAAATTTAAATTATTATTTTGAGTTTGAGTGATTTGTGGAGCTGTTAATTCAGCAATTGCTTTTGATTGTTCTAAATCAAAGGCTCGTTTATCAAGGGCTCTATCTGCTTGTAATAGTTTAGGCAAGTGGATAGATGCATTTTGATCTCCATTGTTGGCTTGAATTTGTGTGTTGTTGATGACTAGTGCTAAATTGTTACGTAAAATATAGATTAACGCAATATGTTGATCTAAACTTTTTGCATAGGCTTCATTAGCAGCGCCAAGCTGATCAATTTGATCAATACTTCCTTTAATTTTGTTTTCATATGTCTTTAATTCAAGAAATAGGGTATTGACTTCACCATTAATACTTTGATATTTAGAAATTTTTGATTTCAAAACATCTTCAGCTTTAGTGAACCAACCTTTGAGGCCTTTTGGTTGTTCTACTTTTAGTTCTTTGAAATCGATTTGTTTTGTTAGTTTTGCCAATGAATCTAGGATTTTTGTTGATCCAATTGTGTCTGCAACATTAAATTGGTCAAGAAGATTTCCTGAAATTTTTGTCATTTCTTCGGCTGGTTCTTTTCCCAAGTCATAAACTTTGACTGTATCTAGTACATCAATTTTGTTAGCAATGTCAATGACATGAGGGTCTTTCATGAAACTTTTTGCAGCTTCTGACGTTGGTTGGTATGTGGGAACATTTATTTCAACTTGAGGTGTGATTTGTGGTTTAATGTCAATTGTTTCTTCTGGGAATAAATCCATGAGGAATATACCTATTCTTTCTATTGTTGGGTTGTAAGTAATGATTCAATACTTTTGATTGTGATTAATAGTTTATTGATATTATCAACAATATTGTGCAAATTTGATGGAACAAATAAATTGTAGTCTGTTGATGTAGATAACATTACGTTTGAGTCTTTTATGAAATCTTTAATTTTTACAATTGTTTTTGAGTTCACAGTTATGCCCGTTGATTCAATGTTATCGAGAGACCAGCCTGCATCAGATATTATAATAATATCGTTATGAAATTCAGCATATAATATAATTGAATCTGAGTTTAAATCTCTGTGTGGCGTATCGATTCTAACAATATTTGTTTGTATGTCACTGAATGTATATCCAATGACGTTTGCTTCTTGATATCGCTTTTTTATTTTTTCTGAATTATTCATATTAAACCCCTTATCTTAGGCTATATAGTTATTATATCAATTTTTGGTTGAATGTACAAAGTTTGATGTATTTTGATTATTCTTTTTATAATTATTATTTTCGCACCATTGGTTGAATGAATCATATAATTCATCAGGAATAAAAGCTAATGTGCCTTTTGATTGATCTGGCATTTTCCATGAAAACACGGCTTTTCCTGTAGATTTAGCATGTTCTTCCATGTGGATGACTGAGGCTTGAAGTACTTCGTCTGTAAAGTCACGGCGTTTTTCGGACATAATAGATCCTGATTCAGTTTTCTCTGATAGATAAATGTTGTTTGACATCATGGCGTTAGATAAAACCATGTTTTGGAAGTGTTTTTTCATTTTCACATTTTCTTTCTTTTTATTCATAATTTTAACCTTTCAGAAAGTCCACATAATTAAGTGGAATTTTGATTTTGTCACCATTTGGGCTTTCACCTAAAACATGAGGACCATGCTCGATGTGACCCGGATTGTTTAATGTGGACGCGTCATTGTGCCATTCAATAAATCGAATGAATTTGTATGTTTTATCTGTTCATATATCTTTTATTTTAGAGTACATAGTCGTTCCGCCGTGGCTTGTATGTTGGAAAAGGCATATCATAAAGATATGCCTTTTCATTAATTTGTAATGGAGATGAGGGGAGTCGAACCCCTGTCCTAACATTGTCATGTCAAAAATTCTACGTGTGTATTCCACTCCTAGATACGAATTGCAAATTGAATGGACGAACATTTGCAATAAGTTGCGGTCTTAGTTTTCAATGATAGTGGGAGCGCAACCAGACGTAAGTCTATTTATCATCTACATCGAAATTTGAGCCTAATCCTTATTCGATATCGAGATTAGGGTTTAAAATTTGTAGCTTTTAGGCTACAGCTAAATTTGGTTTAGCAATTATATTTAGTTTGATGATATCGTCATCACTCGACACGCTATTCTGACATTTTCAATGCCAGTCGATTCCGTAACATCCCCGTAGAATGATACAATATTATTGTATCATAAATTTGTGATATTATGTTTGTTTTGGCAATTTCCATGAAAACAATAACGTGGTCAAATGTGAATGCCATAACGATGTCGTGATGGCGTTTTAATTTGCCTTCACCACACCATGACCAAATTTCTGGCTTTTCACCAAAGAGTACTCTGAGTCCATATTCCTTTGAAATGTGATTCCATATGGTCATAGCTAAGGTTCCATTAAGGATTTCAGTATGAGGGACAACGTCACCTTTTGGTTCGATTGTTAAAATTGTTGAATAGCTCATTGATTTTCTTCTTTCTTTTGTGATTGATATTTCTGAATCCATTTTTCGAAATAATCATCTTTATATTGAGAATGAAGCTCCATCATTCTAGTATGGAGATCGAGTAGGCGTGGTTTAGGTTCATCTCCTTTTAGTGATATTGATATTTTTCTTAGTAATTTCTTGTCTTCATCGGACCCATAATTTTGAATCATATACTGATATGATGTTTGATCTATATATTTCTCTAAAACATTTTCGATTGTGGATTGATTGTTGAAAATAATAGACGAATGAACACATTCTTCAAAGACAATTATGGAAATGGCGTCAGTAAATGACTGATTTGATGTTTTGGTTTGAGCTTTTTCCCAAATATTTTTTCGTTCAATCCATTCTTTGTCAGATATATTTTTAGGTTTATCTGACATAATTGAATATGAATATTCTTCTACTGATTTAAATTTTAATAATCGTTGATGAAGTTCATTATTTTCACAGATTGTGTACCCAACATTGTATTCAGGAAAGAAATTAAGACATAAATCGTAGGGGTTGTCATAGGGGAGAATATGTTGTTTTTTGTTTCTTTCAAATTCTGTTTTGAATTTGCTAAATAATTTAAGAGAATCAATTTTAGTATTAAATGTATTAATTGTATTGTTTTTTAGTAATGCCCATAAAATGAATGTTTCTCTAAGTTTTTTGTCTGAGTAATTGTTTGCAATTTCATTTTTCAATTGAGCTAATTCAAGCATGAATAAATTAGGATTGGTTACTTTAAATCCGTTATAATTGGTTAATGTCATAATTTGTTCTTTCTATTTTATTGGCTGTGATATGTAGTTGTAACGTAAACTGGTTGATTTTGTAGGTTTTTGACGATATAATTATAGTATATAAACTAGATTGAGAGAGGATTGATATTATGAATGTTAATTATGCTAATCGAAAATTAGAATATCAACAACGAGTTGTTGATATGTTGTCAAATGTAAAAGATGCACGATATTATGAACAATATAAGGTTTTACAAGAGTTAAAGACAAGCTCTTATTATTTGTATGGTGATACTTTTGAAGTTACGACTGATACATGGACAAACAAATATCATAATTTTTTATCTCAAGTAGTCAAATTGCCGTTTTATGAGGATGAATTGGAGGCATTAGGCCATGTTGTATGATAAAGCTTCTGCCTTTCGACGGTTCGATTATCTTAATGATTTGTGTTTTCTCCTGTTTTTCATTTTTATGCTTATTATGCTTTTTTCTACATTATGGTTGACATTCCTTCTTGATTATGATAAATAAATCCCAATTAACAAAAGATCTCTATAACCCTCGTGACATGCTTAAATTCCTTGGAATTTCCAGTCGTACACTCTATACTTGGGGAGACCAAGGTCGAATTCAATATAAAGCGATTTATAAAGACGGTAAGGTCACAAAACGAATGTATACTCGCGATGAAGTGATTAAACAACTTGATATGGCGGGACTCCTCTTTGATGATTCTAACGTTCGACAAGATGTGATTTATGCTCGTGTGTCAACGCATAAACAAAAAGAACGTGGGGATATTGATCGACAAATTGACAAATTAAAGCTTTTTGCAATTGACAAAAATGTCAATAACCTTAAAGTGATTTCTGATGTAGCTAGCGGATTGAATGACAATCGAAAAGGACTTATCCGTTTGATTCAGTCGGTTCAAAAAGGTGAGGTGAATCGAATCTTTATCTCATATAAAGACCGATTAACTCGATTTGGTTTTAATTATATTAAACAAATTTGTGATTTTAATAATGTTGAAATTATTATTATGTCTGATGATCAAGAGGATAAATCATTAGAGTTTGAATTAGCTGAAGACATTATTAGTATCA
>Ga0208186_100018_pt1 | contig 28980 bp, 32 predicted proteins | sample Shrwel1BS1Day23_FD_187537 | JGI IMG/M metagenome (GOLD analysis project Ga0208186, IMG submission 187537) | Subsurface microbial communities from deep shales in Ohio, USA - Utica-3 well 1 S-1-Day23 (SPAdes) (version 2) ... | reverse complement strand
CGTCGGGTTTCAAAAAGGGCATGATTACGATACTCACTGAGTTCTAGGTCATTGTCATCATAGGTTTCTCCAGAATTGATTAGTGTTTTAATTTGTTCTTTATTCATTCTTTTATCTTATGATTTTAGATGTTTTTTGTCAATTGTAAGGGTTTTTATCTGTTAGATAAAGCTATTAAAAATTACATTTATATATAATTATCAGAATATATTGATATTTCATCGAAATTTTAGTAGAATGAAAGAACCAAATTGTAAAATAAAAGAGGTTGTGTTATGAATAAAGAAGCTAAACAAGCCATGCAAACAACACTTTGGCAGCCTGATTTTGAATCAGATGCTTGTGGAATGGGCTTTATTGCTCAAATTGACGGAAAAGCTAGTCATCTCTTAGTTGAAAGAGCGCTGACCATGTTAACAAGAATGAATCATCGTGGAGGAACAGGTGCTGAACCAGAAACTGGGGATGGGGCAGGGATTTTACTTGCCCTCCCTGATGAGTTCTTTCGTAAAATTGCAGCTGAGCAAGAGATAGAATTGCCAGCAATTGGTAATTATGCTGTTGGTCAATTTTTCTTGTCGCGCAAAGAAAACAAAAAACATCAAGCTCTTGAAGCGATAAAAGCGGCTGTTAAGGCTCAGGGATATGATATTCTATTCACGCGCACAGTTCCCTTTAATTATGAAGCTTGTGGGGTGACAGCCCAAGGGATTATGCCTTCTTTTGTGCAAGTTTTCATTGAAAAAAAAGCTGTCAGTGAAGCTAAAGGAACTGACAACAAAAATTCTAACTTTGAAAATGATTTATTTACGATTAGACGAAATTTGGAAAAACGTTTTGATGAAGAAGAATTATATATTTGTTCTTTATCTAGTCAAACAGTGGTCTATAAAGGAATGCTTCACGCTTATCAAGTGAAACTTTTTTATCCAGATTTGTCTGACGAAGATTTCAAAAGTCATATTGCGCTGACGCACAGCCGTTTTTCAACAAACACCTTTCCCTCATGGAATCGGGCGCAGCCTTTTCGCTTTTTGGCACACAATGGCGAAATCAATACCCTACGTGGCGCTGAAAATTGGATGAAAGTCAACGATATTGAAATGTATAATGAAGAAAACTCTGATTCGGCAAAATTAGAAAATTGCATGGAATATTTCTATCGCAATGGACGTGAATTGCCAGAAAGTTTGCTGGCCATGATTCCAGAAGCTTGGGGCGAGCAGACGGGTCTAAGTCCAGAACTCAAAGCTTTCTATGAATATTCAACGGCTCATATTGCTCCTTGGGATGGACCGGCAGCTTTAGTTTTTACTGACGGAAAAACCGTTGGGGCAAGGTTGGATCGAAACGGTCTACGTCCAAGTCGCTATCTGGTCACAAAAGATAATTTCATTATCTTATCAAGTGAGTCAGGTGTGGTTGATATTCCTGCCAATGAAATCATTGAAAAATCAGTTCTTGGTCCCGGAAATATGCTCTTGGTAAATACTGACGAAGGCAAGATTATTCGTAACGAAGAAGTCAAAAGTTACTATGCTAATAAATACCCCTATCAGGAATTTCTGTCAGCAGGTTTGAAAAAGCTGTCAGCACTGACAGAAAGTGAAAAGACAAGTTCAATTCCGTCAGCAAAAATGAACACGCTGTGGAAATTATTTGGATATACTGACGAAGTGATTCGGACGGTCCTTTTGCCAATGGCAGAAAGCGCCAACGAACCCACAATTTCCATGGGATTTGATGCACCTTTGGCCGTTTTATCTGACCAAGCTCAATCCCTTTATAATTTTTTCAAACAACAATTTGCCCAAGTTACCAATCCGCCAATTGACGCCATTCGCGAGCAAATTGTTATTGGGACAGAAACTTATCTGGGCGAAGATGGTAATCCCGCCAAAATCACTGGCGAAAATGTCCGTAAGTTAAAATTAGATAGTCCGGTGCTTTCGACAGCCGATTTTGAAAAAATTCTTGCTTTGAAAGAAAAACATTATCATACAGAAGTCCTTTCAACACTCTATGATAAAGATGACTTATTAGAAAATGCTCTAAATAAACTTTTTTATAAAGCAGAGGAATTGATTAACCAAGGGGCAACAATTATTGTTTTATCAGACCGTGATTTTGCCGAAAATAAAGTACCAATGCCAATTTTATTAGCTCTGTCAGGACTTTATCATTATATGCTTGGCCGTCATAATGCTTCCAAGTTTGCGATTATTCTTGACACTGCAGAGGTTTATGAAGTCCATCAATTTGCAGCATTAGTGGGTTATGGTGCGTCAGGGATTCACCCTTACGGCGCTTATGCGACGCTTTCGGACTGGGGAATGGGCGCAACTGAACAAGTCGAAAATTTCCGGCATGCGGCAGAAAAAGGAATTGTTAAGGTCATGAGCCGAATGGGAATTTCAACCATTGTTGGTTACAAAGGGGCGCAACTTTTTGAAGCGATTGGTTTATCTAAAGAGGTTGTCGATAAATACTTCACAGGAACAAGTACACGAATTGGTGGACTTTCTCTTGCTCAAATTGAGGCAGAGTATCGCCTCCGTTATGAAAAAGCATACGGACACCGAGGACAAGATTTGTTGGAAACAGGTGGTTCCTTCCAGTACCGAGCAGATGAAGGTGAACATCATATTTATGATCCAACGATGATTTATCAAATCCAGAATGCTGTTCGTCAAAACGACTTTGAAAAGTATAAAAAATATAGCCAGTATTTAAATGATATTGCCTTGGAAACACCCACAAGCTTACGGCACACATGGAAAATTAAATCTAATCGCAAGGCTATTCAGTTGAGTGAGGTCGAACCAGTCAGTGAAATTGTCAAACGTTTTAAAATTGGCGCCATGTCGTTTGGTTCACTTTCCCAAGAAGCTCATGAATGTATCGCACAAGCTATGAATTCAATTGGTGCAAAATCAAATTCTGGCGAAGGGGGTGAAAATGCGAAACGCTATGGCACAATCAATAATTCGAAAATTAAACAAGTCGCCTCTGGTCGATTTGGCGTGTCAGCGGCTTATCTGATGTCGGCTGAAGAAATCCAAATCAAGATTTCACAGGGAGCTAAACCGGGAGAAGGTGGACAATTGCCAGGTAAGAAAGCTTTCCCTTGGGTAGCTGAGGTAAGAAATTCAACTCCTGGGGTGAGCTTAATTTCACCACCACCTCATCATGATATTTATTCAATCGAAGATTTATCACAGCTCATATTTGATTTGAAACAAATCAATCCTTATGCAAAAATCAATGTCAAATTGGTTTCTTCAACAGGCGTTGGAACAATTGCGACAGGCTGTGTTAAAGCGGGCGCTGACAAGGTTGTCATTTCTGGTTATGATGGTGGAACGGGCGCAAGTCCACGAAATTCAACGAGAGACGCAGGGCTGCCTTGGGAAATGGGCTTAGCAGAAGCGCATCAAACCCTTAGTTTGAATAAATTGCGTAATCGTATGATTTTGGAAACTGATGGGAAAGTCGTGACAGGAAGAGATGTTGCTATTGCTGCAATGCTTGGAGCCGAAGAATATTCATTTGGAAGTTTAGCTTTAGTTGCGATTGGTTGTATCATGACAAGAAATTGTCATTTGAATACTTGCCCAGTTGGTATTGCCACACAAAATCCTAAATTAAGAGCCAATTTTGCTGGGAAACCCGAACACATTGTGCGTTTAATGGAATTCATGGCTGAGGAAGTTCGAGAACTTTTGGCTGAACTTGGTTTTAGAACCATTAATGAACTCGTTGGACATGCGGAGCTTTTGCAAGCTAAAGACGATTTGCCAGATAAAATGCGTGGTTTAGATTTTAGTCGTATTATCGGTCATGCTTTACCAATCGCCACACGACATAGTGATCCATTTGCTAATCCGCGTGCTTGGCAAGAGCTAGACCAATTTACCCAAGCAACTTTGGACAATGGTGCTCAAGCCGCTGTTCATGGCAAGATTCAAAATACTAATCGGACAACGACAGCTCGAATGGCTGGTTGGATTGCTGAACGTTATGGCAATTTTGGCTTAAAAGATGCTTCGGTTGCCTATGAATACGAAGGGGTTGCGGGTCAATCTTTTGGCTCTTATGCAACTGCCGGAATGGAAGTCACTTTGATTGGTGAAGCCAACGACTATATTGGTAAATCTTTATCAGGTGGACGCTTGATTGTGAAGCCACCTCTTGATGCGGCTTATGATATTGAAAATACCTCAATTGTGGGTAATGTATCCTTATTTGGAGCGATTGGTGGAGAAGCATACTTCCGCGGTCGTGCTGGGGAGCGTTGTGGTGTCAGAAATTCAGGGGCACATTTTGTCGTTGAGGGTGTTGGCGACCATGGTTGTGAATATATGACTGGTGGTCTTGCAGTTATTCTTGGTACAACTGGGCGTAACTTTGCTGCTGGGATGTCTGGGGGTCTTGCTTATGTTTATGATGCCGATGGCACATTTGCTTCTAAAGTCAATCGAGAAATGGTTGATCTTTATCGTTTAGATGAAACATCAGGCGATGAAGCATTAGAAGAATTACTAAAAAAACATCTGATTTACACCGATTCAGCTAAAGCCGAATACATTTTAGAACATTGGAAAAGTGAATGTGAAAAATTTGTTAAAGTTTACCCGCGTGAGTATCATCACATTAAAAATATTGAAGAAGATTTGGCTAAAACAGGATTGTCAGGCGAAGCACTTACAATGACAACCTTTAAAAAAGTAACGGAGGTGAGCTAATGGCTGATCCAAATGGATTTTTAAATTATCCAAGAAATGATAATCCTTACCGTGAATTAGCGGAGCGGATAAAAGATTTTGCTGAATTGCAAGTTCCCTTATCCACTGAAGAACGACAAAAACAAGCGGCACGTTGTATGCATTGTGATGTTCCTTTTTGTCATCAAGGGATATTTTATGGGGGCAAACGAGCTGTCTCAGGCTGTCCAAATGATAATCATATTCCAGAGTGGAATGATTTGATTTATCGCGGTCTGCAAAGAAAAGCTTATGAACGCTTGATTTTAACCAATCCATTTCCAGAATTCACTGGACGAGTCTGTCCGGCTCCTTGTGAAAAATCTTGTGCCGAGGCCTTAAACGGTGCAGGAGTAACCATTAAAGATAATGAGCGATTCTTAGGTGATTTAGGAAATAATGAAGGTTGGGTAGCTGAAATTGGCAAAGCGGCAAAACCAACAGGCTATAAAGTAGCTATTATCGGTTCTGGACCTGCGGGTCTGTCAGCTGCATGGCGTCTTAATCAGTTGGGACATAGCGTTACCGTTTTTGAGAAGTCAGACCGGTTGGGTGGCTTGTTGATGTATGGTATCCCAAATATGAAATTGGATAAAAAAGTCGTCCAAAAACGGATTGATTTAATGACAGAACTTGGCGTGACTTTTGTCACAAATAGTGAAATTGGAAAAACAATCAGCTACGAAGAGCTATCAGTAAATTTTGATCGAATGATTCTGGCGATTGGCGCAGGAATTCCTCGTGATTTAAAAATTTCAGGTCGTGAATTGTCAGGGATTCGTTTTGCAATGGATTTTTTGACAGAAACAACTAAAAAAGTGTTGGAGCATGGCGAAAAAAATATTGCCCAATCTCTTAAAGGAAAAAAAGTTGTGGTCATTGGAGGTGGAGATACAGGAAATGACTGTATTGGGACGGCAGTACGCTTGGGTGCTGAATCGGTTCAACAACTTGAAATTACACCGAGCCTACCAACTAATCGCCTAGAAAACAATCCCTGGCCTGAATGGCCAATGACCTTAAGAGAGGGTTATGGGCAACAAGAAGCTCAATTTGCAGGAAATTCAGATTTGACGACTTATCAGATGACAGCCACAGCTTTTAAAGCTGATGAAAATGGTCATCTAAAAGGCTTACAAGTGGCAAAAGTCGGTCCAGATTTCAGAGCAATTGAAGGTAGTGAGCAATTGATTGAAGCAGATTTAGTCTTGCTTGCGATGGGATTTGTGGGTACGGACACAGGCTTGCTTGATAAATTTGGTGTTCAAGAAATTTATGATGATTATCGAACAAACAATGATAAAGTGCTTGTCGCTGGAGATGCCAGACGTGGTCCGTCATTGGTTATCTGGGCAATCCGCGAAGGAAGAAAAACCGCTGAAATTGTTGACGAAGAGCTACTGAAAGTAGCCACGGCATAATTTATAACTCTGTCAGTAAAAAAGTTTCTGTCAGTAAAATGATGGGAACTTTTTTGTGTTTAAGTTTTTGACGATATGCTATACTTATAAATAATCTAAAAATGAGGTGAAAAAATGAAAATACCATTCGTAACAAAAGAACAACTCGAACAAATTACAGCTGAATACCCCACTCCTTTTCATCTTTATGATGAGAAAGGAATTCGCCAGAAAGCGCGTGATCTTCACAAAGCTTTTGCTTGGAATAAAGGATTTAAAGAATTCTTTGCTGTTAAAGCTACACCAACCCCAGCAATATTAAAGATACTACATGAAGAAGGTTGTGGAGTCGATTGTGCTTCTTATGTCGAACTATTGCTTTCAGAAAAATGTGGTTTTGATGGCACTGAAATGATGTTTTCATCCAATGACACTCCAGCAGAAGAGTTTCAATTTGCTAATCAATTGGGCGCGACAATCAATCTTGATGCCTATGAACACATTGAGTTTTTGAAAAATCTGCCAGATTTTGTCTTTCCAAAGACAATGAGCTTGAGATACAATCCAGGTGGAGTTTTTGCGATGGGTACAAAAATCATGGACAATCCAGAAGAATCAAAATTTGGTATGACCAAAGCACAACTCATTCAAGGAATTAAAGACTTACAAAAACTAGGAGTCAAAGAATTTGGAATGCACAGCTTTCTGGCTTCAAATACTGTGACCAATGATTATTATCCAGAACTCGCCCGCAAACTCTTTGAACTTGCATTAGAAATTCGTCAAGAAACAGGAATTACCCTTGATTTTATTAATTTATCAGGTGGAATCGGTGTAAACTATCGTCCTGATGAAGAAGCCAATGATATCGCAAAAATTGGACAAGGTGTTCATAAGGCTTATGAAGAAATATTGACTGCTAATGGCATTGAAAATCTAAAAATTTACACGGAATTAGGTCGTTTTATGCTTGCGCCGCATGGTCACTTGATTACAAAAGTCCTGCATTTAAAAGAAACTTACCGGAAATATGTTGGGGTTGACGCATCAGCAGTTAACTTGATGCGCCCAGCTTTTTATGATGCTTACCATCACATCACAGTCGCTGGAAAGGAAAAGCAAGAGGCGACTGAAACCTATGATATTACGGGTTCTTTGTGTGAAAACAATGATAAGTTTGCTAAAGAACGTGCTTTTCCAGAAATCAAAGTAGGAGATTTGTTGGTCATTCATGATACAGGAGCACATGGATTTTCGATGGGTTATCAGTATAATGCGAAGCTAAGAAGTGCTGAAATTTTACTTCAAGAAGATGGAAAAACACGTTTGATTCGTCGAGCAGAAAAGCCGGCTGATTATTTTGCGACATTAGATGGTTTTGATTTCGACAATTGATTTATAAAAGTTACTGATGATTCTGTCAGTAACTTATCTTTTTCTCAGTCCTTTTGTCACTAATATAAAGAGCTGACAAAAAGACTAAAATTTGATATAATAAGATGTCATCAATGGCGAAAGCGTTTCGCCAAATTTAGGAGATTCAAAATGAATTTAATCTTAGCTATTTTGCTTATGGTTGTATGCCTTTTGGCAGGTTTTTTCTTGGGAACATGGTTCTCACAACGCCAAACAAAAAAATTACTTATGGACAACCCACCCCTTAACGAAGATGCCGTTCGTCTTATGATGGGATCAATGGGACGCAAACCAAGTGAAGTTCAAGTGCAACAAGTTCTTCGTCAAATTCGTGCTGCTGCAAAGCAATCAGACACAAACAAAAAATAAGCTATTATAATACGCTGAGCGAAGCAGTAGAACAAAGTTCTAAACTCTCTCAGCGTTTGCTTTTATCATCGTAAAAAAATTATCCAAAAAAGACTTGGCTTGAAAATTAAAAAGTCCAAAATGATTTTGGATATTTCAAAAATTTTGAATTAGATATTTTAAAAGGAGAAGAAAAATGGACAATCGACCAATCGGCCTCTTGGATTCTGGTGTTGGTGGACTGACTGTTGCTCGCGAACTCCTTAGGCAACTCCCAAATGAAGAAATTGTCTATATTGGAGATACAAGAAGGGCTCCTTATGGCCCACGCAGTCGTGAACAAATCATTGCGTTTACTTGGGATATGGTCAATTTTTTACTTTCAAAAAATGTAAAAATGATCGTCATGGCCTGTAATACAGCTACGGCGATGGCTTTGGAAATCGTCAAAGAAGAATTGGATATTCCAGTGATTGGGGTTATTTTACCTGGGGCAAGCTCAGCCATTCAAAAAACGAAAACAAACAAAATTGGAGTGATTGCCACCCAAGCATCCATCCGTTCAGATGAATATCATAAAACAATTGCTCGCAAATCGTCAGCTATTGAAGTCTTGAGTCTTGCCTGCCCTAAGTTTGTTTCAATTGTTGAATCAAATGAAATGGAATCTGAAATTGCTAAAAGAGTGGTCTCAGAAAGTTTGGCTCCACTGGTTGGAAAAATAGATACATTAATTCTAGGCTGCACACACTACCCACTTTTACGTCCCTTGATTCAAGAAACAATGGGGAAAGAAGTTCGTTTGATTGATTCAGGTGCGGAAGCAGTGCGAGATATTTCAGTTTTGTTGAACTATTTCGAAATCAATGCTCACGAGCGCAAGGAATTTCAGCACTGTTTTTATACAACAGCAGGGGTCAATTCTTTTCGAGAAATTGCAGAAAAATGGTTAAATATAGGACATCTTCATATTGAACATGCCGAAATAGAGAATTTCAATAAGGAAAAATAAATGGAAAATACACTTATTATTGCGACTAGAAATCCTGGTAAAACAAAAGAATTTAAAAAATTATTTGCTGACTTTGGTTATGAAATTAAAGACTTATCAGACTACCCAGAACTTCCTGAAATTGAAGAAACAGGAAGTACTTTTGAAGAAAATGCTCGCTTAAAAGCAGAACAAATTGCTGAGTTGACTGGACAAGTAGTTATTGGAGACGATTCAGGACTATGTGTTGATGTACTAGGTGGTTTGCCAGGCATTTGGTCACACCGTTTTTCAGCACCAGACCCTACTGATGAGAAAAATATTGCTAAACTTTTGCATGAACTTGCTCCGACAGCAATTACACCAGAACGTAGAAGCGCTCATTTCCATACTACTTTAGTAGCGGCAAGACCTAATCACGACAGCTTAGTTGTTGAAGCTGATTGGAATGGCTATATCGCCCTTGCTCCTAAAGGGGAAAATGGCTTTGGTTATGATCCTGTTTTTATGGTTGATGCTTTCAGAACCGCTGCAGAATTATCAGAAAAAGAAAAAAATCAACTTTCACATCGAGGTCAAGCACTAAGAAAATTAATGCAAGAACTTCCAGAATGGTTAGAGAAATAAACTTAACATAAAATTAATTATGTAAAAGAGGGGTGCTTATGTTTGTAGTAATGTCTGATTCACACTATGATCGTGAAGTGGTTGAATCTATAAAATCTAAGTATTTGAACGAAGCAACAGCAATATTTCACTGTGGAGATTCAGAACTTCCGAGCTCTGATGAAATTTGGAATGGAATAACTGTTGTTGCGGGGAACTGTGATTATGATGATGGCTATCATGATTTTCTTACTCAAACTGTTGAGGGAAAAAAGGTATTAATTACACATGGTCATCTCTATTATGTTGGTTTGGGCCTAGAACGGTATTCTTATTTTGCTGAAGAACAAGGGGCTGATATTGCCCTATTTGGTCATATTCATCAGCCAGTAGCGCAAAAAATAAATAATATTCTTTATGTAAATCCCGGTTCGGTTGCACAACCTAGAGGGAAGTATGATATCAAAATGTATGCTATAATTGAAATTGACGGAGATGAATTTATAGTTTCTTATCGAAATCTCCAACATGAACCTATTCCTGAACTACAATTTAGACTCTGAGTCTACAAAGCTCTTTAAGGAGTAACTTACATGATTGATAAAAAAATTGAGGATTTTATTTTGAATCAAAGTGAAACCTTTATGATTCCAGCCTCAAATGTCGCTGTACTTTACGCAGAGCATAATATCGCACATGCGAAACTTATGCTTAGCCAGTACAAATATTCACGAGTTCCAGTTTTGAATGAAAGAAAAGAATATGTGGGAGTTTTAGGTTTAACAGAAATTGTTGAATTTGAAATGGAACAAAATTTCTTTTTTGAAAAGTTACACAATACATCTATTTCTGAAATTGTTAACAAAGAGGTCCAAACGGTTGGTCCCACAGTGACTTTGGAAGAAATGATGCACAAATTAATTAAGGAGCCCTTTCTACCAGTTGTCAAAAGGCAGGAATTTATGGGAATCGTAGTTCGTCAAGAAATATTGAAGGCTTTTAGTGCCTTCGCTCACGACTTTACAAAATATTATGAAATTACCAAACGAGATTGAGGAGTATTTAGTAAGTAGAAACTTTTCTGAAAATACTCGCTCAAATTATTATTATGACTTAGTCTATTTGCAGGCTTTTTTTGAAGATAAGTCTGTCACAGAAGAAGCACTAGAACTTTACAAACACCAGCTTAGTAAACTCTCTCCTGCGGCACAACGGCGAAAAATTTCGAGTGCCAACCAATATTTTCTATTTTTATATGAAAATAAAAAAATAAACCAGTTTTTCAAAATTAAGCAAGTTGTTCAGAAAAAAACTCAAAGTTCTGAGAGTTATCATCCTATGATAAAAGAATTTCCAGAATTTTATGGACCTCTAAGTTGTCCAGGGCAATTTTTAGCTTTATTGATATTAGAATTTGGTCTTAATTTTGCAGAGATTCAAAAATTAAAATGGGAAAATTTTAATTGGAATTTTAAATATCTCACAATCGAAAAAGCTGGAATAAAACGAGTCTTACCCATTCGAGAAAAATTTGCCATCAGAGTTAAGGCCATAAAAAATGCCGATGAATTATTTGCAAAATCTCGCCAATTCCTATATACAGAATTAAAGAAATTCACTAATTATTCTTCTAAAGAGATTAGGGAACAGTATATTTTGCATCAGGTAAAAGCGGGAAAAACAATATATGAGTTGGCTAACTTACTTGGCTTAAGCACAATTACTACCTTAGAAAAATATTATAGATAGGATTTTTACACTATTTTAATTATGTAAATTATGATCAAAGAAATCAATATAAAAATTAAAAACTTTGAGGGTCCGCTTGATCTTCTCTTACATTTAGTTAGTCAGTACGAAATGGACATCTTTGAAGTCCCTTTAGTACCGGTGATTGAACAGTACCTTATCTATATCCAAACGATGAAAGAACTTGAGTTGGAGTTGGCTGGTGAATATATGCTGATGGCAAGTCAGTTGATGTTGATAAAATCAAGAAGACTTTTGCCAACGGTGACCGAAACTTTTATAGAAGATACCGAGCAGCTTGAATATGATTTATTAGCTCAAATCGACGAATATCGGAAGTATAAAATGCTTTCAGAGGATTTGGACGAATTACATCAAGAACGTAGTCATTATTATTCTAAATCGAAAACTGAAATCATCACAGATGAGACAGTCTTATTGCAAGATAAAACGGCATTGGATTTGTTCTTAGCCTTTAGTAAAATTTTGGAATTACAAAGGCAACAAATTGAAGATGATAATACAATGATTGCAGCTGAAAAATTTACGATTGCGGATAAAATTTTTGAATTAAATCAAAAATTTACAGAACAAAAAATATGTAAATTTACAGATTTATTTTCAGATAAAACCAATAAAGATGAACTCGTCACAACATTTATGGCTCTTCTAGAATTGATTAAAAATCAGCAAGTTTCTTTTTCCCAAGGAGAGCTCTTTGGAGAAATTATTTTAGAAAGAAAAGAAATTAGTGAATAAGACAGCGACATGTGAACTTTTACTTTTTGTATCTGGAGAAGCTGGTTTAACATTGACAGAGTTGTCATCACTGACAGAAATGTCTAAACAAGCTTGTCAGCAACAAATTGATTATTTGAAAGAAAAATATCATTCTGATAGAGAATCAGCTTTGACAATTATTGAAACGGCTGGAAAATATCGTATGGCCACAAAAGAAGACTTTTCAGAGATTCTTAAAAATTATGCGAAAACTCCACTTAACCAATCTTTGTCAAAATCTGCTCTTGAAGTTCTTTCAATAATTGCTTACAAACAACCATTAACGCGTATTGAGATTGATCAATTACGTGGAGTTAACTCGTCAGGTGTTCTATCTACGCTTCGTGCTTTTGATTTAGTTGAAAAAGTAGGGCAAGTTGAAGCACCGGGACGTCCTAGCCTTTATGCGACTACTGAATTTTTCCTAGATTATATTGGTATCAATAATTTAGAAGAATTACCTGAAATTGATGAGTCAAGATATGTGGCAGAACAACAAACCCTATTTAACGAAAGTGAAGAAAATGAGAATCAATAAATATTTGGCCCATGCAGGAGTGGCAAGCAGACGTAAAGCAGAAGAACTAATTTTGGCGGGAAAAGTGACAGTTAATAATGTCCCGATGACAAATTTAGGTTATCAAGTTTCAACTGGAGATGTCGTCGAAGTTAATGGAGTGGCAGTTTATAATGAAGAACCTGTTTATTATCTATTGAACAAACCAAGAGGTTATATTTCTTCTGTCAGTGATGATAAAGGACGTCAAACGGTGATGGATTTAATGCCTCAAGTTAAAGAACGTATCTATCCAGTAGGGCGTTTGGACTGGGATACTAGTGGCTTACTTTTACTCACTAACGATGGTGAATTCACAAATATGATGACTCACCCAAGTCACGGTGTTGATAAAGTTTATGTGGCCAAGGTTGAAGGACAAGCGAACAAGGAAAACTTGCGTCCCTTAACACTTGGAATGACGATTGAAGGTAAGAAAGTTAGCCCGGCTCGTTATGAAATTATCAAACAAGAAAAAACAAAAAACCATTCAATTGTTAGCTTGACGATTCATGAAGGTCAAAATCATCAAGTTAAGAAGATGTTTGCTGCTGCTGGACTTCCAGTACAAAAATTAAGTCGTATTCAATATGGAACACTTACATTGGATGGACTGCCTACAGGACAATTCCGTCGTTTGAGTAAAAAAGAAGTTTCTCAATTGATTAATGCTGCGCAAGGAAAATAGTTTAAATAAAATAAAGACAATTCTCTATAAAGAGTTGTTTTTTTATTTCTTAAATAAATCTTATTCTTGATATGCTAAGTATTTTTGTGCTATAATAAAAATATCTTCAGGGCACCGTGTAATTCGGGACCGGCGGTAAATAAGGCTTTGACCTTATGACTCCGCGATTCGCTACGGCGATTGAAGCAGTGAAACTCTGCTAGCGACAGTAAAGTCTGGATGGAAGAAGATGAACAATTTTTGCAGAGTAATCGACCTCGGTCGACTTACTGTTTTTAGCTAAACCAAAAATGTCTATCAACTTCCTCGAAATTTGAAGAATTATTTTCTCATATTTGGAGGTTTTTTTATGTCTAAAACACGTCGGATGGTATTAATTGCCATGCTTGCTGCATTATCAACAATTTTATTGTTGCCAATTTTGCAGTTTCCGTTATTGCCTGGAATTGATTTTATGAAAGTGGAACTTTCAATCATTCCTGTACTTATAGGAGTCTTTACTTTAGGATTGGGTGATGGATTCATTATCCTCTTTATTCGCTCTGTCTTATGGTATCTTCTATTTAATCAAGGCCCATCAACATGGATTGGAGTTCCAATGAACTTTGTTGCTCTAGGAATTTTCATGGCCATCGTTTGGTTCTTTACAAAGAAGAAGTTTTCAATTAAAAATTATACAGTTGGGATTGTCTTGGCGACTATTGCTTCAGTCCTTGTAATGATGGTATTGAATGTTTTCTATGCTCTACCATTGTATCGTCTGGCTGCAGGATTTGATGTTGACAAAATTTTTGCTGGAGCAACACATCTCTTTAACATGGGTTCGCTATCAGTTACTTTAAATCCAACTTACCTCTTAACAGTTGTTTTACCTTTCAATGCCTTGCAATATATCATTTTTGCCCTTGTTTTCGGCTTGATTGTTACTGTATTCAAAAAAAATAAAGTAGTAAAATTTTACAATGCTTAATTCAAAAGATTGGGCAAATAATTCTAAATAAAAATACGGTGGGACTTTCCTACCGTATTTTTTTTATTTTATAACTTAATGATTCAATATGTATAATAAAAAATACTTGAAAAATTTCCTAAAGAAACATTTTTATTGTGTTACATTAAATGTATTTAAAGATATTTTTTATCAAAAAAGTAGTTGCTTAATTCAAACTAAAGAGCTATACTATGGGTGAAATGTTCTTTTGTCGGAAAATAATGAATTAATGGAAAAATTACATGTGTGTTTCTTTGATTATTTTAATTATTAAAAAAAGAGGTGTTTTATGAACATATATACTTCGCATCAAAAACTTTTAAAAAATGGACTCTTATTTGGAGCGCTTTTACTTGGACTTGGTTTATCAGTCAAAGAAGCAACACCAGCAAAAGCTGTTACGGCAAACTTTAATGGTCCAGTTTATCGCCTTTACAATCCTAATTCAGGCGAGCATGTCTATACAATGGGACTTACCGAGAAAAATAATCTTGTCCATTTGGTTTGGGGTTATGAAGGAGTATTGGCTGACTCCTACTACAACTATCCTGGGATAAATTATATAAAAATTCCAGTATATCGTCTCTATAATTCTCAAAGTGGACAGCACCTCTATACAAAAAATACTTATGAAGTGTCTTCTTTAAGAACTAAAGGATGGTCAAATGAAGGAATTGTATTTTATGATTCATCAAATTGTCCTATGGCAAGTACTACCCCTGTTTATAGACTATATAATCCCAATAGTGGTCAGCATTTTTTTACAAATGACTTTAATGAATCAAATTATTTAATGAATCTTGGTTGGAATTATGAAGGAGAAGCTTTTAAGTTTAATTACCCATATCAATGGGAAGGAAAAATAACTCCACTTTAATTAGTGAAGAGAGAATAAAAATTAATATTATAAACAATAAGGAGGTGTTTGTTATGAACACACATAGAACTCATAAAAAACTTTTCAAAAACGGACTCTTATTTGGAGCACTCTTGCTCGGCATAGGTTTATCGGTTAAAGAGGCAACACCCGCAAAAGCCGTCACGGCCAATTTCAATGGACCAGTTTATCGCCTTTACAATCCGAATTCAGGCGAACATGTCTATACAATGGGAGTGGCAGAGAAAAATAATCTTGTCCATTTGGGTTGGGGCTATGAAGGAGTTTTAGGTACTTCCTATTACACAATGCCTGGTCAAACTTATGGCAAAGTTCCTGTTTATCGTTTGTACAGTAAAAATAGTGGGGAACATCTTTACACCATAAATACGAATGAAGTAAATCAGCTTAAAAATTATGGTTGGGTCAATGAGGGGATTGTTTTCTACGATGCTACTATATTGCCTTGGAATCAAGAAACAACAGTTGAAAGACTTTATAATCCAAATAGTGGACAACATTTCTACACTGCTAACTGGGATGAAAGAGACTACTTGAAAAAAATTGGTTGGAAAGATGAAGGAGAGGCTTTTTCATTTACGTCACCAGAACCTCCACAATCTGGTCCACTTAGTCCAGCTTAATATAGAAATAATATAAACAATAAGGAGGTGTTTGTTATGAACACACATAGAACGCATCAAAAACTTTTCAAAAATGGACTCTTATTTGGGGCGCTTTTACTTGGATTAGCTTTCTCGTTTAAAGAGGCGACACCAGCAAAAGCTGTTACGGCCAACTTCAATGGTCCGATTTTCCGTCTTTACAATCCTAATTCGGGTGAACATGTCTATACAATGAATTTGGCAGAAAAGGTTAACCTGACTCAGTTAGGCTGGGGCTACGAGGGGGTGTTGGCTGACTCATACTACAATTATCCTGGGGTAAATTATACAAAAATTCCAGTATACCGCCTCTATAATTCTCAAAGTGGACAGCACCTCTATACAAAAAATACTTATGAAGTTTCTTCATTAAGAACTAAAGGATGGTCAAATGAAGGAATTGTATTTTATGATTCATCAAATTGTCCTCCTGGAAGCATTTTGACAGTTTATAGGAGATATAACCCTAATAATGGACAGCACTTTTTCACAAATAATTTTTAGCGAAGCGGCCTACTTAGATAGTATTGGTTGGCAGAACGAAGGAATTGCTTTTGAATTTAATTTGCCTAGTCATTGGGATGGGCCAGTAAGACCGGCTTAAGTAAAGGAAAGATAAGATATGAAAAAACTTAAGATTGTTTTAACAATATTTTTATTAATGTTTGTTAGTGGTGGCTATTCTGTTTTGGCAAATACCCAGTCATTTATTCCAAATGGAGGGGCTACATCAACTAATATATATCTTCCTGACCAAAGAAAACTGATTTCAAATGCTAATCAATTTCCATATAACACGATTGTAGATATACAAGGGATATTTCCAAATACTAAGGTGGGATGGATTGCTCAAGGAACTGGGGTCATTATTGCACCTAATGTTATTTTAACAGCTGGACATGTTATTTACGATAAAGGACAAGGTGGATATCTCTCTAAAGTACAAATATATCAAGCAAATACAAACGGAACTAAAGGGGCTACATCGATTGCCTCAGTAACAGGTTTGATTCCAAATGGAGATTGGGTATCAAAAGATAACGCTTCTCCTAATAACTATCCGCTTGGGGCGGATGACCTAGGCTTAATAGTTATAAACAATAATAAAGGGTTGAATACAGGCTGGATGGGAATGACTTCAAACTTATCTTTGAACCAAGCAATATCTTTAGCAGGTTTTCCAGTAGACCATAGGGACCAAATGTGGGGAATGTCAGGAAATGTTTCTCAAATAAGTAACCCACTGTTTAGTTACTCTAATATTAGTATGTATCCTGGCCAAAGCGGAAGCCCAGTTTTTAATACAGGCAATAATATTGTTGGTATTAATGTTGCAGAAGCGAGTTATCTGAACCCAAATCCAAATGGAGATAATAACAAAGTTCCTTCCTCCCTCGCTTCGCAATATCCCAACTACGGTGTTCAACTCACCGCAAGCAACATTAATTAGATTCAAAATAATGTACCAGCACTAAAATCAACAGCATTATATCGTGTTTATAACCCAAACAATGGCGAACATCTCTATACAAAAAGTTTGTATGAAACGACGACTTTATCAAAAACAGGCTGTAATTATGAGGGTGTCAATTCGCAACAACCAGCGACAGGTAATGCAGTTTACCGACTTTATAACCCTAATTCAGGGAAACATTTTTATACGACATCTTCCTTTGAGCGTGATTCACTTGTCAAAGCGGGTTGGCACTATGAACAAATTGCTTTTTATTCGGACACAGCAAAACACACGCCAATTTATCGGCTTTTTAATCCTAATGCCAAAGGTAAACAAATCAGTCATTTTTATACATCAAGTAGCGCAGAACGAGATTCACTTGTGAAGATTGGTTGGAGATATGAACAAATTAGTTGGTATGGACTTTAGATATTAATTATAAAGGATTTTGTGCCTACAAAACCCTTTTTATTTCCCAAAAAAACTAACCAAATAAGCTGTTTTAATCGCTTTCTTTATGGTATACTAATATTTAGAATATTATATAATAAATTGGAATAAACTGTATGAAAATTTTTAAAGATTTGTGGTGGTTTTTTAAGGCAGAGAGAAAAGGTTATGGCGTTGGTCTATTGGCCCTTTTTATTGTCTCTTTGACACACTTGATTCCACCTTTAATTATTGGAAAAATCATTGACCATATTGTTAAGCGAAACTTGACTTTATCTTTAATTCTGAGTTTTTCTGGTATTTTACTGTTGACGGCTTTTGTTGAATATGGCTTTCGTTTTCTTTGGTCAACAAATATTTGGGGAGAAGCTTTTAAACTAGAAAAAATTATCCGTAGTCGTCTTTTTAGACATTTCTTGCGGATGGACACCCTTTTTTATCAAAGAAATCGAACGGGCGATTTGATGGCCCATGCGACGAATGACTTGCAAGCGATACAGAGTGTTGCTGGACTTGGGGTTTTGACTTGGGCGGATTCTTTAATGACGGGTGGGATGACAATCATCGCCATGCTTTTATTTATCGACTGGCGTTTGACGATTATTGCTGTCCTCCCTTTACCTTTGTTAGCGTTAGTATCTAAAATTTTGGGAGACAAAATTCACGTGAGTTTTGAACATGCTCAAGAAACATTTTCGGAAATGAATGATAAAGTCCAAGAATCAATCACAGGAATGAAAGCAATCAAATCTTTTGGCGAAGAAGAACAAGATATGGCTGATTTTCAAGATAAATTGGATAATATTGATAAAGCCTTTGTTCGGGTCAATTGGATTGATTCAATGTATGACCCTCTAATTACTCTGATTGTCGGATTATCTTACACTCTGACAATTCTTTTAGGGGGATATTATGTTGTTCATCATGTCTTAACCCTTGGTCAACTGGTTGCTTTTGTGACTTATATTGGAAATTTAGTTTGGCCGATGTTTGCAATTGGTGTCCTCTTTAATGTTATTGAACGTGGACGAGCTTCCTATAGTCGAGTAGATAAATTATTAGCTCAAAAAGCAGAATCTAAGATTTCTGAGGGAACTTTAAAAATGCCTAAAGAAGGTGATTTATCTTTTGATATTGAAAGTTTTACTTATCCGAATGAAAATGAAGGACGAAATCTGGAGAAAGTTCAATTTAATTTAAAAGAAGGTCAAGTTTTAGGTTTGGTTGGACGGACTGGTGCAGGTAAATCAACAATCATTAAACTTTTAATGCGGGAGTTTGACCATTACAAAGGACAAATTACCTTTGCTGATCAGGATATAATGAATTATCAGTTAGATGAGTATTTGCCAGCAATTGGTTATGTTCCACAAGAACATTTTCTATTTTCGATGTCTGTCAGGGACAATATTCGCTTTGCCAAGATGTCAGCGAGTCAAGAAGAAGTTGAAATTGCAGCCAAAACAGCTGGAATCCATGAAGACATTATTACTTTTCCTGAAGGATATGACACTTTGGTCGGTGAGCGTGGGGTTTCGCTTTCTGGTGGACAAAAACAAAGATTATCTATTGCGAGGGCACTGCTTATTCAGCCTAAATTATTGATTTTAGATGATGCATTATCAGCGGTTGACGCCAAGACCGAACAGTTGATTTTGTCAAACTTGAAGGCTCTGCGTCATGAGAGTTCAACAATGGTTGTCAGCCACAGATTGTCATCAGTAATGGAAGCCAATGAAATTCTCGTTTTAGACGAAGGAAAAATTATTGAGCGTGGTCTGCATGAAGATTTGGTGAAAACAGGGGGCTGGTATGCTCAAATGTGGCAAATGCAACAAATTGAAAGTCATTTAACAGCCACTGATAAAGATGAAAATTTACTGACAGGTTCGTCAGTAAATCGGGAAGGAGAAGAAAATGGAGAAATCTACTGACAAAATGTCTGTCAGAGAAAGTTGGCAAGTTTTTAAATTTATTTTTAAATTCTTACTTCCTTTCCAAAGGTATTTTATTTGGGCTTTTGTTTTTAGTGTGATTACAACAGCTCTGGCTTCACTGATGCCTTTTGTTTTATCAGTTTTTATGGATTCTTATTTGACTCCAATGAAGGCAACTGACCAGATTATTTTCTATTTTGCAGGACTTTATCTGCTTCTAGCAATAATTAATTCAATTGCTTTCTTTTTCAAATGGAATTATCTTCAGAATGGTTCAATTTTTGTCAATCAATACATTCGTAAGAAAGTTTATGGAAAAATTCATCAGCTAGGTATGAGATATTTTGATCAGAAGCCAACAGGCTGGCTGATAACCAGAATTACAAATGATACTGATTTATTTGATTTCTGGCAGACTTTATTTAATGCATTGACAAGTGTTCTTTCGATTGTCATTGCATTTGTTGCTTTGTTTGTTATTGACCACAAAATTGCTCTGGTAATGTTGTTGATTTTGCCATTATTGATTTTGGCAGTTATCATTTATCAAAAAGTGAGTACAAAAGTTTACCAAGCCATGCTTGCTAAACGTTCAGAGTTAAACACGAAATTAAATGAATACATTTCTGGTATGAGAATCATTCAACAGTTTCGTCAAGAAAGTCGTTTGGGAAATGAATTTGAAAAAACAAATGATGAATACTATGGTTATAGAAAAAAAGTCATTCAAATTAATGGTATTTTGCTGAGTCCTCTGGTAAACTTCTTGATGGCAATTTCTATTGTAGTAGTCTTACTGATGTATTCTAATCGGAGTTTACATGCAGTGGTTGAAGCAGGATTAATTTACGCCTTTATCAGTAATGTTCAAATTTACTTTAATCCTATTTCAGGACTAATGGATTCTTTGTCAAACTTTTCAAATGGTTTAGTGGCTTCAAGTCGAATTAAAACAATTATGGAAGAACAGGAATTTTCCCCAAAACAAGGAAGTGAAAGTTCTGTCAACAAAGCTCCACTGATTGAGCAAGGAAAAATTGAATTTCGAAATGTCAGTTTTTCTTATGACGGAGAACATCAAGTTTTGAAAAGTATTTCTTTCATTGTAAATCCTGGAGAGACGCTTGCTTTTGTCGGACACACTGGTTCTGGTAAATCAAGTATTATCAATGTCTTTATGCGTTTTTATGAATTTACAGAGGGCCAAGTTTTGATTGATGACCAAGATATTCGGACCTTTACTAAAGAAGAACTTCGCCATAAAATTGGTTTAGTTTTACAGGATTCCTTTATGTTTGTGGCCTCTGTGACTGACAATATTAAAATGATGAATTCTCAAATTACTGACGAAGCTGCGAAAGAAGCTGCGAGATTTGTTCAAGCTGACCATTTCATCAAGGATTTAGAAAATGGTTATGAAACAAAAGTCATTGAAGGTGGGGCTGCTTTTTCAGCTGGCGAGCGTCAGTTAATTAACTTTGCTCGGACAATCGTCCGAAATCCAAAGATACTCTTATTAGATGAAGCAACGGCTAATATTGATACTGAAACAGAAGCCCTTATCCAAGATGGGTTGACAAATATGCGTCAAAATCGAACGACAATGGCGATTGCTCACCGCCTATCAACAATCAAAGATGCTGACCAGATTTTAGTCTTAAATAAGGGAGAAATTATTGAACGAGGAAATCATGATGAACTCTTAGAGCTTAATGGATACTATGCTGACATGTATCGAATTCAAACATTACAAAAAGAACTTTGAAACCACTGTTATCAGTGGTTTTTATTTTTTATCAGTTTATCTGATAAAAAGATTGACAAAAAATGAAATAAGAGATATAATATAAGAAAGTTTGATAAAGTGATGAAAAAGGAGAAGTTATGAATTTTGGTCAGAATTTAAAAAAACTCAGAAAAGAAGCTAAACTTACGCAAAGTCAATTAGCAGATAAACTAGGAATGAAACAAAATGCTTACGTCCTTTGGGAGCAAAAGGCAACTAACCCAACTTTAGAATTATTAGAAAAGCTAGCAGATATATATGATTTACCCATTCAAGAATTAATCAAAAATCCTGATAATGGTGCAGAAAAACAATTAATTGATAATTATCGTTCGCTGACAGGAGAACAACAGGAATCTGTCATTAATTTCACTGATTTTCTTATAGAACAGAATAAAGCAGATCTCATTGATTTGAAAACTTATAGACGTTCTTCATTACAGTATGCTGTTGTTGAAGACGAAGCACTTTCAGCAGGTTTTGGTCAAACAGCTAATAATACAGGCGGACATTATAGAGCATATACAACAGAAAATCTTGGACGATATGATGGAGCTGCCAGAGTTAAAGGTGAATCCATGGAACCAGATTTTCCAAATTTTTCTATTGCAACATTCTTACACACAGGTTTTGGACGGAGTGGAGATGTCTATGCCATTGCTGAAGGAGATTTGGGAGAAGAACGCTTATATATTAAACAAGTATTTGAAGAAGAAGACGGAAATTTCCGAATTCATTCACTCAATCCAGACCCACAATACAAGGACTTTTATCTAGGACAGGAAGATAATTTCCGGATTATTGGGCCAGTGGTTGATAATTTTGAAGAGATTGAAGAATCACAAATTATAGATTAAATGAGGGCTTAAAATGAATTGGATAAGAGAAATTATGCCAATACTGGGGATTGGATTAATCTTTGCAGTTGTTTATGAACTTGTCCTATTGCTTTCACAAAAATTGGTAGAAAATGACGACAAAGTGAAAGAAAAAAAGGAAAAAAAGATCATTAACGTGAAATTTTTTCACGGTTCAAAAAATCAGAAGAATATTGCATGAACTGAGATAAAAAATAAAATAAAATAAAAGTCGAAATGGTTCGGCTTTTTCTTTTGAAATAAATATTAAAGTGGTATAATCTTTTTTAAGGCTTTTATGAAAGATAATAGTGGATTTTATAAATAACTTGGTATAGTTTTTTAATGCAAAATATTCATTGAACTATGCTGAGATATTTTAAAAATAAATCCGTTAGGAATAGTAAATAAGGATATAATTTCATGATAAAGAGTAAGAATACTATTCTTCTAGGATTATTAGGACAATGTTTATTTGCTATTTTATTCCTATTGATAGTTACATTTAATTTGCCAAATATACCAGAGACTCATTTTTGGGGAAGGCTTTTGATATCGTTAGCTTTTATCATTTTTTACTTTCCAATGTTTTTATTAATTGATCTTATTTTACTATGGCTTTGTACGGCCCTTAGTATTATAGTAATCGCAAATTTAGAAAGTCCAAAAGCTAATAAATGGGCGAAAATTCTATTTATTTCTAGTATCTTTTATCCATTTATCTTGTTGATAGTTGGAAATTGGATTACACAGGCAGTTCCTTGGTTACTGCTGGACATGATGACTCTATTCTTTTCTATTTTTGTTTCGGTCTTGCTTATACTAGAATCTCAAAAGGAAAGCAATAAATATAGAAGATGTTTTTCAGTAGATATAGATTAATAAAAGATAAATAGATTTCAAAGTAAGTTTATCCTTGCATTTCTAAAAAAACTTTGATATACTTATTTATGGTTCTAAAAGAACTGACCGAAGACAGTAGGGGACGAAAGTCATAAACTTCCTACCGAGGACAAATATCAAAATGATAATTGAACTCTCTATGTCTTTTGTGTGTAGAGATTTTTTGTTTCTACAACCAAAATAAAATGGAGGTAAAAAAAATGAGCGATTACAAAGTAAATGAAGCAACAATTGCTAAGAAAGCAGAATTGGTTGATGTTTACGCACAAAAAATGACTGAAGCAGCATCTATCGTTGTTGCAGATTCACGTGGTTTATCAGTTGATGAAGATACTCAACTTCGTAAACAACTTCGTGAAGCAGGCGTTGAATTTAAAGTGGTTAAAAACTCAATCTTGCGTCGTGCAGCTGAAAAAGCTGGTCTTGAAGGTTTATCAGAAGCTTTCTCTGGCCCATCAGCAGTAGCATTTTCTAACGAAGATGTTGTAGCACCTGCAAAAGTTTTGGCTGATTTCGCAAAAGATGCTGAAAATCTTGAAATCAAAGCTGGTGTCATCGAAGGTAAAGTTTCTTCTAAAGAAGAAATCCAAGCTATTGCGTCTCTTCCAAGCCGCGATGGACTTCTTTCTATGCTTCTTTCAGTGCTTCAAGCACCTATCCGCAACGTGGCTCTTGCAGTCAAAGCTGTTGCAGAAAAAGAAGAATCAGCTGCTTAATTATAAGCAACATCACTTATATCGGCGGATTTACGCAACAAACTAAAAAATTAATAGGAGAATATTAAAATGGCATTGAACATTGAAAACATCGTTGCTGAACTTGAAAACGCAACAATCCTTGAACTTTCTGAACTTGTAAAAGCAATCGAAGAAAAATTTGACGTAACAGCAGCAGCTCCAGTTGCAGCAGCAGCAGGTGCTGGTGAAGCAGCAGCAGCTAAAGATTCATTCGACGTTGAATTGACAGCAGCTGGCGACAAAAAAGTTGCAGTTATCAAAGAAGTACGTGGAATCACTGGTCTTGGACTTAAAGAAGCTAAAGAACTCGTTGATGGTGCACCAACAGTTGTTAAAGAAGGTCTTTCTGAATCAGAAGCTAACGAAATCAAAGAAAAACTTGAAGCAGCTGGTGCTTCAATCACTCTTAAATAAGAATTGTTATCAATTTGAAAAAACTGCCAAAGTTATTTGGTGGTTTTTTTGTTTTTTTTTAATAAAATAAAATTGATTCTTTATAAAATAACCCTCAGTATTATGAAATACTGGGGGTTATTTTTGTAAGATTTGCTTCTGAATTTATTCTATTCAGTTTGTGTAATATGTTGATGAAACGTTCTTAGAGTGGGAACCGTTATGATATTCCTAAAAAAACAATTGGTGTTATAAATAGTTTATGAATTACACACAAATAAAATATTAGTAAATCAAATAAAATAATTGACAATCTTCAAATAAAAGAATATCCTATAAATGTTAATATCGTTAGCAATGAAGCATAGTTAGCAAAAAAAGATTTTTTTCAGAAAGGAAACGTATGGATTATACAAAAGCAGCAGAAGACTTTTTCTCATGTATGAAGGCAAAAAAACGCAAAAAAAGTTTTGCTGAAACTCAATGAGAATGCTCAAGGTGAGCCTCTGGTTTTGGTTTATCTTTATAAAAATGCTGGTACTTTAATTGTCCCGAGTGACATTGCGAGATATATTGGAGCCAGCACCGCACGAGTTGCAAATATTCTTAATAATCTTGAGGAAAAAGGAATGATTTCAAGAGAAATTTCAAGAGAGGATCGTAGAAAAATATTAGTTTTTCTGACGGATAAAGGACGAAAAGAAACAAAAGAACGACGTACGCGTACCATTACTCGCATCTCAAATGTTTTTGAAGCAATGGGAGAAGAGAGAACTCAACAATTTATCGAAGCTTGGGCGCTCTTTATACAAACGAGCATGTCAATCTTAGAACAAGAAAAGGAGGAACAATAAATGCCTGAACTAATGGGAAAAGACTATTCAAAAGATATTCATGGCAATCATTATTTTAGAAATGTCATGTTTGCAATGATTTTGATTGGGACCTTTGCTGGAATGTTAGGACAAACGTTTTTATCTACAGCTTACCCAACCTTGATGGACAAATTTAACATCAGCCTCTCCACAGCACAAGGGGCAACGACATGGTACCTGCTTGCTAATGGAATTATGGTTCCAGTATCAGCTTATCTGACGACCAAAATTCCGACTCGTTGGTTATTCATGATTGCCTATGGATTTACAGCTGCTGGCACATTGATTGCCATGGTTGCACCCACTTCCAACTACAATATTTTCCTTTTAGGTCGTGTAGTGATGGCGATGGGCGTTGGAATTTCATTACCACTGATGATGACTGTTATCACAAACATCTTTCCACCTGAAAAAATCGGAGTTCCAATGGGAATGGGCGGACTTGTGATTGGACTTGCTCCTGCGATTGGTCCTACTTATGGGGGCTGGATTTTATCTGGAAATACAAAGTTTTTAGGAATTTTACAATTGGGTGATTGGCGCACACTTTTTCTTGCTCCCTTTGTTTTACTGATTATTGTGACCGTTTTGACCCCATTTTTAATGGCGGATGTCCTGCCTAACCGAAATATGAAACTTGATTTTATTTCATTACTAGAATCGCTACTTGGATTTGGTTTATTTTTATACGGTTTCACTAATGTCGGAAATGAAGGCTGGGGAGACGCTCAGAGCGTTATTGCTCCAATTATTATTGGATTGGTCATTATTGCTTTCTTTATTCGTCGTCAACTTCACATGGCGGATCCTTTCCTTGATTTGTACGTCTTTAAAATCAAACAATTTACGGTTACTACAATCGCAGCAGCGATTAATACAATGGCAATGATGGGCGTTGAGATGATGCTGCCAACTTACATCCAAAATGTTCACGGATTAACAGCTTTACAATCTGGATTATTACTTTTACCTGGTTCGGTCATGATGGCGTTAATGTCGCCTATCGCGGGGGGAATTTATGATAAATTTGGTGCAAAGAAATTAAGTTTTATTGGTTTTATTCTCTTAGCCATCGGAACTTTGCCTTATCTCTTCTTGACGGCAACAACACCAGAGGCTTTTATTACCATTACTTATTGGGTGCGTTTTGTTGCGATTGGTTTAATCATGATGCCTTTAATCACTTCGGGTATGAATGCTTTGCCAGTTGAAAAATCAGCACAGGGTTCTGCTTCAAACAATACGGTACGGATGATCGCGTCCTCTGTTGTTGTTGCGATATTGGCCTCAGTTACAACCAATGTCATCAATAGTACGAAACCCGCACATCATCTGTCAACGACTAATCCGCTTCAATATGCGGATAAGATGATTCAAGCATCACTCAATGGATTTCATGTTTCATTTGGAATCGCATTTGGCTTTGCTGTATTAGGAATCTTCGTAGCACTCTTTTTGCATAAAGGAAAGGTCGCACCAGCGCCTGTACGAGAAGCTAATAAACAAGAAGTCACAGAAGAAGGAGGTCAAAAATCATGATACTTTTCATTATTATATTAGTTGTTATTTTGATGATTGTGGGTTTCTTCTACATCAAAGGTTCCACAGGAAATATCCTTGGCGGAATTGCTACCCTTCTTTTACTTTTGTCCATGTTTGGTTTGATTTATCATGATAATAATCACTGGGGTATGAAAGAAGTGACTAAAACGACGCAAACGACGATTTATTCTGCCGCTGGGAGCACTCAACCTTTTGGAATGTTACTGACACAAGCTTTTGGAACTAATTCTGGAAACTATATCTTAATGTATAAAGCACAAGCGAATGACAGTAAAACAACCGTCAATTTTATTGGAAACGTCAAATTGATGAATACATCAGATAAAGCTGAAACAAGTATGATGAAAACTTGGATTTCTGATGAAATGTCAAAAAATATTGTAGAATCATCAAAAAAGAAAGCCAATTATCAGTTGGTGGCGAATGCTAAAAATGCAAAATTAGTCACTAAAACGACAACTTATCAATGGGATAACAATTTTACGAAATTCTTGTTTGGCATTGGTAGGGAATCTGGCGAGTTAATCAAAAAAGAGATTACTGCAAAAGTACCAAAAGAAACATGGCTTGTCCTCACACCAGAACAAGCACAGCAATTGCAAAAATTAGCTCCTGAGTTTGAAGCAAAACAAAAAGCGCAATTAGAAGCTGAAATTGCGGCGGCAAAAACGCCACAAGAAAAACAAGCGATTGCAGCAGCAGCACAAAAAAAGCAAGCTCAAATGGCAGCGCTGAAAACGTCTAATCCAGATGCTTATGCAAAACTCATGGTTTCGCAAATGAAGACGTTACTTGGAATCAAGGATTAAACTTATTAAAAATAAGGTTTTAGTAAAAAATTCTGTTTGCTCTATAAAGGTCACTACTGAAAATGAGTTGAAATTAGACACCAAAAAGTGAACTTCGGTTCGCTTTTTTTGATTAGTTGAGAATGGATTTGTTTAATCAAGAATGCATTCAAAGTCAAAAATATCTTATTTTTTTGTAGCTTTTATATGGACAAGATAGGTAATTTATTTGAGAGGGAAATACATAAAAAAGTTGTTGTTTTTAACCAAAAATTGCATTCAAATACTTTGACTAAGTAGTTGGTTTTATGCTAGAATGAAATTAAGAAATGTCCGTAAAAGATTACGTTGTATAATTGTGTGGTATCCTGTTGTACCATGCTTTTATAATACCTAAATTTGGTATTTATTTTTAAAAATCATAATAAATGTAATCTATAGCAGATGTGTAAATAAGTTTTTGATTTATTAAAGGAGTTGTTTTATAGCAAGCACAATTATTATTTAAAATATAAGAATGAGGTGAAGATGAAAAAATTACTCTTTATTTTTGGGACAAGACCAGAATTTATCAAAGTTTATCCGGTAATTCAAGAGGCCAAAAAGCAAGGAAATCCAATTGTTTTGGTTAATACGGGTCAACACAAGGAGATGTTAAATGAACTTCTTGATGAATTTTCAGTTGAAGTTGATTATGACTTGAAGATTATGGATTCTTATTCTGGTTTATCAGAAATCGTATCAGGAACACTTAGCGGTCTTGAACCGATTGTCAAATAGGAAAAACCAGATGTTATTCTCGTTCATGGAGATACAGCTGCTACATTGGCTGGAGCTTTGGTCGCCTATTTTAATCAAATAAAGCTTGCGCATATTGAGGCTGGATTAAGAACCTATAATAAGTTTTCACCATTTCCAGAAGAAATGAATCGGCAAATTGTTGGATTACTGGCAGATTATCATTTTACCCCAACTGAGATGACAAGAGACAATCTCTTAAAAGAGGGAAAAAACAGAGAACAAGTGTTTGTTGTTGGAAATAGTGCCATTGATATGTTTCAATACATGATGTTATCCTTAAATCTTAGAGTCACTATTGTATAATTTAGACAAAGGACAAAAACATGCAAAAACGCTACTCAAAAGAATTTAAAGAAACCCTTATCGCCTTCTATCATTCTGGTCAATCCGTCACCCAGCTGTCTAAAGAATACGACGTGGCCCCTGCAACAATTTATAAATGGATAGACCTCTACTCTAAATCTAATGAAAGCTCCGTCTCTAAAGCTGATTTTCTAGAATTAAAAAGACAACTGGCTAAAGTTAAGGAAGAACGAGACATCTTAAAAAAAGTATTGACCATATTCGCCGAGAAAAAGAAGTGAGTGCTGCGGATATGGCTCAA
>Ga0208186_100017_pt1 | contig 29335 bp, 32 predicted proteins | sample Shrwel1BS1Day23_FD_187537 | JGI IMG/M metagenome (GOLD analysis project Ga0208186, IMG submission 187537) | Subsurface microbial communities from deep shales in Ohio, USA - Utica-3 well 1 S-1-Day23 (SPAdes) (version 2) ... | reverse complement strand
ACCTGTAGGCGGCCATTTCATCTCAGGATTTTATTTGATGAATTTTACCCATGCTTTCGCATCTACGCTATATTTTTCGACAACCCTCGCGATTCTCGGCCTTGAGACCACGCCTATTTGTCATTCGGCTAATGTGGAGTGCCCATCTTAGAGGGGTTACGGTTCCGACGGGATTCGAACCCGCGATCTTCGCCGTGACAGGGCGACGTGATAACCGCTACACTACGGAACCTTTTAAACCATTAATTATTTAGTGACGCTAAGGTTAAACGTCATTAGGTTATTCGTTATAATAGGGGTTTTCAAAGAATACAACCTCAAAGTGTGTTGGATGTTCTTCATCTTTGATTGCATCTTTTACATCTTCTTCTGAACAATAAACATTTTCCCACAACACTTCTCCATTTTCAAGAGATGTGTATAAATATTGGTGTTTTGTTATATCGACACCATCAATGGTTAAATCTACAAAATCAATACCACTAGGTAAATCAAAATAGATGATGTTTTTAGTCTTGTCAAATACGTCTAATTTCTTTATCGTTAATGCCTTCTTTCAGTTTGTTTAATACCCGAGGTGGGAGTTAAAGCCACACTTCATATGGCACTGGTTTTTTGAGGTGCAACCCAATCAACATATTGTTATTTGGAGCTATACGCCATTAAGGAAGATGTGGGATTCGAACCCACGCACGGATTGCTCCGACTAATGGTTTTCAAAACCATCCTCTTTAACCGCTTGAGTAATCTTCCATAGATATAATTAGCTAATGGCGATTAGCTAATTATATTTTATATCACAGGTAGATCCAACGTCGTAACGAATATCTTTGTGATACCAATAATGATTGGTTTATTAATCATTATAAGCGAATAACGAGAATCGAACTCGTGTTATCAGCTTGGAAGGCTGATGTTCTACCATTAAACTATATTCGCACAATAGATAGGCTACAGTTACGAGCCTATCTTAGATGAAATTATACAACTAAATCATGTTATTTAAAAACTTCATTACCAACCGGTGGTCCAAAATCGATGATAGGTTCACGAATACCATCGTCTTGATAGTCTTTAAATAAATCATCTAATGTTCCATTATTAGCTTCAGCTTTTGGATTATTAGTCATAATAACGACCTTTCTATTTGACATTAAAATAAATTATGTCTGATGAGAATGCGGAATATTAATCGTTGAACAATTGATTAATACCCCAGTAATTTAGATCGTGAGTTATTATTTAAATATGATGATTTATTATTGTATGATTTAATAACATAAAAGGAAGATGTGGGGTTCGAACCCACGCGCCGGTTTCCCGACCTAACGCTTTAGCAAAGCGTCCTCTTAACCACTTGAGTAATCTTCCATATTAAGTTGTTAGCTGAACATGTCAACAACTTTTAAATTTCTTTAATTTGATGTGGGATGCGGCATAAGATTAACTTGATGTTTAAGTTCTTTCTTTAAATGATTTAGCATTCCGTTATCTGATGATTTTTTATTATTTTTAGAATTAACCGTATTTTTTGTAGCCTTACTATTTAAGTTTGCAGCTTCGATCTCGGCACTTTTTTCAGCAATAGCTGAATTAAGTTTTGACTCTGCACTTCGTGTATAAGTTTCTGTGCTTCTTAACTTTTCAAAGTCTCGAGAAATATTTTTATTATTAGTGACTTTGAATGACGCATTTTGGTTAATTGTTTTAAATTGTTCTTGATTTAAATATACGGTAAACATCGAAATAGTAATAGCAAAAAATATTCCGATGAATCCTACAATTACCCAAGGACCTCTTTTATTGTCAAACATTAATTTGTACCTTTTATTTTTTTCACGCACGAATCACTCTGTCTAACGCTTTAGCAAAGCGTCCTCTTAACTACTTGAGTAATCTTCCAGTGTTCATTAATACATTTCTGCAAATCATGGACTTTTTGTTTAGTTTTAGGTCAGACATTAGATTCGAAACATTAAATATCGCCATAACAATAATGCCAAGATTGAGTATACCTTCAAAAATTAGTTCCATAATGTGTCCTTCTTTTGAATAAATATATGATATTAATCAATTGGATGAATATTATCAGTAAAGGCTACGAATGATGTTAAACCTTCTTCCATTGACATGAAATAAAAAATCGAATTATTATCAAAAGCTTTTAACATTTCTTTTTGAATAGCATTGATCGACATATTTGTTTGACTATTTGAATATATGCTATATTTTTCAACAGAAGTTATGGTCTCTATTAAATCGTCAATGTTGTCAAAATCGAAGCCAAGAGTATTAACAAAAGATAATAATGAGGCTTTTGACGATGTTGCTTGGATTAATTTATCCCTAGAGATTAATTTGAATAATGGTGAATCAAAGGATCCACCGGCAAACATTGTTTTTATATTGATTAAGTCCTTTTTATGAGTGATTATTACAAATGAAAGTAATGACGAGGAGACATTATCCAATACATAACAATTGGGATTGGTATTGTTAAGAGAAATAGGAATGTAGCAACAATAATACTGTGTCCTATTTGTTCTCGTGTATATCTTACGGGTTTACTCATGATTTATACCTCATTTTCTTTTTTACGCACCGAGCTGGATTCGAACCAACGACACCTAGTTTTGGAGACTAGTGCTCTGCCATCTGAGCTATCAGCGCTTAACTCACCCAATAGGACTCGAACCTACGACATCGTGATTAACAGTCACGCGCTACTACCAACTGAGCTATGGGTGATTAACAATAGGCGGAATTTGTTTCCGCCAAACATATACGGTCTAAGGATTAGACTAAATGAGTCGTACTAGGTAGCGTCCACCTTATCAGCTGTGCTTCTTCCGAAAGCTTTGTTTTTTTTTAGCTGATTAATCGTCCAGCCGGAGTCGAACCAGCTTTCCAGAGGAATTATTAACCATAACAAATGTTATTATAACCTTGGACGAAAATATATTGCATGAATGACTGTAGAATAATTATATCATATTCTGCCAGAATATCAACCAATAATTGATTTTTCTATTAAAACTATACAAAATAGCACTCACTAAATTGGGACTGCTTGTCAGTCCAACTCTACAAAATAGTACTTACTAAATTGGGACTGCTTGTCAGTCCAACTATGCAATATTAGACCACGATTTAAGGAATGTTGCTTCAATAATTGATATATAAGCATTAGGGTCTAATTTTGAAATTAAATCAAAGGCTTCAGCATTTGTCATCATAAATAAATCATTATTAATTACTTCAATATTTTGATCAACAGGCATACTCTTAATCTTAATCGTTTGAGCTTCATCATATTTTACATCAGGATTATTGATAATATCATATCCATTTTCTTTTAAAATATAAACGGCGGTATCATCATGTTGCACTACGGGTTCGTTATCTTTAGCTCTTTTCTTCAATGATGCCTCTTGAACTTTACGTCGAGTTGCCATAGATACTGTTGTTAATTCATTTCCACGTGGACGTGTAAGGAAAATACGGTTATAATGTTGCAAGTTATCTGTACGAATGATTTCGCCTGTATGAATGTTCTTTGTTTGTGTATACACATATCGATGCGTACCTGATGATGAAGCTAATACCCATTGGAAGAATCGTAGTGCTTCTTGAGGTGTTTCTTTGTTATCCATAATAATTCGTGAGAAGATTGATTGAGCTAATTTCAAGTCAAACTCACTATTAGATGGATCATCATGTTCAGCTAAGTAAAAGGCTAAAGCTGTATCAATAGCGGCGGGATGGTCTAAACTTTGTTCAGGCCATGGTCCACCCCATGAGTTTAAGTTTCCGCCTTTAGCTGACGCAATCGTCTTAGGTGCTTGATCATACAACAAGTTGAGGTCTTTATCTGTTGGAACATGACTATACTCCATACGGTTGTTTGAATCTTTTGATACAAAACGTGTAATACGTTCCGGCTCAATACCAATGTACATAGAATCGGCAATGTCAAACAAAATTTTGTTGTTAAGTTCCCAACTGATGTCCATTGTATAAAGTCCATCAGTATTGGTTGATGGTACGCGCGCACCTTCAAGCGTCTGTGCTTGACCGATACGCCATGCGAATAATTGCCCTATAATTCGCATGGCAATTGTTTTGTTGTTGACACGAATATTGTTGTCAAATGTTGCGTCAGCTGCACCAGATGCAGCATTAAGCAATAGTTTCATCAGTAATTGTTCAAGACCAGCTTGTTCACGTTCTTCTGCGGGTAATGATCTATTACTTGCTTTGTGTTTCATTTCAACTCGAGTTTCAAATAGACCAAAGTATGGGTCAATACCATTACCTTGATCATCAAGCCCTCGTTCAGGGTTGACGAATACAGCTAACATTGACAACAATAATGGATAGTATGACGTGAAGTCTTCGTGATTAGATGGTCCTACTGATACATATGTGTATTTCTTTGATAATTCTAATTTACCAGATGATGCTTTAACTTTAAACAGTTGAGGTTTTTTGATTGCTCGCCAATCCGCTTTTTTACGAGTTGATCCACTCTTAAGGAATGAACGAATCTTTTCTTCACGGAAGCCACCCTCAACTGAATCATCCGGAATCATGATTTTCGCTGGACCATTGATCGCTACAAGAGGGTCGCCATTTTCATATTGAGATTTAACCCATTCTTGTAAATCATAAGCTTTTTGATATGTTTCTAAGTCTTTTTGATAAACATCAAGTTTTACCTCAGCACCATGAATGCCACCGATTGAAAAGTTTGCCAAGCATGATGTTCTATTTCCATGTTTATCATAGTAAAACAAGTTAGTATTAAATGTTTTCATTAATGTAGAAATGTAATCATTTGGTTGACACAGTGTATCGTAGCCATATGTTTCTAGGTATGTATCTGATGCATTAAAGTTTTTACCACGAATATTGTCATAGAAGTTGTAGACGTCCATAAAGGCTGTATGAGCTTCTGTTCCTGGCTTGGCTACATTTGCTTCAAACCAATCTTTGGTGTCTTCTAATACGTCAGTAGGTTCAATTAAAATAGCATCAATTTCGGCTTGAGATTTACCTTCAGCTTTTGCTTTTTCACGACGTTCTTTTGTGAGCCGTTTACATACAGCCGGATGAGGATACATGAATGATACTGACTCCGCATCAATAAGTTTATTATACGGTGCAATCACCATTTCAACGAATTTGGCTGATGTTGAATCAGAACAAAGCCTGTCGCGACGTACATGCCGATGTTTATCCGCACCATCGTAAGCATAATAGCCGTTTGGACTTTTTTCGTAAATTGTAGCTTTATATTTGTCAAGCATTGCAGATTTCAGACTGTAAGCATTGTAGTAGACTTTATGTTCAAATAAGTATCGAAGATTCAATACATCAGACATATTATAGGCCAGCAAATCAGCAAGTTCATCGAGATTGTTAATGCGTGTTTTGTTGCTGAGTTTGTCTGATTCTAAAATTTGGAAACCGAGCATGCCAAGCAAACGTTTGAATGCAACTTTTTGCATTTTTTCATTAAGTTTGGCACAGTCAACGTGACGGTTTGTTAGTAACCAGGCTTTCCTTATTGACCATGGTAATGATCTGTAGTTATTTTTGATATAGGTTTGACCGTTTTTGCGATGAACTTCTACGGCTAAACGTGATGGCATTCGTGTTTTATAATCAGATGAGAACAGTTCATCATTGAATTCACGTAATTCCGCCGCAGTCATAACACCACTAGGGTCTTTTGATGGCTGTTTGGTGAATAATTCAAGAGGAAGCTCAGAAAACATTTGAGCAAGCATGGTTGTGTCATAGTTGATTGTGTTATATCCAAAGAATTTACCATGTTTATTAGGATCATAATCTGGGTCCGTATCTTTGACTGGATAGTATTCAGCAGGGTAGTCATCGGCTCGATCATATGGTTCAATATTAATCATTTTTTCATTGTTAGTGATACCTAACCGTTTAACAAATTGTTGCATACCTTCTACTGTTTTAAGGTTTTCCCATTCAATTGTCCCGTTGAAATTTCGATTCTTTTTGTAAATTCGTTTTTCAATATAATCTAAATCAGCTTTAGATTTGATAATATTATCATCATCAATATATGACATAATGGCTCGATTATGATAAGGGTTATAAAAACCAACAGAAAATACATTCTCAAGTGATTCTACGTCATACATTTCGTCGTTTTCCCCATATTGATGTTGTGTGTAATTTTTTTCTGGGGTTGGTTTGTATTGTAGCATATATTATCCTTTTATTTTTTATTATTTTTGTGATATTTAATTGTTTCTACTATATGAGGAGATATTGCACCAATAGCGCAAAGAGGGGATAGTAATACAGCTGCATTATATCCCGCTATTGTCTTTACGATTTGAAGCATTAGTAATAGTAGAAAGCCTGCATATAATGCTTCAATGATTATACGCACATAAGATTTGTTATTATTCATATATTAGTCATGCGTCGGATCACGCCTCTGTAGGTTTGAGCTTTGTTAAAGTCTAAAAGTTTATTTAGATTTGTTCCATGGTATGTCTTATTTTGCCATTTGTCTAAATCATATTCTAGTATTAAATGCTCAATTTGATCCATTTTCTGTCCTGTTTTTACTTTTTCATTTTGGCCTAGTTTTGATTCCCACATTGTATCTGTTTGTAAGACAATAATTAACGAATCAGTGAAACTACGTTTGCTCATAGGTTTACCTGTCGGATTATTGCGTTTTGACCAGGCTACGAATAAGTCATATAGAAACTGTGTAGGCAACAAATCCCATTTGAAATCAGAACGTAATTCGTTCCAAAATTGCATGACGGGATTGTTCATTTCTTTATAATCTTTGAGAAGTTCACTTGATCTTTGAGGAATAGTAAATTCTTCAAATTCAACATGTAGGGCTTTCCACAATACGTATTCTAAGACTTCGTTGTCGTTGATGTATACATCTTTAATGTATTTTCTTTCGCCATTATTGGTGAATGATTTTAAGAATGGAACCATAATTAATCGACGATAGAATGAGTCTGATTTGTCTCGGGTTTTTGGTAAACCATTTAACATTTGAATGTTTGTTCCCCTAAATTGTAAACGTACAGGTTTTTCGTGTTTTCTATTGACATTGATGTCATCGCCAGTTATTGATGCTTTATAGTCTCGAATTGAATCAATGTATACGTCAACATCATTTTCATCTGAAATGTTTGCAGCTACACCAATCAATGTTTCCTTAAGAAATTCATGTTTGAAATCAGTGACGGCTAATGATGCGTAGTTTCCTACACCTAGCAAGTTTTTAATAAGTTGACCTAATGTCCCCTTACCATTGTTACCTGACTCGGAATAGAACCAAATAGATCGACCACGAGATCGGCCTGGTTGTAGTGTGTCAGCTATAACTTGCCATATAAGATGGGCTGTGTCCTCGTCAACAGCTAAATCATTAATCCATGTTTCAACATCCCATTTGTAGCCATCTGATGCTACTAATATAGGGTTTTTTGGATTTTCAACATAGTTGACTGGGATTTTTGTAAGATATACATAATCTGGTGAGAAATTTAATAATTTCTTTTTGGATTGATCATATATACCATTATTTGTTATAAATAAATTAGGATCACTTGTCTGAATGGCAGTTGGACAAATTCGTTCGATTTTGTCTAAAATGTCGTCAATTTCTTTGTTTTTATAGTACGGAACCAAAGGGTCAATTAGTCGGTATAAATCTTTTCGACTTGTAATATAAATTCCTTCTTTTGGTCCTTGGTCAACGTATACACCTAAAAGATAATCTGTTGATCGTTCGGATACACGGATGTTTTTAAATGTAAATAATGTCATCAAAATAAGAGCAACTTCATCAAAGGGCATTTTTGTAGGTAAACGTTTGGCTAACCTTGGGCTGAGACCAGCTGTTTCCAATTCTACACTTTGAATTTTACTAGCTAAAACATCTACACCAAGTTTTTGTAAAAAATTACGATCAATCTTGGCTGGTACTGTAATGGAATTAAGAAATGTAGAAAGATATTCAGGCATAAATGATGCGTTTGTTGTAATGTTCGCCATTATGTTATATCCTTACCTTTCTAATTTTTTCTTGATTTTTGATTATTCTCCCATGGCGACATGTCTAAATTATCGACACTTTGTTCATATAATGATAATAATTTTGATCCTACAATAAGGTTGGGGATGTTTTTCCCACTTTCGTAGTTAAGTAGAGAGGGATAGCTTATACCTGACAATGACGCAACTTCGGTCACTGTCATATTCTTTGATGTTCTCATATCTCGTAGTGTTTGTTTTTTTGACACAGATATTTCTCCTTTTATATTATTTTGATATAAGTCTATTATACCTTTTTCCAATAGGGATGTCAACATCTTATAATAATAAATTACTATAAGATGTTAGTTATCATTTTGCTTGGGAAATGACCGCAAAATGATAACAATATGGTAACATCACACGTTACCGATATGGTCACAAATTATAACCACATTGGTAGCATTATGTTATCATTATGCATAAACCCTTATACAGTGCGGTTTCTGCTCGGTTTCTTTTTCGTATCTTCGTGGTTCCTATTTTTTTTTTGAATTAGGGAACTTAATATTTTGTAATAATTCAAAAACAGGGATAGAGTCAAATAAACAAAGGGTTTCCACAGGGTGTGGAAAACTTTTCAAAAGTTCCTTTTTTTCCCTTTTTTGATGCTCAACTAGGGAACTTTTTATGAAATTCTGATTAAATTTCTAATAAAACGTATGTTTTCTCTCATAATCAATTTTGTGAAAAAGGTCTATGTGGATAACTTTATGCATTATTTGCTTGAAAAATATACAGAAAATATTGTCGTTTTTAATTCAAACTAGGGAACTTTATATAAAAAATAGGGAACTTTTTCGTTAATTTAGGGAACTTTTGCAAAAAATAGGAACCACGAAATGGCTCAACCATAGTCTTAAATATATAAAGTTCCCTAAGTTCCTTTTTATTATATAAATAATTTTAAAATAAAATGTACACCGCTTTATACATATCAGTTATCCACATTCGCTGTATAGGAGCAAAATATATAGAACAAAGTTATTTTAAAAAAGGAACCATTACAAAAGTGTTACAGTCATCGTTTTCTGTAGGGTGACGAACCTTAATAAATGGCTCTATAATCACGGTTACGCCCCTTTTGTGTATGGCGCATTTTTTCAAAAATAAAAAAATCATCATTTTTCAATTTAGGGAACTTTGCTCGTTAGGCCGCATGGTTGTCACAAATTGAGGTTCCTATTTTTGAAACGCAAAAAAGGAACCAAAAAAAGGAACCAAAAAAAGGAACCAAAAAAAGGAACCAAAAAAAGGAACCAAAAAAAGGAACCAAAAAAAGGAACCAAAAAAAAATTTAATATATTATATTAATTGGTTATGATTGAGGGTATTGCCCCGAAATCATAACTTGCTTCTTTTATGGACTATAGGCTTTGCCATAGGGCATAAAAATCAATGAGGAACTCATTGTTGATTTTATTCATTTATCATGTGCTAATGGTAGAATGTGTTGATAAATCAGTCATATTGTGATATAATTTAAGTAAGATAAGAAATGAAGGTATTGTATGACACAACTTAATTATAAGGCTAATGATATAATTGAACTTTTTATGAAAAAGAGAGGATTGGACGCAGATGTTTTGTATCGAATGTCCCATCCGACGAAGAATGATTTAAACGATGTATTTTTATTAGAAGATTGTGATCTGTTTATAAATTTGTTGTTTGCGAATAAACATAAGCAAATTGCAATTATACCTGACTATGATGCCGATGGTGTAATGAGTGGTTCTTTATTGAATGCAGGTCTCTCTATTATAGGATTAGACAAAGAGCCTTATTTGTATGCCCCGACTACATACACCGGATATGGTATGACTGAAGCTTCAGTTAATGATGTATTGTCAGCTTGTCCTGATACAGAATTAATTATAACTACGGATAATGGCGTTGCTGCTTTTGATGGAATTGATTATGCAAAATCTAAAGGTATTATGGTTTTAGTGTCTGACCATCATTTGGGTGGCGAAAACGAACCAATTGCGGATGTAATTGTTGACCCCAATCGTTTAACTGATAAATATCCGTTCAAATATATATCTGGAACGGTTGTTATATGGAAAATATTGCAAGCGTATACTCGTGTTTTTTGTGAGCCCAATATACAAAAGGCTATTGATGATTTATTAGTTTTTGCAGGTATCAGTACAATTAGTGATGTTATGCAACTTGTTGATGAAAACAGATATATTGTTACTGAAACAGTAGCATTAATTGCTGATGAGGATTTTCTTGAACACAAGGTTCGTGTCCACGAGGGCACAGCTTATTCTCGTATATTTATGGGATTAAAAGGTCTTATGGCTATTTTGAGACGTGAGGGAAAATTAGCATACGGTGTCGACGAAGGCACTATTGGGTTTTATATTGCGCCTATGTTGAATAGTCCTCGTCGTATGACGGGGGATTCATTGATTGGTTTTGATTTGTTTAATCAAGAAACTGAATCTGATGCTACACGTATGGCTAATGAATTGTTTGAATTAAATGAGGAACGAAAAACTATTGTAAATAAAATATCTCGAAAATTGTTGTCAGCTTTAGCTCAAGATTTGACGCCAGGTGTAATTTCATTGGTTAATTCTCGAAATGGATTTGCTGGACTTATTGCGGGACAAGTGACTAATAAATTTACAACACCATCTATAATATTTACACATGAAGTTGATGATGATTCCCTTTTTGTCGATGTGGACAGTCAAGAATATGACGATAACACAGTGTATCATGGTTCCGCTCGTAGCCCTCAAAATTTTCATATATATAATGCGTTAGTGGCAATCAATAAAGCACACCCTGAATATTTTAAGACTTTTGGTGGGCACGGGCAAGCTGCTGGTGTTGGTGTTTATGCCAAATATTATAAAGCATTTAAGACGGATTTCCACATGTATGTGTCTGAACACACCGAAGAAGTTGATCCGAATGCACCTGTACCTGAAATTGTTATTGGTTGTGACGGTGCGTATACCGCTAGACCTGTTGATTTTGTTATTGCTAAACCGACGGATCAATTTGAATTTGTCACGGCTGTCCGATCATTTGAACAACTGAGACCTTATGGTGAGGGGTTTAGACAACCTGGATTTAGATTAGGATTTTCTACTAAGGATGTGACAACATCATTCATGGGTACAGAAAAGCAACATGTCAAATTTGTATTTCCATCAGGCTTGACGATTATTCAGTGGAATGCTGCCACATTTATGCGTGAAAGTCTTGGACACAAAATTGCACCATTCTTCTTTGAAGCTAAAGGTAGATTGTCTATCAATGAATTTAGGGGAAATGTTACATTGCAACTTATTGCTGATGATGTAGTTTTGACTGAGCCCACAATAGATTGTGTTAAATAAAAAAAAAAACACCACATTGTGGTGTTTTCTATTGGGGTTTATCGACGGCATCATATGCCAAACGGTTGTTGATTTTAAGTTAATTTTCTTTTTTTTTGTTAAATTTTTATTGTGGATATTGTTATATTTGTTGTATAATGGAACTAAGGATAAATCTATAGAAGGAGATGGTTTCATGAAAAGATTTGTGTTAACCCTTGATGTGTTAGATATTATCCGTCTTGTAATTTCGGTCATAGGACTGATTATCTTTGTATTTGTTGGATTTATGTTTATATCGGGAACTTGGACGGTTGATTCCATGATAGATGGAATACAAAACATTGCAAGATGGGTTGGTCATAAATTAGGTGGAGTATTTTCTGATTTATGGGATAAAAATAAAGCAGCCATTATATCAGCCTTAACCGTTATTGGTTTTGGCGGAATTATATTATTAATAATGGATGGCAATTAAGAACGTTATGTTCTTTTTTTTTATTTCAATTTTTTATCGATGTCTGTTGTATCAGGTTTAATGGAAAACTGATGATTTCTAGTGTTAGCCCAGTCGTCTGTTTTGTTACGGAATCCTAATCCTTTTTTGATTGTTAATGTGAGTGCTGATACTGCGTCTAAACATTTGAGTATAAGACGCGATGGTTTTTGTACGATCCATTTCCATTCAAATACCTTTACGAAACGTCTAGGTCTTATTGCAATGAACCAGATGACAAATAGGATTGCAAATACAGATGTAATTGTATCTCGATTATTATGCACGATGAATTGTTGGATAGGCCCTGAGCCTAGGATGTATTCGGTGAAATGAATCGCCTTAGCTGTAATGTATAGATTTAGTACGAAAAGTACAAAAATGTTAGAGATTTTATTTTCATAGGGCAAATATGCCCAGTTTCTAAGTTTGTTCATAAATTGTTTATTCCTTTGTTTGTTTTTTTTTTATTATTATTAGCATAATGCTAACATATTGTTAGCATTTTATATTTATAATTATATCATATTGTTTGATTTTGTGTGTGATATTGCGTATCATGAAAAGATTCAACTTATAGCAGTATGTTAACATAATGCTATCATAATGATTTAAATCTTCAAGAATTTAATTGGACATGACACTTCACTATGTTAAGTGGCAGGTCGAACCTCGAGAGCAAATCGTAGATTTGTTGTACCCAAAAACATGTTTTTGGAGTTGGTTAAAAATGTATTAATCCGACATAAACCGAAGATAATTATCTTTGGCTTTTTATGATAATGACATACGCAAAAGTATGATAAAAATGAGGTTAACAAATTAGCAAAAACATGTTTTTGCGTAAAGAGCACCCGACGCGAAGCAAGGGCAAAATGGGAAATATTAGCTTGCTAAAATTTGACATTGCAGTAAGGAGTTGGTCAGCTATGCTGACTGTACAAAAATCAATGAAATTGATATTGTACGTACAACGCCCTTATGCTCTTACATCGTTGTCACCCACCTTGGTAACAAATTTCACCCCCAACATCGTCCCCCCAATACTGATGCATGTTTTGACCCTGTCACCTCGTTCCAAATTTTGGTAACATCATGTACCCCCAGTACAAGCTATCATGTTACAGTGTATTCTTATAGGGGGTCAAGGGGTTACAAAGGCACATATTTGAAATAATATTGTCAGTCATGTTACCTCAGTGACTTTTTATCAGAAAATGGATATAAATTGGACATAAAATCTGATAAAAGTCTCATAAGGCAATATTATTTTACAACAGTAATATAGGTATAAATTTGAGGGGCGAAATGTGGGGGCAATAAGTGTGGGTTGATAGCAAGATGTATGACAACAAATGGTATAAAATTGATGTAAGTTGCGGTCGTTAAAAAGGAGTAAGCTGTCAGCATGACCATCAAGCAGATAACGCGCGTGAATTAAAATAAAAGGGTTTCTGGAGCTGCGCTGTAACGGGTTTCAAGGGAATTATCCGACAGAAGGGGCCCCATTATTTTAATAGCAGAGTGCATCCTAAATATTATAGGGCAAGGCGGAGCCGCGGTTTGACGGGCTAAAAGGCGATTAGCCGACGACTAGGGTCCCATAATATTTGGTAGGTAGCGTTACCCTGATATTAACGAACCTAAATCTTTAAATTAAATGTTAGGATAACAATTTATCAACAGAATGTTGGCACTATGATAACAGAATGTTATCTACCAATAAAAACTGGTGGTGTTATAATATGTTGACGATATGGTAATAAAATGGTATCAAAACGTCAACCGACTGTTATCATGGAAAAAAGTGATCCTAGGTTATGATTTTACGATTTATGTTTGACATTTTGTGGGCAATGTGATATACTATAAATGTGGTAAGCCACATAGGAGTTGGATGTTTGACAGAAACACAGAGTAATCGTGGGGATAGCTTTTTGTGTTGATATGATATTTCATGTTTTGATATAGAACACCTTTTAAAAAAAAAGCCCACTCGAGAGAGCAGGCTTTTTTTTGATGTCATTTTAACCACAGCATGTTGTTGGTGTGAGTAATGAAGTAGTTATAGAGGTCGATATTATCGTAGGCTTGAGGCTTTTTCTTGCCAGGGATATTGTATATTGGCTGATTCATAAGAATTTCTTTTAATAACTCTCTGTGTTTTAACAGATACCATAAAGACATACCGATGAATTGTCTTTCATCTGACGTCAATGGTGTCACATCTGATGGCGGATCTATTTTAATAGATCCTTGTATTATTTTGCCATCAGAATCTTTATCAACAGAGGCTTTAGCCATAAGTTGATGTTCTTTTTTTATAATTGGACTTTGAAAGTGTTGATTTACTGCGGAAATGAATGGTCCTGTATTTCCTTGTAGGATTTCCGTATTGATTAACGGTTTTTCAAATTCGATAAGGCAAGCTGCTTGTAAAAACACGATAATACTAACGAGGTTAGATTTGGTAATGCTGTCGTTTCTGATTTGGTCTTGTATGATAACGAAGTTGACAATATCTTCGATGTCAAGCATTGGTTCTGTATTAAGCATTAATGATTCTCCTTAATGAGTTCTTTCTTTTTTACCCATAACCAGTCTTGAGGATTTTCCATGAAGTAATCGTACAATGATTGGTTATTATAGGCTGGGCGAATATACATGTCAGGCTTTTTATATATTGTTTGAGTCATAAGAGTATCATTTAAGATTTCTTTATTTTTAAGTAAATTGCTTGTGGCATGGAATATGAACTTGTACGATTCGTCGTCAAATTCTCGGATTTGGTTAATTTCAAATGGTGGTAATTTTTTAATTGATTTTGAAATTATTTTGCCATCAGAATCTTTTTCAAAAAGAATTTGCTGTATGAGTTGTTCTTTATTTTCTTTAATTATTGGATTTGGGAAATGTTGATCCAATATCGGCATTGATGGGTATAAGTTTCCTTGTATGATTTCATCTTTGAATAAGGGTTTTTTATATTTGGTTAGCCATGCTGCTTGTAAAAACACCATGACGCAACCAATTGTACCTCTTGTTGTGATGGTCTCGCTTGGTGAAATCGATGACATTTTTACGATAAAGTTGATAACGGCGTCGGTATCAGCCATTGGTTCTGTATTAAGCATTACGATCCTCCTATTTCTTTTTCGATGATAATTGGCAAGGCGTAAGCCTTGCAGTCTATCTTTTACAAAAAAAAAACCACTCATAGAGTGGTTTTACTTAGTGCTTCTTTTTTCATTTCATCAATGCACGCCATTTCAAAAATGAGGCATTTTTTTTGATTGATTGTTAGCTCGTTTGCATCCATTTTTTTGTTATGGGTTATATTTCTTCCGAATTTTATAATTTCGGGTCCATTTGGGCCATCACATACGGATATATTGCCAAAAAGATTATCTTTTATATCTTTGAAGAACAAGCAAGCGGGGGCATTGTTGTAACCCATGCCGTTATTGAAGCCAGCCATTTTGTTTTCGATATTGATTATCTGTTTGAGTTCATTGAGGTTATCATTTAGCTTCTTCCCTTTTTCAATAAACTTTTTGGCTGATATGCTTAAATTAAAACCTTTAGCTTTCAATTTCATCAATTGAGTAATTGTTTGGCTGAAGAAATTATATTCTTTTTCAAGATCATTAATCGTGATTTTTTCAGAATAAGCAATGATTGCCAATTTATCTTTATGAATTGGGTGAGGTGTCATTATATCCGAGAATGATACGTTTAATAATGACATGAGTTTTATTGTTTCTTCTGATACTTGATCCGGGTGTAATACTAAACATGATCCTTTTGCTGTTTTGATTTTCTCAATTTTTGAGTTGTCAATTCCTACTGTTTTATTTTTCATTAAGATAATTGGTGTCATATTCTGGGTCTCCTTTTTATTTTCAATTATTTAATTGGCCCTGCGTAGTCAGGGCTTGTGGTATGATAACAAGGCATAAAAAAAATACCACTTTATGAGTGGTATTCTGCTTCAGTTGAAATTTGTTCTAAGAGAATTGCGTCAAGAACAAGGAATTTTTTCTGATCAAGTGTAAGTTTTTGAATATTGTCTGGGCTTGTTATTTGTCTTGTTGTATTTCTACCAAACTGAGTTGGTGTGAATCCATTTGTCCCGTCAACAATGGACAGTCGATGGAAGAGTTGATCTTTCTTTTCTTTGAAGTATAAGTAGTTTGGATTATTGTTATATCCATTCTTTTCATTGAATTGAGAAATTTGGTATTCCATTTTTGTAATTTGTCTTATACTGTTTATGTCTTCTTTTAATTCAGTTGTTTTCTTGATTATTCTTTCAGCTGAAGGAGCTAATGCATAATTGAGAGTCTGAAGTTTCTTTATTTCTTCTGTTATTTTACTGAATACCTCATATTTTTTCTCCAGGTCAATTATTGTATCATATTGAAATTTTGCTGTTAGAATTGATTTGCCTGACGCATTTAGTGATATGATCTGTTCTTTTTTTAGGTTCAGTAATTTAATCAGATCTAATACTTTTGGAGATAACTTGACAGCAAAACTTACTGACGGAAATTCTTTTGTTGGTATAATTTTTGCAAATTGCGTAGGATCAACGGATACTTTGTTATTTTGAATAGTGATAAGAGTCATAAGTATATCCTCATTTTATTTATTTTTAGTCAAATTGATGTTTTGCGTATTTGATGATACAAAATCAGATACAGTCATTGATTGGAATTCAAACGTGTTGTTTAATCCGTTTTGGATATTTTTGAATGTTTGTTCAGAACATTGATTTCATAATTTTGATTCTCCTAATAATTTATATTTACAATTTGTTAATTGGCCCTGCTTGTCAGGGCTAGTGGTTTTGTTAACACAATAGAAAAAAAAGCCAACATAATGTTGGCTTAGTGGTTATTTTCAAAGATTTCAATGTCTTGTTTGATTTTTTCTTTTAACTCATGTTCTTTTTTTTCTTGATATTGTTTTTCGAATATGACGTGTTTATCATATTTATTTTTTATATCTCTTAGTATTGAAATCATAAATGGTTTCAATAGTTCGTCCATAAGTTCTGGATTTTGATTATTACTAATTTCTAAGAAAGAATCCATGGCATAAATGTCAATAAGATAAAACAGTCGATATTTAATGTTTTCATTATAGACGGGTTCGTCTATAAAGAAATCTGACCAGGATGAAACGAGGGGTAGATCTGATTTAAGACCACCAATATTTTTTTCTTTAACTATATCTCTTAGTTCATTGATATTTCTTGAAAAGATGTTGAAATCGAGTTGTTTTTGATATTTAGATGGAAAAATAGCCCGAAAAATAGGTCGAATGATATGGTCAACAACATCATTCACCCAAAAAATGGCACCAAAAATCAAAGACAATGGTATAAGTATGATAATGATTTCTGGAAACATGCTAGTGATGCTGACAATAATGTCTTTTGTGGTTTTAATTCGTGTTGGATTAGTAATTAATTCAATAATAGTTGCAATTGAGCATATACCTATGCCTGCCAATATTATATTTAATAAAATGTCTGATATGAATGATATGAATGCCATATCTTTTTGAATTTTGATTGATTTTTGTTCGGGAGATATTGTTTTATTATCAAATTCAAGAGGTTCAATCATTAATGGTGATGATAATAGCTCTTGATCGGATAATACTAATGATTCTGTAGCGGTTTTTGCCTCTGGTTGTATATCAATCATTTCACCATTTCCTTTGATTTCAACAATCAAATCTGGCTCTTTCTTTATGTGGTGTATCATATAAGTAAATTCACATATAAAATTTATGTTTAAATCCTGGGCCATGGTCGAAAACGAACTAAATGGAATGGTGTGTGTTGTAATAACAAATGATACTGTATTTTTGGTTTTATCCCATGTGCCCATATAGTCTAAGCTTGAGTCTAAATCTAATCCTTTATAGGAATTAGCTTTTTCAAAATCAGATTGTGAGTTGAATATCATTTCGCAATATGTTCTATTTGACATAATTCTTATACTCCTAATGTTTTATTATTTTCAAATTGATAATTGGCCCTGCACCGTTAGGGCTAAGGGCTGATATGAAAAAAAAAAGCCACAATAAGTGGCTTAACTATTACAACCAAACGTTGTATTTATTAAGTTCGGCATCAGTTGCTTGTCTAATAAATGTCATGTAACCATCAACATCAAACATTGGAATCAATTCATTTGTATCCATGTCTTTAAGGGCTAAGTAGTCTTGTTTGTAAATATCTTGTGCTACATGTTCTACTACAATGTACGTTGGCATATGCCCGTTAATTGTCATTCCATTGACAATGTTACCTTGTACTAATTCATTTTTGAATTCATAACCTTTAACAAAAATATCATCACCAGTGGATGTTTTAGCCCATTGTCCTTTTACTTCGTTTACTTTCAAAATGGGTTTAATTCTTGTATAAAGGTCATCTTCAACTTTCAAACCTAAGCGTTTAGCTTCAAGTTCCATTAATTTTTGTTCAAAATCACGCAGACAACGGTTACCATTTTCTTCAGCGCAAAGTGGTCGGTCATGCCATTGTGACGCTTCGCCGTCAGATGGTTTACCACAAACAAAACAATGTTCCCAATTATCATTAATAATTTTGTCAATACAACGTTTGCGCATAATGTCATTAACATAAAAATCCATTTTTATAATCTCCATTGTTATCTAGCGGTTTTACCCGCAATTGCTTTTATTTTCAAATAATTAATTGGCCCTGCTTGTCAGGGCTTGGGGTTTGTTATCAAGGAATAAAAAAAACCACTCTAGGAGCGGTTTTAGAATGGAACGTCTAAGTCTGGTATGTGTAAGATTTCAAAGTCTGGCATTTCCGCGTGATGTTGTGGTTCTTGGTTGACAGGAGCAATGAAATTTTGGTCGTAGCGACTATTGTTAAATGAGAATCCTGTTGGCAAAGTTTTGCCTAAGTCGTAAGATTCTACATTTGGAGTCAACTTGCGAAGATAATCAAATGTTTCACGTTTAAGTTCATCATTAGAGATGAGATACAACTGTTGGTTGTATTTTGATTTAGCTTGAATGATTGAATTTCTAGCTTTATCATATTCAATGACAATTTTATCATTGGTTTGGTTATGGTTAGCCACAATGATTTGAATATCATTGTTAGCTACAGCCTCTTGATAATCTCTACCTCCAACACAAATATTGAGAATATCACCGAGAATAAGCATTTCGATTCCACGTTTAGGAATTGAGAATGTCACATTATCAGATTTTGATTCGAACAAATGGATGTCAGCTTTTGTTTGATTTAATGATTTAACACAGTTGCGTTCAAGTCGCTTTTGCAATTCAGGTGATTGAATTTTGATAGACGCATAGTAATCAAGTAAGTTAGATTCAAACGAATTTATACTTTTGATTGGCTGATTAGCCAAAAAGTTAACAAAATCGCGTTTTAATTGTTTTTTGCTAGATTTGTCTTTAATTGAATTGATTAAGTCAACATGACGAACAATTCCGTCAAATGTGTCTCGATATGCAAAATCTATTTCAGATGAATTAAATACTAAATGAGTCAATCGAGCATACACTTTACGAAGTTGCTTATTAAAACCATAGCCTCCTTTAACTAATTGAGATGGTTTCATCATAGTTGAGTACATTAACTCTGATGTCATTAAGATAAGTCTATCATAGCGTCTATCCATTAGGATAATATCGTCATAGTGACTATCACTTGGGTTAATACTATCATAGTTTTCTAAATCTAAAGCTGTACTTGATGACCAATCAATAATTTGGTTAAATAACTGAGAGTCATCAAGTACAGACAAACATTTCAATGTAGATTCAATAGATTGTAGTTTACGTGAATCAAGTTGAGATAGATTTATAGAAAACATATGTGAAAACCACTTAACTAATTTCTTGATATTTGATTTAGACGCATAAGGAAATGATAATTTCATAAGAGCTTTGATGCTTGTTTGTTCTTTTTTAGCAATGAGTTTTAGCATAAACTCAATTAATGGTTGTGAAAAGTAGTATTCATTACGATTATCGTTATAAATACAACTGAAAGTATGAAGGCATTTAGTAAGGTCAACATTTGTAGCGTCATTGAATAACACAACATTGTTAGCATTTAATGCTGTCATAATATCAATATGCATTTGTGAAATTGTAGCTCTCTTAGAGAGCTCGGGATAGAAATTGTTGAATGTAATATTCTTAGCGGATGCTACTTCTGTCATGAAAGCTTTATATGATTTAAATTCGTCATCGGACAAATCTGATACTTTGTATAAATTGAGTGTTGGATTTTCATAGTTGACATTTTGAACAAAAATTCGGTCGCGAATAGATGCAATTGGCACATTGTCACCAATCATTTGGAAAATGGGTGATAGAAAAATACTTTTACGAAAAGTATTATCTTTCGTATTAAATACCAATGTTTGGATTTTTTTACTTAATTTGAAGTAGAATTTAAGATTTTTGCGTGATGATTGGACAAGGTGTAATCGTAATTCAGCAATTCGCATAGATATTTTTGAGTCAGAAACATTAACGTCATCATAGATGATGGCACAATGGCTTAGCCCAAATGACGCAGCGTCGCGTGCACCAAATGCTGGCCGAACAATGACGTTAGATGACATGTTAAATTCTTGTTGTTGAGTATAATCAAGTCTTCCTGTTTCAATAATTTGTTTGAGTTCAGGAAGAATATGTAAATCAGATTCTGTGAACACACGATGACATGATGAACATTCGATAGATGATTGTTCAGTCCATTTAAGTGGATTGATGATATCTTTGAATTCCCAGTCACATGGGCAAAGCAGAGCAACGTGAGAAATTTCGGGTATTTCACGGACATTTGCACTATAATCTGTTAATTCTGAACGTAATGGCGTATGATAATTATTGGCTTTAATGATATCATTTAAGCCAAAATGTTCGTTAGCAAAAGCTACATGTTCATTATATGTTTTAGGTAATGCAATATTTTTAAGGTAAATTGTCATGGTTAATCTCCTGGTCTTAAGTTATTTTCAATAAATTTATTGGCAATGCGTAGGCATTGCTTGCGATTCATTGCGCTTGCGCCGATATCATGATATTTTTCAAATTACAAAAAAAAAACCACTCTTAGAGTGGTTTTTGTGTTAAACGTTGAAGCTTAATGTTTGGTCGTAAAATTTTGCTTGATGTCGCATTTTAAGTGTTCCAACCATAGCATAGTGAATAGTTTTAACTGATAATTTGATGGGTTTATTCCCAGGTGAAACTTGGTTGTATACAATAGGTGATTCTATGCCCAAATTAACTTTTGGATGATTTCCGTGAGATTTTGTATTAATATTGGCACGAATATTATCAGTGGGGTTAATTACTGATAATGTTTTATTTTTATGAATTGGTTTATCGTGGCGATCATACACATTATATGTGTATGTAACTTTATGCTGTGCAACAATGCGTTCGATGTCAGCGCCTGGCCTAAATTGAGGATTCGTAGCGTCCGCTAGCGAATCTGCTTCGGTGTCGTAGGTACTGTTGTCATTAAATACAATGTGGATGTGATAGGTATCTTTTTTATAGATATCAATATCGGCGGCAGAGACATCACCCACACCTCGTACATCGGCTTCTGTTGTGATTGATGCCGCTGTAATGGTTAAGTGTTGAGCTGGTATGTTTTCTTCTTTGATTCCTTTTATAATATTAGTGTGCCCTGTAGATTGATAGACAATAAGTACAATTAATGCAATGAAGCCTAATGCCAATATTGATATTGAGACGATGGTTAATTTTTTAGATTTCATTGCTTTTCCTTTCTTAATAAAAGCTGTTTGATGATGGAATGGCATCATAAATATCCATAATATTTTCTAATGTCAATTTATTAGTAATAATATGTGGATCTTCGTTGTGGAAATCATTTTCACTTACGGCAGATGCAAACCCTGGTACAATATTGGCAACAAGATCGTAGGAAATAAAATCATAATCCATATCTGTTGCAAATGATTCTTTTAATAATTTCGCTTCAGCTCTTAATTTGAGAGCATAGGCTTTAACAGGAGCAATTTGGCCTCCGATCATGGCTTGTTGAATTGGTACAGCCAGTTTCGTCAATGCTTGAGCAAATATATTAGCCCCAATAAAATGTTTAATTGATTGAGGGTTCTCTTTTATTGAATCTTCCAGATGCATATAAAAGAATCGTTGAGCTTTTGATTTAGATGGTTGGATAAATGATAATTCAAATGTATCATCCTGAAGAACACGGTCGTAATCCATTTGAGTATCACCAATGTTAATAGATTGGAAGAACACCAATGCGTCATTAAGATATGTTGATGTTTTAATCATTTTCTTAGATTTAGAATCATAATACTCAAATGAATTGTTGAGTGTATCATTAACGATAGTGTTGTATGTGTCAGCATTAAACACCATGTAGGCGAAGCTAGAATCATCGTTATTGTTGATGTTTTCGAAAATTTCGACACAATTATCGAAGCTAATGTTTTTGAAAAGAGCTTTAAATTCATCTGATTCAATATATGTTTGATGTTTCATAAACTCAAAGAGTTCAGGATCAAGATCAGAGTCAAGGCTAAAACGAAGATCAACACCATTTGCAGCTTTAGACAGAGCTTCAATCGTAATTTTGTTTTCAGATTCTTTTTCTGGATCAAGAGTAAATTGGCCGTAGTCATTATACGTAGCAAATAATGGTAATGACAATAATTTACCTGTATCAGTATTTCCATAACGACGAGATCGTGTATTGTTTATTTTTTCGATGAAAAACAGTACGACTTTCATACCGTCTTCGATTTGAGTGTGTGATAGTTGACATGTCATGTTATATGAGCCCACTTTAATTCTCCTTTTTCATAGTTGTTGCTTAGCAACAATTTATCCGTGATATATTTTTTGTTTATTTAATTGCATGATTGTTCTCACCGATGGTTTAATATTAAAAGCAATACAGTAATCAATATAACGTTCCGTCAAATTGACTGATTTATCAATTCTATTTAATTTTTTAAAGTATTTTTTAATTTTAAAGTGTTTTATCATGATTTTTCTCCTAATCTTAAAATTCGAGTGTGTTTTTAAAAGGTATAATTTTGACATCTTTGGTGATGAGTTCTAGTTTATCAGCTGAGATGTCATGATAACTGCAAATAATACTGATTGCAGATTTCAGCATATCTTGAGATGATTCATCTTGGGGGTAACCAGCCGCTTGTGATTCATCATTTGTCCATGTTGGTTTAGGCCAGATATAGTCTGGGTTTTTTGCTGATGTAAAACTTTTAAAGAATTGATTATTAAATTTGATGTAAGTTATTTTAATTGTAGTCATGATAATCTCCATTGATATTTAGCGGATTTATCCGCAATTGCTTTTATTTTCAAAGTATTAATTGGCCCTGCTTGTTAGGGCTTGTGGTTTGTTATCAAATGATAAAAAAAAACGTCCATATGGACGTTATGTTGTAATTATTATAGGGGCCATTTATGACGCTTATAATATGGTGAGATATCATCATAGTCGTCAGCAACAAAAAGGACAGGATACGGTGAATCTGATGGATTTGAGCTAGGTAATGAGTTTACTTCGTCAAAACTGGAAATTGATACTTCTTTTGTTGGCAAGATTGGATTAGTCTTGATGAGTGACCAACCTTCGAGCCGTCTATTTTCATCGGCCGATCTGAACATGATGAAATCATCACCTTTGATTATGAGTTCGAATGGAATAATATAATCGCCTTCATCATAATTTGTCTTATTCATGATGAATAGGGCATCGTCTTGGCTGATTTTGACCTCTGATGTTCCAATATATGTGATATCAGATAACGATTTGCCGTTAACATCGAGAGTGATTAGTAGTTCTTCAAGTGCATTTTTAGACATAAGTTATCTCCTAATATTTTATTTTTCAAATAATAATTTGTATTCAGCTATAATGTCGTCATTGATCATAATGGCTGTTTGATTTGTATTTTTACATTGACCTACGGCTTTTTGCCAAGCAATGTCGTCATGACATCTTATAGTTAAGGCAAAGTCCGATTTGGCTATAGTCATCTCAGCGATATCTTCGATAAAATTAGACATGTTTTCGTCTAATTGTTGAGGGTTTAATTTATTAGCTTGATATTCTCCTGATTTGAATTTATTATAGACATCAAGAATAACAGGACCAGATGACCATGCTTGAAATTGAGCATCAAATAGATACAATGGTAAGTCTGGAGTATCTATACGATAACATGCAGCATATGTCGCAAACATAAAATATAATGATTTTTGTAATTTTAACGGGGTGATGTGTGGATATTTAAATAATAGGTGTTGAACAAGATCGTCAACATTATTAAAATAATTTTCTGTCATTAATTTTCTCCTTAAATTTAATGTAAACAAAACGATAACAAAGAATGGTCAAATATGCCGATATTTTGGGTCATATTTGCATTTTAAAGTGATTGTCGATAAATTATCCACAATAAGGACAAACGCTCTTAGAATGGAAAATATGGGCAATATTAGATATTAACTTCTAGTAGACCGTAATTGTCAATCCAATCGTGCAATTCATCATCGTCATGAACAGGAATAGATGTGTCGAATTTACTCCAAAATTTGGCAGCATAATCTGTAAGAATAATGCCTGTGAGTGGTAACTTTAAACTTAATACAGTATTAACTAAATCAGAAGCAAAGCCTTTTCTTTGAAACTCATCTCTGATGAATAGTTGTTTGACGAAGATAGCATTTGTTTGAATTTCAAATGAAAGAAAACCAGCTTCTTCTCCGTCAGACCATACTGTATATTTGTTTGTAGATTTTGTAATTATCATAATCTGTCCTTATTTTGATTTATGATTAGAACGATGATCCATGAATGAATCAAAAGCTACGGTTGCACATAGGGTTAATACGACAATCGCCAAAAATTGAAAAATGAATAGTTCCATGATTTATAATCTCCTAATGTTTTTAATATTTTCAAATGATTAATTGGCCCTGCTAGTCAGGGCTAGGGTTTTTTGAAGCGTAGCGTTGATATAAAAAAAAGACTAACCAAATTTGGTTAGTCTTTTTTCAATTATGGAGAATTTTTTATTTATTTTTGAATAAAATTATTCAAAATGGAACATAAGGGAATTGAACCCTTTAACAGATACCTTTGGGTTCAAGTATAGGTGCAACCATTGCAAGATGATCCGAAAGAGCCCGTTAAGTTGATAAGATTTTAGATTTAGATTTTTTTAATATTAACGGGCCTGAAAATAATAAATTTGGAGAATGCACAAGGCGGGACTTGAACCCGCAAGCCTGTAACCAGGCGTCGGATTTTAAGTCCGATGTGTTTGCCAATTTCACCACTCGTGCAGAAAAAAACTAAGGCGTTAGCCTAGTTTTTTAAAATTAGTGCGGACTTATAAGAACTAAGCCTGTCCACTGTAAACCTGAGTTCTTTTGGGAATACTATGACTTTTAGTATTATGGATAATAAGGCTGATTAGACCTTGGTGATATATAATATGCACCAGTCTATAACTGTGTTGGTGTTGGGTTTAATCCCATCAAGTTTTTAAGATCATCATTATAGATCCAATAATTCCGACAAAACAACCTATTATAGCTAAACTCCAAAATCCACGAGAAATACCTTGATCACCCTTTCCAAATAGGAATACTAACATTATGGACAAAAATACAATACCCATTCCTATTTTAAATACGAAATATCCAGTCATAATATGTGGTCCTTTCATTATAAATTAAAATTAATGGATCTTACAGGACTCGAACCTGTGACCAACCCGTTATGAGCGAGTGGCTCTAACCATCTGAGCTAAAGATCCTAAATTATATCTCTTGTAGGAGATATAATAGCAATAAATTTACAATTAACCTAAAATTAAATTGGCCCTACTTGTTAGGGCGTATAGGTTTTTAATAAAGATAGATTCTAATGGTTATTGAGTTAAAGTTAAATCAGTAGAGTCTTGAATTGGGTTGACAACATCAACTTTTGTAAGTTTTTGAGTTAGAGCTGATTTAGGCAGAATGACTTTTGAGATGGATGTTTTCACATTATGTTTGAATTTAAATGGATTCCAATCATCAGGGTCACCTAAACTTTTGATTGTTTTGAATTCAATTGATGGTTCTTTGGCTGACTCTTTATATTCAATTTTAGATGAGATATCTCCGCCAAATGGTTTGGTTGTATCATTTTGTTGAATATAAAGTCGTTCATTGTTACTGATATAGTATGTGTTATTGGTGTATTTTGCGGGCGTTGCTACTTCAGTTGGCTTTGATACTTCTTTTGTGATTAGGTTGCTACCTACAAAAAGGATTGTAAATACGACGGCTATGGCGCCTCCTATATATAGGCCTACACTTTTATCATCTATTATCATGGGTATGATGACTCCCATGGCAAGGGAACCGTATATTAATATTAAAAATGTATACATTTTTTTCTCCTATTTAGTTACTTAATGTTAAATCAGTGGAATCTGATTGATTTAGAACATTAACTTTAGTGAGTTTTTCGGTTAAAGCTGATTTTGGAAGAATTATTTTTGAAATGGATGTTTTGAATTCTTCTTTGTATTTAGGACTCCAAAGATCCAAATCACCGAAACTTTTGATTGTTTTGAATTTAATTGATGGTTCTTTTGCTGAGTCTTTATATTCAATTTTAGATGAAATATCCCCACCAAATTGTTTAGTTGTATCATTTTGCTGAATATAAAGGCGTTTAGTGTTATCAATATAATATGTTTTATTGGTGTATTTTGCAGGCGTTGCTATTACGGTTGTCTTTGATGTTTGTTTTGTAATTAAGCAGACACCTGCAAAAAGGATTGCACATATGACGGCGATTATGCATCCTATATATAGGAATACAATTTTATGCATCATCATGCTTAATGCAAATCCAATTATTATGGTTCCGAGTATTAATATTAATAGTGATATCATTTTTTGTCTCCTTTTTAGTCAATTATTGTTAAATCACTGGAATCTGATTGATTTAATACATCAACTTTAGTGAGTTTATCGGTTAAAGCTGATTTTGGCAGAATGACTTTTGAGATAGAAGTTTTGACTTTGTCTTTGTATGCAAATGGAATCCAGTCATCAAATTCACTTTCCTCACTTGTAATTTTGAATGTTTTGAATTCAATTGATGGTTCTTTTGCCGAGTCTTTATATTCAATTTTAGATGATATATCTCCGCCAAATGGTTTGGTTGTATCATTTTGTTGAATATACAGTCGTTCATTGTTGCTGATATAGTATGTTTGATTGGTGTATTTGTTAGGTGTTGTGACTTCTGTTTTTGAGTCTTGTACTGTAATTAGTAGGGAGATACAATCATAGATGAGTCCAGAGCCAATTAAACATACAAAGACTAAGCCCCATCCTAGCAATATGAATCCAATGTTATGTTTTATTATGCTTAATATAAGTCCAATAAAACTGACTACGAGAAATAATACGAACAGTATTATAAGAATTGTATACATCTTTGTCTCCTTTTTAGTCAATTATTGTTAAATCAGTGGAATCTGATTGAACTTGATTTAATACATTAACTTTAGTGAGTTTTTCGGCTAATGCTGATTTCGGTAGAATGATTTCTGAAATATGTGTTTCTTTTATTGATTTATAGTAGAATGGGATCCATAGTGACATTTCACTTGTTAAAGTTTTTGTTGATTCAAATTTAATTGATGGTTGTGTGGCGTTATCACTATATGCAATGTTAGCTGAAAATGTTTCAACTTTTCGTGTTAATCCTTGTGATTCAATGTAAAGTTGATTTGATTTGTCAATATAGTATTGTTGTTGTGTATATTGACTTGGTGTTTCTACCTGTTTTGTTTTTGCAACATTCCCAATAATTAAATATGTGATTAAAACGGCAATTGTTAAACACCCAGCGGGAATAATCATTCTTGCGATGAATCGTGCACATGGCTCGTAGTCTTCGTAGTAGCTGTTTTTGTCAATAAAAAACCATATGGTTGCTAATGCAATTCCCAGTATTGATGCGATGATGTAAATTGTAATCATGTTTTTCTCCTTTTTAGTTACTTAATGTTAAATCAGTTGAATCGGATTGAGTTTGATTCAAAACATTAACTTTAGTGAGTTTATCGGTTAATGCTGATTTTGGCAGAATGACTTTTGATATAGAAGTTTTCACATTATGGTTGTATTTGAATGGAATCCAGTCATCATTGTCATCTGCACTTTTGATTGTTTTGAATTCAATTGATGGTTCTTTTGCTGAGTCTTTATATTCAATTTTAGATGAGATATCTCCGCCAAATGGTTTGGTTGTATCATTTTGTTGAATATACAGTTGTTTACTATTATCAATATAATATGTTTGACTGGTGTATTTACCAGGAGTTGCTATTTCTGTTGGCTTTGATAATAAAGGTGGAATCAGGGTTACCATCAAAAGTATTGTCAATATGAGGGCAGCTACGGCTCCTACTTGTAGGAATATTTCTTCCCATGTCATATCTTGTAAGATATAACCAATCATTAGGGATCCTAATATTGATATTAAAAATGTATACATGTTTTTCTCCTTTTTAGTTGTGGAATTTATAATAAATATGCACGAGACGGGACTCGAACCCGTACGCTTAGAAAAGCATTGGATTTTAAGTCCAATGTGTCGGCCAATTCCACCACTCGTGCATTAAAAAAAAAACCACGGAAAGAAACGTCCACGGTTTTTATTTTTTTGTATTAGACGCTGTCTTCTGGCTTCTTAGCCAAACATGGGCGACATTTAACGGAACTTGCCTATTCTGCAATCAGGTGGTTATCATCCCAGGATTCCTGATCATTCAATCCACTATCTCAAGAGATATGATTGACCTCGCACAATCTAATACAAAGGTTTGATTTTTATGACTTTACTGTCAATAGCAGGATAAGGCATCGGGTTCGCCACTAATGCATATTATATCGCCATGCCTGGATTTAAGCTGCGTTCAACCATTGATTTATCCAATGCGCCTTGCCCCTCGCAATGTTGGCCTATCGGTACTCATTGTAAAAATAAATCATATGGCTCAACGCAACCCAAAGGTTGCGACGCTTGAAAAGCCAAAACTTAACCAAAAATTTACTCGGGACTGCTTGTCAGTCCTATGTGTCTATCATTATAACAGTTCGTAAAAACCATGTAAAATGTGAAGTTACGTTAATACCCATTTATCTGAATCTTGTTCAGATTAACGATAAATGAAATAAGGGCATACTGCCTACCTTTATCCAGTTAACATTTCTGTTTTCCAGACTATTATTATAT
>Ga0208186_100016_pt1 | contig 29885 bp, 27 predicted proteins | sample Shrwel1BS1Day23_FD_187537 | JGI IMG/M metagenome (GOLD analysis project Ga0208186, IMG submission 187537) | Subsurface microbial communities from deep shales in Ohio, USA - Utica-3 well 1 S-1-Day23 (SPAdes) (version 2) ... | reverse complement strand
AAAAAAATCCTGAACACTCAGGATTTTTTTTAAATTTTATTTATTGCCCAATTCTTTTAAGAGGACGCCAAATTCTTCTTCGGATAAAGTGATTCCTTTACCCATTTTTTCATGGTCAGGTGACCAAGTACGGATATCGTATTTAGGTTCTGCATCATTCCAAGAAACACGATTGAGTTCTTTGCGCCAACCTTTTGCATTTTCAGAGAGAACGATAAGTTCTTCAATGATTTCAAACTTTAATTTATCAGCCATCTTATATCCTTTCTCATTAGTATATACGCAAATAAATCTATTTTGTCACTCTTCAATCAATTGAATATCTACACCAACAGCAGTCAATTTTTCAATGATATGATCATAGCCTCGTAGGATAAACTCAATATTAGAAATTTTAGTAGTTCCACTGGCAATAATTCCAGCAGTAACCAGAGCCGCACCAGCACGTAAATCTGTTGCTTGAACACAGCTTCCAGTTAACTCATTCGGAGCGTCATAAATAATTCTATCATCCAAAACAGAAATATTAGCACCCATACGCGCTAATTCAGGTACGTGGTTAACACGTTTTTGATAAATCGTATCAACAATCGAACCACGACCTTTTGCTTTTAACAACAGTGGCGTAATTGGTTGTTGCAAATCAGTCGCAAATCCTGGGTAAGGAACAGAGGTAATATTAACTGATTTTAAATTTTCAGATTTATGAACTTCAATGCTGTCTTCACGAATCGTCAAACGTACGCCCATTTCTTCAAGCTTAGCAATGAAAGATTCCAAATGTTCATAGATGACATTTTCAATAATAACCCCATCACCCATCGCAGCAGCTAAAGCAAGGTAAGTTCCAGCCTCAATTCGGTCAGGAATTACCGTATGTTGAGCTCCGTGCATTTCATCTATCCCAGTGATACGGATAATATCTGTTCCAGCACCACGAACTTTTGCCCCCATGTTATTAAGAAGGGTTGCCACATCAATAATTTCAGGCTCACGTGCGGCATTTTCAATTACAGTTACACCTTTTGCACGACTAGCAGCAAGCATCGTATTGATGGTTGCTCCAACGGAAACAACGTCCATATAAATGGTTGTTCCAACTAATGAATCACCAATCACTTCTAAGTGCTCAGCTTCTTCTTGAATCTTCTTAGCCCCTAAAGCTTTAAAGGCTTTATCATGTAAATCGGTTGGACGAGGACCTAAATCACATCCTCCGGGCAAGCCAACTGTCGCTTGTCCAAAACGACCCAAAAGTGCACCATTGAAATAATAAGAAGCACGCAAAGAATTAAACTTTCCATAAGGCAGAGGACGTGAAACGACACTACGTGTATCAATCACAAGTCGACCTTCTTCAAGATTTCGCTCAATTTTTGCTCCCATAATTTCCATAATTTCGACTAAACTTGCGACATCAGAAATATCTGGAACTCCTTCCAGAGTAACAATATCATTAGCTAGAATGGTTGCAGGAATTAAAGCAACCACTGAATTTTTTGCTCCAGAAATTGGAATTGTTCCAGAGATACGCTTCCCACCATTAATTACTATTTTTTTCATATTATTTCAAAATCACTTTTCACATTTTTATTGTCTTAAAAAAATTATTTTTTTAAGAACCGCTCTCTATTTTAACATTTTATAGTAGTTTTTCATAGACTTTTTTTCTAAATAAAAACTACAACTAAAAATTTAGCTGTAGTTTTTATTTCTTTTATTCAAACAAGTTTTTCTTATTCAAAAACGAATTGATTATGATAAAGTTCAGAGTAGAATCCACCTTGAGCAACGAGTTCATGGTGATTTCCTTCTTCAATGACCTCACCATCTTTAAGAACAACAATCTTATCTGCATTAAGAATTGTTTTCAAACGGTGAGCAATAACGAATGAAGTTCGTCCAGCAATGGCTGCTTCCATTGCCCATTGAATTTGTTCTTCTGTTACGGTATCCACGTTCGATGTTGCTTCGTCCAAAATCAAAAGTTCTGGATTTGTCAAAATAGTACGTGCAATAGAGATCTGTTGTTTTTGACCAACTGAGAAGACTGATTCATCATCAGAAACGTGTGTTTCATACTTGTCAGGCAAGCTTTCGATAAATTCATGTATATGTGTTGTCTTCGCAACTGTTTCAATTTCTTCTTGAGTGGCATTTGGTTTACCAAACTTGATGTTATCGGCAATTGTTCCATCAAAGAGTACAGACTCTTGAAGTACAATCCCAACATTTGAACGTAAACTATCTACATCAAATTCACGAATATCTGTTCCATCAAACTTGATTGCTCCACCATTGACATCATAGAAACGGTTCATCAAGTTCATGACAGTTGTTTTACCTGAACCAGTTGGACCAACGAGGGCAACCATTTGTCCTTTTTTAACATCAATATTAACTTTTTTGAGGACTGGTTTACCTGGAAGATATTCAAAATCAAGATTTTCGATTTGAATACCATCTTTAATCGTGTCAAATTTCTTACCATTTTCAGGACGAACTTCTTCTGGTTCATCAAACATAACATTCAGACGAGTTGCACCTGTAATGGCAAGCTGAAGTTGACCAAAGTTTGATGAAATTTGCATGATTGGGTTGTAGTAACTTTGAACATATTGAACAAAGGCAACTAAGAGACCCAAACCTGTAGTGATTGACATACTATCGTTGTTGAGAACATAGGCTGTACCACCAAAGATAACGATGGCAATTGACAAAAGTTGGAAACCATTCATCAATGGGAAAATCATACCAGACCATGCTTGAGCAGCAAAAGTACGTTTTTTAACATTTTCGTTATGTTTCAAGAAACCATCAATAGAATCTTCTTGTAAACCTTCAACGATAATTGCTTTTTGCCCAGAGATTTTTTCATCCAGATAGGCATTGAGTTGTGAAACTTCTTCTTGTTGTTTATCTGTTGCTTTTTTCGATTGACGAATAATGATAACTGCAGATAAAATGGCAACTGGTGAAGCCGCCACTGTCAACCAAGTAAAAGTTACATCTTTAAGGAAGATTTGGATGATTACTCCGACAAAAACGGCAGCATTTGAAATCACTGAAACGAGTGCTTGGTTCAATGTATTTTGAATGTTATCCAAGTCAGAGGTGAAACGAGCAAGGATATCTCCATCTTGATGACGGTCAAAATATGAAATTGTCAAACGTTCAAGTTTACCAAACAAACCTTTACGCATGCGATTTGTTGAATGAGCAACGATACGGCTAAAGAGCAAGGTATAAATCAACATTGACACACCTGTTGCTACATAGACTGCAAGCAATTGCCACATTCCTTTCATGAATGTAGAAGTGCTAGCAGCATGTGAAGTTGCCACTGTTTTGAGTGTTTCTAAAGTTGTTCCTTTAGGAAGATGAGCTGTAATTTGGTCCTGAGCTGCTTGTGGTAATGTTTTAACGACTTCAGGAACATTGTGCCAATCTACGGTTTGGTGCATTTGTTGGCTTAATTGTTGAGCAATCTGTTGTAATGCATCTTGTGATTGTCCAGCATGTTGATGTGTAAAGAAGTCTTTAACATAAACCCCAAGATTGGTAATTGCATCCCCTAAGAGTGAGGGTGCAATTACCTGCAACCATGTTGCTGCGACGATGAAAATCATAATCACAGCAAATTGGAGTTTATATCTTTTGAGATAGAGGTAAAAAAATCGGATGGCACGTGTGGTGTCAGACATTTTTCTTGTTGATTTGGTATTTTCCATGTCTTAGTCCTCCTGTGCTTTCTGTGTATCGTAGATTTCTTGGTAAATTTTGTTTTCGGCAACTAATTCTTGGTGAGTTCCTTGACCAACAAGTTTTCCTTGGTCAAGAACCAAAATATTATCTGCATGAACTACTGATGAAATCTTTTGAGCAATAATAATAGTTGTTGTTTCTTTAAGTTCTTTATTCAAGGCTTCTTGAACAAGTTTTTCAGATTTAGCATCAAGTGCCGACGTTGAATCATCTAAAATCAAGACATTTGGATTTTTAACAACCCCACGTGTGATAGACAATCTTTGTTTTTGACCACCTGAGAAATTATTCCCACGTTCTTCAACTTCTGATTCATATTGTCCGTCTTTTGTCGTGATAAATTCAGCCGCTTGGCCAATTTGTGCGGCACGAGTCATTTCTTCATCGGTTGCATCAGATTTACCTTGTTTGATGTTTCCAGCAATTGTACCAGAGAAAAGAATAGCTTTTTGAAGAACGATAGAAATATTTCTCTTCAAAGTTCCACGGCTAACTGTTTTAAGGTCTTTTCCACCAACTGAAACAGTCCCTTCTGTTGGGTCAAAGAGTCTTGGAATGAGTTGTGCTAAAGTGGATTTACCAGCACCAGTCGCTCCGACAATCCCGACCATTTGACCAGCTTCTACTTCAAAGCTAATATCTTTGAGTGTTGGTTCTTCATCATTAGGATATGAGAATGAAACATGGTCAAATTTAACAGAACCAGAAAGTTCTTCGTCTTTCGCATTTTCGTCAAATTTCATAGCTGGGTCTGTTTTCAGTACTTCATTGATACGACCTATTGAAACCATACCACGTGAAGCAAACATTGAAATCATACCACCCATGATGATGGCAAACATAATCATTCCCATGTAAGTCATGAATGTAGCAATCCCACCAATGCTATCTTGGGCAACGGTTGGTGAATCTGTTACAAAAGTTGAAACGAAGTAGATTGCAAGCCAAATCGCTCCTTGAGCAATAACGGTAAAGAGTGGAATCATTGCTGAAAAGAGTTTCCCTACTGCCCAGTTATGGTCGTAAAGTTCGTCAGAAGTTTCATCAAATTCTTTGATTTGATTTTTTTCTTGAACGAAAGATTTAACGACACGTGCGCCACGTAAGTTTTGTTTAGCAATGGCATTAATACGGTCCATCAATTTTTGGAAGGCCATAAAGTGAGGACCCATGCGTCCCATCAATACAGCTGTAACCACAAGGATTAAGACGATTAAAAGAACAGTAATCCACCAAAGTTTTGGAAGAGTTGTAATTGATAGAATGACCGCACCAATCAGAAGGACTGGAATCCGCATCAAAATTTGGAAGACCATCATCATCAAGTTTTGCACTTGTGTAACGTCATTGGTCATACGGACAACAAGGTTTCCGGCATTGAATTTTTCGACATTTTCATAAGAGAATGTGTTAATTTTTTTGTAAGTTGCTTCACGAACGTCTGCCCCAATTTCTTGAGCAATACGTGCTGCTGAAAGGGTACTGAAGATAGCAAAGAGAATCCCTATCCCTGCAACAATCAGCAACTCAACTCCATATCCTGAAACTTTGTCAGCCATCTCATGACGGCTATAAGTTGTTGATGACATTACTGTCATAATTCGTTTCATGATTTGGGGCTGGTAAAGCTGTACTCCTGCATAAACAAAGGTTGAAAAGATTGAGAATAAGGCAACCCATTTATGCTTCATGATTGATTTGAAAATCATAAAATTCCTTTCTAGAGTTAAATAATGTAAACTACTTTACATTAAATTGAATTTTCAATTTCATTTTACTTCAAAATAATTTCAATAAATTTTTTGAGAAGATAATTATAACATTATTTTTTTTAGTAAACAAGCATTAATTGTTAATGCTGTTAAAGATTACAATAGTTAGTTTCATAAATGGTAAACTAACAAAAATATTGTAACGCTTTTTAAAGTTTAAGTCAACGATTTACGACGTTATTTGTATCTTCTTATGTTTTTATAAATTTAGAATTTAAAGTAAGGAATGAATCGTGAATTTATTTAATCGCTTCACTCTTCTTATTTGCTTCTAAATTTTCAATAATTTTATCGACTCTTGACCAAGATTCAAAGGCAAGTCGCATATTTTCATGACCAATCTCTGTCAGTCGGTAATACTTGCGACGCCCGCCTTGACTTTCATCTCCCCAATAAGAACTGATAATCCCATCCTTTTCAAGTCTTTTAAAGATCGTATAGAGCGTGGCTTCATTAAGTTCCATTTCTCCATTCGAGGCTTCCTTGACTTGTTTGATAATACCGTAAACATAATTATCTCCTTGTTTTAGGACATTGAGCAAAATTACATTGGTTTGGGCTCGTAACATTTCTTTTGGTATTTCTGCCATTCTTTTTCCTTTCTATCATTTTAAAACAAAGTATATTATACTTCACATTACTATGTAAGTCAAGGTACTTAAACTATTTATATAATATTTTATTTTTGACGACTTTCTACTATATAAGATAAGAAAAAATCATCTCCGTTTTTAAGAAATTAGTCCATCCTTCTTTTTTAATTCTATTTTAAGAGGCCTTATTATAAAAGGTTTTTTTAGCGGTGGAAGCCAACTTTCCTTGAATTTTTTGTTATAATGGAATGATGTAATTTTGGGAGGATTTATATGGCAGCTTCAAGTACAAACAATCTGAAACTCGCTGAAAAAGGAGTTTGGGTTTCTATTCTCGCTTATATTGTTTTGTCTATCGGACAAATTGCGTTTGCGACAATTGTTCACTCTAGCGCTCTTCAAGCCAATGGTTTTAATAATGTGACTGATATTATGGGAAATATCGCAATCTTAATTGGACTTCGAATTGCTCGAATTCCAGCAGACAGTGACCATGTCTACGGTCACTGGAAAATTGAATCTATTGCGAGTTTAATTTCTAGTTTTATCATGTTCTTCGTTGGTTTTGAGGTCTTACGTGAAACCGTGATGACTCTACTATCCGGAAAAGAAGAAACCATTGATCCACTAGGAGCGCTTGTTGGTTTATTTTCAGCCTTTGTCATGCTCGGAGTCTATCTTTATAATCGTGATTTGGCTAAAAAAACGAACTCTCAGGCTCTCTCTGCAGCAAGTAAGGACAATCTTTCTGATGCGGTAACTTCTATTGGAACTGTGGTCGCTATTTTAGCAAGTAGCATTGGCTGGGAGTGGCTCGATACTGCTATGGCAATCATTATTTGTGGTTTTATTTTAAAAACTGCTTATGATATTTTCCACGAATCAGTTTTTAGTCTTTCTGATGGCTTTGATGAAAATCTTGTTAAGGAATATAGAGAGGCTATCTGTTTAGCTCCAAAAGTTAAAGGCGTTAAACTCGTTCGCGGTCGTTCTTATGGAAGCAACATTTTTCTTGATGTTGTAGTTGAAATGTCTCCTGATTTAAGTGTTTATGAAAGTCATGAAGCGACAGAATCTATTGAAAAAATGTTGATTGATGGTTTTGGGGTCTATGATGTTGATGTTCACGTCGAACCTGCTGCTTTACCTGAGGAAGAACACTATGCTAGCCGCTCACTTGAGCTTTTAGCAAAAGAAGAACAATTTTTGAATCATCAAAATTTGCCAAAATTGACTGATGAAAAGTATCAGGAAATTCTTGCTGATGGAAGAATGATAAATGCCAGTGAAAAATTGAATACTTTCGGACAAATTACTGACAAAAATTCTGTCAGTAAAAATAATGAATCTGGAAATCTCCTATCTAGTCGGTCAGTAATTCCCTTGGCCATAAATCATTATAAAGCTTCGCAAGTCAGTAAAAAAACATTTATTTTAACTTATGACTACTGGCAAAATGAACAAAATTTTATTGTCACAAGCATTTGGCGCCGAAATGACTATTGGTCTTGCATTTATCGGCAAAGCACTTTAAAGATGGAGGAAAATGACTCATGACTCAGTTTCAAGAAAATCAGGAACAAATTATGACCTCTTTGACTAACTTGTTTAACAAAATTGATGCTTATTATAAGCCACAGATGGAAGCTGAATTTTCAAATATTTCATTATCAGAAATCGAAACAATCGAATTTATAGCCAAAACTCCCTATCCTAATGTGACAAAATTAGCTCATCATCTTTATATGACACGCGGTGCTGCCAGTAAAATTGCTAAAAAACTTCTCAAAAAAAATCTGATTGAAAGTTATCAAATTCCTCAAAATAAAAAAGAAATTTATTTTCGATTAACGAAAGAGGGGCAACAAATCAATGACCGTCACGAAAGTCTTCACCAAAAATTTTCCCAAAATGACCAAGTGATCTTTGACGAATTAACTGATGAAGCCGTCAGTAATATTTTAGAATTCCTTGATAAATACAATAATCACCTTGATTCTTCTATCCGAAAAAATATTGAAAAATAAGTCTGTCAGTAAATTAATTTTTACTGATGGTTTTTTTATTTGTTTTTTGTTGACAAAGAAACAATAACGCGATATACTATTTTTGTTTCCAAGGAAACTCGAATAGAAAAGTGAAGCCTTTAGTCTGACAGAGTTCACTTTAGCAGCTGAAAACCTGCGCAAAAAACTTCCTAAGAAATCAAATAATCATCACAATTCAGCTCGTTCGCCTTGAAGTGACTGAAATTAGATAAAATTGCGAAACTACTCCTTGAGTAGAATCCCTCATTTTTCAATCTAGTTTGTCCATTCTCACTAAGTTACTAAGGTAACTCATCGAATGGAAAATTTCATCAATTCAATTTAGTCAAGCAGAATCTGACATCAAAACTGTCAAATTCTTGTTGCCCTTGACCCTTTCTCCCACTTGCTAAAGCAATCGAAAAATAAAAAAGGTGCAAAGACCCTAGAACGAACTCACATCTTAATGGAGGTTCTCACTATGAACATCAATAAACACGCCCTCACTTTTGGGCTTATCACAACTTTTCTGACAGGACTTGGTTTTACACTCATTTCCCCTGTTGTCCCATTTATGGTCGCTCCTTTTGCAAATGCTCATGACCAAGCATTCATCGTCTCTGCACTAATGGCCATTTATGCACTCTTTACTTTCTTTGCCGCCCCCGCACTTGGCTCTTTATCAGACCGCTTTGGTCGCAAACCAATCTTACTAATTTCTTTAGCTGGTTCTGCCTTGGGGTATCTGGTCTTTGGTTTAGCTGGCAGTCTTTGGGTGCTCTTTATCGGACGAATCATCGATGGCTTAACCGGTGGAAATATCGTGACACTTTTCGCTTATTTCGCCGATATTACTGATGAAGAAAATCGAACAAAAGTATTCGGATGGACAGCTGCTGCTGTTGGTGTTGGAACAATTTCTGGCCCAACCGTTGGTGGACTCCTAGCCCATTTTGGAAATTCAGTCCCCTTCTACTTTGGAGCAATCATCTCCCTTGCAAATCTTCTTTATGGTGCTTTTGTCATGGATGAAAGCCTTCCTGAAAATAATCGCACAAGAAATTTTTCTCTTAAGCAGCTTAATCCATTCACCCAACTTTTTCAGCTCTTACGCATGAAAAATCTCAATCGTCTCCTCTTTGCCGGTATCTTACTTTGGTTGCCAAATGGTGCGCTCCAAGCTATTATCAGTCAGTTTTCACTTGATAGTTTTGCTTGGACACCTGTATTAATTGGTCTTGCCATTTCAATCATGGGTTTGATGGATATTTTAACTCAAATTTTCATCATGCCCAGACTTCTAAAATTAGCTAATGAAGATAAACTTATCCGTCTAGCAATAGTCTGCGAAATAATTGCTTACTTACTTTTCGCTCTTTCTGCTTTTTCTAAAATGTGGCCCCTCTTCATTCTGGCAATGTTTATCTTTGCTTTTGGAGATAGTATTTTCGGAACTGCCTTCAATGGCAAACTTTCAAAATCAGCGACTTCTTCTGAACAAGGTAAACTTCAAGGCGGAAGTCAAGCTCTTCAAGCACTTACACGCGTTATCGGTCCTTTAATTGGTGGACAAATTTACATTAGTCTCGGACATTCTGCTCCCGCCCTTATGGGATTTATCTTCCTTATTCTCGCTTTGATTGTTCTATCGAAAGCGAAATCAAACGAATAATTTATAAATAAAAAAACCACCTCTAAAAGGTGATTTTTATTTATAAATTACAATTTTTCAGCAATATCAGTAATTGCTTTATCAACTGCTGCTTTTTGGCTATCAATCAAAGCAACACGTGCTGTAATTTGTTTAATTGCCATTTCAATTGAACGTTTCAAGCCTTGGTTTTCTAATTTTGGTTCAAAGAAAGCTTTATATTCCGCTAATTTATCAGCAGTTTTGAAAGTATTCCCTGGATAGATGACAAATTTGTCATAACTCATATCACCACCCAATTTTTCTTCAAGGAAAGCCCAATTTGCTTTTTCCCAAGCCCATGCTGCATCTTGTGAAAAATCATTTCGTAAGAGGTAGAACCAAGAGAAAGCAATATCTTGTGGTTTAACAATATCTGCATTTTTGAAGCTTTCAAGTAATTCAGCAATAAATTTTTCATCTTTAATCAAAGCAACTGCTCCTTCAAGTTCACGTTTGAATTCTTGGAGGCTTGTTTTGATATAAGTTTCACGATAAGTTTTAACCAATTCAGCCGAGTTAGTTGTTTTGATTTCATTGTTCAAAACAATTGGACGAATATCAGCTGGAATACTTGCTAAATTTTCTTTATGTGCTGCAAAAATTTGGCTAGCTTTTGTTTTGGCATCTGCATTTTCAGAATACAAAGTTTTACTCAACACAATTCCACGAAGGCTCTCATCCCCAGCAGATTCACCAGCAACTTTATCCCAACCCAAACGAGCATAATTTTTAGCAAAAAGTTTTCCTACCAAGCTTTGGAAGGCTTTTTCAGTTTCTGAATCTTCATCAACAAAAAGTTCCAACTCACTAATGAGTTGACTCAAACCAGTATTAACAAGGTAAGATTCTTCATTAGTGAATGATGGCAAGATATTTACAACGTCAGCATAAGAAATCACACCTGCTTTAGCCAACAATTTACGGTCTTGCAAGATTTGGAATTTTGTCACATTCTCCAAAGATTCAACTTCTGAAAGAAGGTCTGTCAGTAAAGCACCCTTATAATCAATGATGTAATGAGCCATATTTGCATCATTCAAAAAGAGAGCTTTACCATTGTTTTTAGTTTTCAAAGCAGCAAACCCTGGAATTTCAACTTTTTCAGAAGAAAGCAAGTCTGGTAGCCCTGTCCAATTGGTATTCAATGGAACATTCCACAAACGTCCTTTGTCAACACCTTCACCAACAAAGAATTGTTTTTGACTCAAAATCAAAGTATCATCAACGACTTCTGCTGTAACGACAGGGTAACCCGGTTGATTAACCCATGAGTGCATGAAGGCTGCCACATCTTTTCCAGAAACTTCAGCCAAGGCATCCCAAAGATTGTCTCCAACTGTATTTCCATATTGATGGCGTTTGAAATAAAGGGCTAAGCCAGCAGCAAAGTCTTCATCTCCGAGCCATTTACGAAGCATAACCATTAAGCGTGAACCTTTAGCATAGACGATTGCTGGATCAAAAAGTGTTCCAATTTCATCTGGGTGAGTTACTTCAACGTGGACAGATTGAACTCCGTCAGTTGCATCACGATTCAATGCCATATTGGCTTCTGAGATTGAGAATGATTCCCAAACGTTCCAACTTGGTTCCAAAGCATCCATACAAACATATTCCATGTTGTTAGCGAATGATTCGTTGAGCCACAAATCATCCCACCATTGCATAGTTACAAGGTCACCGAACCATTGGTGAGCCAATTCATGGGCAATAACTGTTGCCACATATTGTTTACTTTGAATGGTTGCATTTTCAGGGTCAACCAACATGCAAACTTCACGATAAGTGATACATCCCCAGTTTTCCATTGCTCCTGCTGAGAAGTCAGGCAAGGCAATATGCCAGCTGTGTGGAAGTGGATAGGGTGTTTGATAATAATCTTCGTAAAATTCGATTGAACGAATAGCAATATCAAGTGGGAAATCAAGTGCTGCTTGACTATGAGCTTTCGTTGCAAAGGCACCTACTTCAACACCAGATTTTGTTTTTCCTTTTTTATATTGAAGTTCACCGAATACAAAAGCCAAAAGGTAAGAACTCATTTTAACAGTACGTTCAAAAACGTGAATTCCATTAATATTCAAGAGTTCTGGCATATTTGAAACAATGATGTCGCCTTCTTCTTCATCAAATTTTACTGACAAATCGAAAGTTGCTTTCGCTTCTGGTTCATCAATAGATGGGAAAGCTTGGCGAGCAAAATGGCTTTCAAACTGTGTGCCAATTAGCATTTTCTTTTCACCATTTACTTCATAATATGAAGGATAGATTCCCATCATGTTGTCAGTCAATTCGGCTTCATATTCAAATGAAACAGTCACGCGCCCTGTTTCACCAATTTTAACAACAATTTCTTCATCTTCTTCATTTTCAATGAAGTTTGTATCAACACTAAAAGCGCGAACTTTGTTGAAGTGTAATCCTTTGGTATGAAAGGAAACAACAGTATCTTTTGCTTCCCCAGTAATTGCCACTTGACCTTTTATTTTCTTAGTTTTACGGTCAATATCAAGGAAAATTTTATAATTTTCCGGAACAAAAGTTTCAATTAAACGTTTTACAGCCATATCTTCTCCTAAATATTCAGTATTAATATAATTATATCAAATTGAATAGAAAATTTCGAGTACAAAGAAAAATTACATCTTTTCTTTAACTTATTAAAAAAACTGTCTACTGACAGCTTTTACAGAGGATATTCACTCTTATCAATATCCTCAATTTTTTGTCATTAATTATTTAGTTGCTTCTAAGGCTTTTTCGTAATTAGGCTCATCCGAAAGCTCCGCTAATATTTCACTATAGACGATTTGCCCCTCTTTTACAACAAAAACACTACGAGCAAGACGGCCCTTGAGTGGTCCATCATTTAAAACAAGACCATAAGCTTGTCCAAAAGTTCCATCATCAGCAAGAATTGTCATGTCAACTCCCTCGGCTGCACACCAATTTTTTTGCTCATCTGCTGTATTATTTGAAATACTCAAAAAGTCAATTTCTGAATGCTTTGCTGCTTCAAGATTAAAATGTTTGGTTTGAAGTGAACAAACTCTAGTATTGATGTCTGGGAATACACTAATCAAAACAGGCTTTTCAAGTTTTGATAATTTAATTTTATTTCCTTTTAAATCTGTCAGTTCAAAATCAGGTGCATCACCACTTGTTGTCGGATTTATTGTTGCTATTTTTTCACCATGAGATGTGATATTCATTGTCATTAATGCTCCTTTATTAATAGTTATATTTTCATTCTATCACAGAATATCCTCTCATCTGGCTCTTATTGCTCATCTTTCGCTGTCAGGTAGGGACTTTCTAAAGGACTTGGAAGTATTAGCTTATTGTCTTCTGATTTCACAAATTGATAATTAATTTTCTTGATTTTAAGTGTTTGTTTCATGATAGGCTCCTCCTTTGAATAAATAAAGTATATCAGGAAAAACTTTAGAATAACTTAGCTTATTCTAAAGCAAAACTTAATAAAAAAATTACTGACAGTAATTTTTAGCGCTTTATTAATGCTAAAAAAGCTGTCAGTAATTATTATTTTAAAATCATAAAATTATGATTGACAGTCGCTTGAATCACAGGATGATTTTTCAAATAAGCCGCAATCAATTCTGTCATGTCCACTGTTATTTCTCTGACAATCTTGTCAGCAGAAAACATTGGATAATTTCCACCACCGACTGCTCGATACTGATTGACTACAATTTCTAAAAACTCCTCACTGGCAACTGGACGTCCCTCAAAACTTAAGTTCACAATTCGCTGACCAATCTTTTTCTTCAAATCAATAGTATAATCAATGCCTTCATACATATCATAATTATAATACTCAGGTTTAGGTTCAACAAAGCGAGGACTAAAAATAATTTCTCCCTCATCATTAATTTCAAGATGTTCAGCCGTTCGTTCTAAGGCAGCTTTTAAATCAGACCCTGTCACTCTTAAAACAGCTAAAGTATTAGGATAAATATAATTTGTCAAAATTGAGCGCATTGTAATTTGTTCATCAAAACCTTTGGCTTCATTGTTAAAAAGCGCTGTCCCCGAAATTTTGGCAGCTGTTGCTTCCATTTGTATTTTATTTATCAATTCAATATAAGGATGCTCACTAATGCGCGCGGCCATTGGATCCAGAATTTTCATGTTCCCCAATATTTTTCCCATTGGCTGGTCTAACCATTCTTCTGTTTCCTTACTGATATCAGAAATAAGTTCAACCACATCTGTCGAAACTTTTGACTCGGCTGTTCTATGAATTTTGGCTTTTGAATGGGTAATTTTTTTTTGCTTATCTAATTCTAGCTCAATTTCCCCAACAAAATCCCCTCGAAATCCGGGCTGAATCACGGGAACTCCTAAAACATGTTGAGCAATTTCCCGATGCTGATGTCCTGTGACTAGAGCGTCAATCAATTCTCCATATTCCAATAATAATTGGTAGGCTTCATTTTCTCCTGTTAAGCTTTCCGTAGGAATTCCTGTCAGTAAATCTCGTTCAAATCCCCCATGATAAGCTACAAGAAGCACATCAACGCGCTGACGTAAGTCGGGTAAAATTTCTTTGGCAGCTTCAACAATTGATTGAAAAGTTAAATCCTTAATTGTAGCTGGCTGTTCCCAATGAGGAATATACTGAGTCAAGAAACCAACAATTCCAATTTTCAGCCCATGTTTTTCAATGATTTGATAAGTTGGTCCAAAAACTGGTTGTCCTTTTTTATCTAAAACATTGGCTGCTAAAATAGGATAATTGACTTGCTTGACATACGTTTCTAAATACTCCAGTCCATAATTAAACTCATGATTCCCTAGTAAGCCAACGTCATATCCAAAAGAATTTGTGACATTGACTAAATCTTTGATGCCTTCCTTTGCTTTTTTTGCCAGATAGTAAGCCAGAGCAGACCCTTGCAAGATGTCGCCATTTTCAATTTTTATGACGATTTCTCCTTTTTGTTCAGAGGAGCTTGTCAGTTCGTCCATTTTAGTTCGAGCTTTAGCAATCGAAAAAGGTAAATCCATGTCTTTTTCTGTAAAATTTGTGGGAAGAACAAAGCCATGCAAGTCACTTGTTTCAAGAATTCTTATCTTCATCATCCTTTATCCTTTCGCTAATTTTTTTCTAATTCTTGATGAAATGAGTTCAACAAAAATGATTAATACTAAAAGTCCGAGTAAAATTGCTCCAACAGACGACCATTTATAGCCAGACATTGCAAAACTCAATGGCGCACCAATCCCTCCAGCACCGACCAAGCCCAAAATGGCAGCATCACGAAGATTCATATCTAAACGATAAAGCAGGATGGAGTAAAGATCTGGTAAAAGTTGTGGCAAAACCCCAAAGCGAATTTTTTGAAAAGTTGTGGCACCAGCTGCATCCATCGCTTCAATGACCCCCATATCCAAATCCTCAATGGCCTCAATAAATAACTTTGCAATCATCCCAATGGACTCAAAACCAAGCGCCATCACACCAGCTGACGAACCTAAACCAACAACTGGAATAAACAAAAGGGCATAGATAAATGAAGGAATCGTCCGAATAGCCATTAAAACAAAACGAGTCAAATAAGCCAGCCAGTTAGGAACCAGATTTGTTGCCGCCAGAAAAGATAGTGGAACAGCGATAATCGCACCGACCAAAGTTCCAAGAATCCCAATAGCAAAAGTTTGCAGCAAGAGATAAGCCAAACCTGTTTCAGTGAAATTGAAAATTAAACTACTATCTGGATGAAAAATCCCTGTGAAAATATTTTTAGCAATTAAAGCACCATATTCTGAAACTCCGTGATAATGAACAACCGAGGTCGACCAAATTGAAATAGCTAACAAAATGATAAAAATCAAAAGATAATAAAGCCATCTTTTAGGTCGTCGATTGTATTCTTCAATAATTTGTGAATTCATTTTTCCTCTCATTTCATTCCTAGGCAATCTTCTTGCGAATGAGTGCACTGACAGAGTCTATAATCATGACCGTAACCAAAATTGAAACCAAAATCATGCCGACACTGGCAAAATCTCGAAAATTTACACGGTCATTTAAGATATTTCCAATCCCGCCTGCACCAACATAACCTAAAATCGCTGCATAACGAACATTTCCTTCAAAAGCATAAAGGGCAGTTGAAAGATAAGTAGGTAAAACTTGAGGAAAAACAGCAATAAAGAAGGCTTTTAAGGGACTCACTCCCAAGGCCTCTGCCGCTTCAAATGGTCCCATATCAACCGTTTCAATGACTTCAAATAATTGTTTTCCGATAAAAGAAAAAGTAAAAATAAAAATCGCAACGACCCCAGCAAAAGTCCCCAGTCCAAAAATATAAGTCGCAATCAAAGCTAAAACTAGCGTTGGCAAAGTTCTTGCAAGCATAAAAATAAAGCGAATGATTCCATTTACTAACCGATTTTTAACGATGTTATTGGCTGCTAAAATCGCAAAAGGGACCGCTAATAAAGCACCCAATAAGGAAGCAAAAAAGCTCATTTTAATCGTATCAAGTAAAGGAGGAAGTACCTTATCAAAGTAAGACCAGTTTGGTGGAAGCATACTTGCTAATTTTTGTAAAAAGAGCCCACTTCGACTAAGCGCACTAAAGTCAAAATTTGTAAGAAGTACAGATAAACCGATAATTATAATAATAATTATCCAGTAAATCCAAGTACGACTGACTTTTTCTTCAACCACTTCACCCGTGAGGAGTTCTATTTTTTTGGGCTTAAATATTTTATCGTACATTTAAGCCTCTTTTCTATAAACTTCATCTAAAATTTCTTTGGTTACTTCTTGTGAGGGGCCATCATAGACAATCTTTCCTTTTTTGACGGCGATAATTCGTGAGGCATATTCTAAGGCGAGTTCAACATGGTGAATATTTAGTAAAATCGTTTTATTGAGCTCTTCGTTAATTCTTTTAAAATCATCCATTACTTCTTTAGCCGTCACTGGGTCAAGGGCTGAAACAGGCTCGTCAGCCAGTAAAATTTCACTTTCTTGTGTCAGTGCACGCGCAAGTGAAACCCTTTGTTGTTGACCACCAGAAAGTTGATCAGCCCGGATATATGCCTTGTCTAAAATTCCTACTTTATTCAGAGAATCTAAAGCAACAAGTTTATCTTCTTTTGAAAATAAGCCAAAAATCACTTTAAATAAGTTCATGTCTGGGACACGAGCAAACATAACATTTTTTAAAACAGTAACTCTAGGCACTAAATTATAGGATTGAAAAATCATTCCGACGTGGCGTCGAAATTTTCTTAAGTCTTTGCCTTTTAGTTTTGAGACATCCGTATCATTCACAAAGAGACGACCGGAAGTCACATCATTTAAACCATTAACACAGCGAATAAGGGTGGATTTCCCCGCTCCTGATGTCCCAATAATGGCTACAAATTCTCCTTGGTCAATTTGTAAGTTAACATCTGTCAAACCTTTTGTGCCATTTGGGTAAACTTTTGACACATTTTCAAATTTAATCATCACTTCTCCATTCTATATGAAGCTTCTATTTTATTTATTATTGCTTCATTTTCACAAAAAGAGTCTGGAACTCAACGAGTAACCCAGACCCTTTTAAAATGATTTTATTTGTTCATTAGTTGGCTTTACTCATTTCATTTGCCACTTTAATGGCTGTTTTATAGTCATCTTTTGTTGAATCAACATAGCCATCATGTGAATAAATCGCAATAACTTTCTTGCCTTCGGCAGTTTTGGACATATCTTTAATCGCTGTTGAGAGCGCCTTTTTGAACTCTGGTGTCATAATTTTAGATTTTTCTGAAACCATAATTCCGTCATTAGCGATAGCAGGGGTTACTCCAATCACATTTGTATCATCCCAAATGCTTCCTTTTGCACCAAAAGTTGTGGTCCATTTTGTTGCTTCATCTAAACGAGCATCGGCATATTCAGGCATAACATCAATTTGTCCTGATGCAAGTTGAGCCATCGCTGAATCGTAAGAATCCATCGTTACTGTATTTTTCAAATCACGAATTGAATGTTTAAAATTATCTGTCAACCATTGTGAAGGATACATATATCCCGCAGCAGATGAAGTCGATTCAAGCCCCCATTTTGCTTCATTCAAATCTTTCCATGTCAAAGTTCCATCGTTGGCTTCTTTAGCTAATTTTTTACCCATTGGAGAATTACCAGCAATGATTAATGAGCGATATGAAGTCACTTCTTTATCAGTCTTTGTTGTTGGTTTGTGTTCATTCCAATATTTTGCTGAGGTTGAGGCATCATTTGAAAGTCCTTTACGTGTTGCCATCAAAAGTGGAGTTGAACCATCTTGATACATCGCATAGGTTGTGGCTGACATTCCATATCCGACATCAACTGAACCTGCATCAAGTCCTTCACCAACCGCTTGATAGTTTGTTCCAACGCTTGTATCAATTTTTTTAACGGTATAGCCTTGTTTTTTCAACTCAGACTTCAAAATATTAGCGATTGGTTTAGTCACTGTGGTGATATCATCTGGATTTTTTGAGGGAATAAATGAAATCTTCAAATCCGAAATGGTTTTACTATCTGATTTTGAAGCAGAACTGCTATTTCCACAAGCCGCAAGTAGTGATAGGGCAATTACCGCGCCTGCTGTAAGTCCAATGACTTTCTTTGATGTATTTTTCATTTTAAAAATGAATCTCCTTAAGGTTTTTCTCAATCGGTTGATGAATTGTACTCTTCACAAAATAATTCTAACCCTTTTTTTAAGCCTTTACAATGACCCTTTTGTAAATATTCTGTTAATAGTTATCATCGTTCGTAAATATCGAACTTTATAAGGCTATTTCAAGTAAAAATATTATATAATACATCTTTTTTTATAAAATACATCTTTTTTCTTAGGGGATGTTTGTATATACCAAACATTTAGTTCAAAGTTATTTCATTGATAACGCTGACAAATTTTCTGCTATAATAAAGTTATGAAAAATTTAACTTTTACGGTCACTCTGTCTGATTTTGGTTTAGAAATTCATCTTCCATCAGAGGCCCGTTTGCTTCTCTTGGAACAAAACAATGCGCGTTTTGATTTAAATAATGATGAACTTTTCTTTTTATTAAAAAAAGGACAGATTAAAATGATAGCTAATGACTTAGAATTAATTCCTAAATTAGAATTTGATAAGGTTGTGATTCTAAATGTAAAAGCTTATGAATTAGATGCAAATTATCTGACTCAGTATTTGGTCAATTTGGCTGAGGAAGCTGGAATTAATTTGCGTGATAAGGCAGAACCACTTAAAATTCCTAATAATATCGAAAAAGCTTGTGCAACTTATGCAGATGAATTTTTAAGTGCACTCGGCGCTTTTGGAATTAAATTAGAAAAGAAAAAAGCCTTCTCTCCCAAAGCGCAACATCGTTGGAAAAAAGGACTTTCAGAAATTGAATTTTTTGTTAAACGACCAGACAGTCAAGCCACGATTATTTGGCGAAAATCTAACGAATTGGTCATTAAAGCGGGGGCAAAAATCGCTGAAAGCGGAGGAATGAAATCAGATGGTACACCTGGTTTAGCTTATCGTTTCACGCAAACGCTTAGAGAAGAGCAAAAAGAAAACTGGGACCCTAAAACTTTCATAACCACTGCTGATATTGTCTTGAAATCAGTCAATGAAGTCGGACATTTTCTCTATTTTGCTGGAACGAATAGCTGGCTACAATTAGTCGACAAAGAGGGACGCAGCATTCACGAATTATCTGTAGTACAGTAATTTTTATTGACTTAAGATTTAAGAAATTCTTCCGATAATTGGAAGGTTTTTTTAATTCAATTTTTTCTTGTAAATTTATTTTTATAGAGTTATAATATTCAAAAAGGAGGCGGTTACATGGCTAAAAAAGGCTAAAGAGCTCGTTGGCTATGAAGCTCAACTTCAAAAAATATATTTGAGCGAATTACTGACGAAGAAAGGTGAAATAATTGATTATATCCTTTGTTATCCAGAGCTCAAAATTCATCTGAAAGAGCCTAAAGAAAGTTTTCCACAGACTAAAATATTAATGATAAACCAACTCTAACTAAAAAAAGTTACTGACAAATTTGTCAGTAACTTTTTATTTACTTCATTAATTCATAATAGAGCTGACCCATATTTCCTTGAAAATCAAGGACTTCATCAGCAATTTTTACTTCAACAACTTCGATTTCGTCTGCAATTGCATTGTAGTCACTTTGTTGAAGGGCTAAAAAATCGTTGATCCCATCAAATTCTTCAGTAAAGGTCATACCATTCTGAAGTTTTCCGATTAATTTCATCATTAAAATTCTCCTTATTACATATCTTCAAAAACAAGGCTAGGTTTAGCATTTAAGTCTAATCCTGCTTGAACATTTTCAAGACCTTTTTTCCATTCAATGTAGGCTGCTGCTGCAATCATACCGGCATTATCCCCACAAAGGCGCAAAGGGGGAATGATTAATTTTTCGTCAGTAATTTCTGCTGACAGACGCTCACGTAGGCCCTGGTTTGCTGATACTCCACCGCCAATAATTAAAGTTTTGACAGGGTATTTTTCCATAGCCAATTTAGTTTTAGCCATCAGTACATCAACAACTGCTACTTGAAAAGAAGCTGCCAGATTTTCTAAGTCATTGGCAATCACATCATTGCCTTTTTGATTTTCATTATGTACAAGATTGATAAAGGCTGATTTCAATCCAGAAAAGCTAAATTCTACTTCATGTGTGTTCATCATAGCTCGTGGGAAATTGTAAGTGTCCTGACCTTTATGGGCCAGTTCATCAATGACTTTTCCACTAGGATAAGTTAATCCCATCACCCGACCAACTTTATCATAAGCTTCACCGGCCGCATCATCCCGTGTTTCGCCAACTTTTTTATAGCTTCCTTCTTTTTCAACGTAAACCAATTCAGAGTGTCCACCTGAAACCAAAAGAGCCATGGCCGGATATTCGATGGTATCGACTAAACTCGCCGCCATCAAATGCCCTGCCATATGATTGACAGGAATCAAAGGCAGATGGTTGGCCCAAGCAAAAGTTTTTGCAGCCATGATTCCAACTAATAAAGCACCGTTTAGTCCTGGACCTTCTGTCACCGCAACGGCTGTCAGTTGGTCAGCTGAAATTTCCGCTTCTTCAAGCGCTGCTTCAATACAAACGGTAATTTGTTCTACATGATGACGGCTGGCAATTTCGGGCACAACCCCACCAAAACGTTTATGACTATTGATTTGACTGGCAATGATATTACATAATAATTCACTTCCATTTTTTAAAATCGCCACTGAAGTTTCATCACATGAAGTTTCAAAGGCTAATATATAATTATCTTTCATTTTTAAAATTGCTCTTTTCTCATTAACAAAGCATCTTCAAGAGGTTTGTCATAGTAATTTTTTCTTGTATGATAAATTTCAAAACCGAATTTTTCATAACATTTTTGAGCAGCAAAATTTGACTGACGAACTTCAAGAAATAAAGTTCCTGTAAATCCTGATAATTCTGTCAGTAAAAGTTTTGCTAAACCTTGTCCTTGAAAATCAGGATGAATGGCGATATTGGTCACTTCTAATTCATCCATCATTATTGAAATGGCCAGCAGACCAATTAATTGCTCATCTTCTTCTAGTAAAAAGTATTCCGAATTTTCGTTTACTAAATCACTCGATATATAAACTTGTGACCAAGGCGACTGTCCATAAGCCACTGATAAAAGTTCATAAATATTGACTGATAACTTTTCCACAGGTGGAAAAGTATTTTTGTCTTTCGACTTATTTTCAGAGTAAGACAGACGTTTTAAATTCATTTTTTTAATTCTTTGACCATCCAAATTGCATCGGCACCATCCTCATAATATTGAGGAAGAAGCTTGTCAGTAACAAAGCCTTGGCGGCGATAGAGCCCTTGAGCCTTTGTATTATCCCGGCGAACTTCTAAGGTCATCACATTTTTTCCAAGTGCTGCCATTAGAGAAATTAACTGCTCAATCAATGTTGAGGCAATCTGTTGCCCTTGGAAAGCTTTAAAGACAGCCAAATTAGTGACATGTGCGTCTTGACCATGATGATTAATTCGTGTGCCAATAAAACCAACAACACTACCAGAAATTTCAGCCACAATGAAAAAAGCTTCATCATTTTTGACAATTTCATGTTCAAAATGCGAGAAAGTCCATGGAATATCTCCATTATAAACATCTCGCTCAATCGCAAGTAGAGCCACAATATCCACCCTATCTGCCAACCGATAATGAACACCTTCTCGATCGTGTTCAAGGTCAATATCGGCCATTTCTAAATAACGACGAGGATTAAATTTTTTTCCACTAAACCCTTTGAACGTAGTCGTCAGGAGTGTTTTCAGCTTTTTCATGACTTTCCAACCATTTCTCTTCAGCCTCAACTTTTTTGAGGTATTTTGGCACAAAAGCGTGCACATTTTCAGGAACTAAATTTTCGGCAATTTTTGCAATTTCATAAGCTGACGGAAGTTTTTCCAAGCTGTCAGCGATGATTTGTTCTTTTGAAAATCCAGCATTTTGAATTGCATCAACAAAATTTTCAGATTCTCCAGTAAAAATTACTTTGCTAAAATCTGAAACTTTTTCTGATAAATCAGCCAAAAATTCGCTAAAATTACAATGTTGGTCGGCAATAATTTGCTGACCATTTTTATAAAGGGCGGCATAAGCATTTCCGCGTCTAGCATCAATAATTGGCAAAACATAGGCTTCATCATCTTGAACACGATTGGCAATCGCAAGTAAACTTGATAGGCCAACAAGTTCTTTATTCAAACTAAAGGCCAGCGTTTTTCCTACAGTTGCAGCAAGCCTCAATCCCGTGTAAGAGCCTGGACCTTGAGCTACTGCAATTCGATCAAGGTCTTTTGCTTCCATGCCAACCTGAGCCATCAAAAAATCAATCGTCGTCATCAATGTCGTACTATGATTTTTTTTCAAATTTAGTGTCACTTCACCAAGCAATAATCCGTCAGTAAGCAATGCGACTGACAAAGCCTTTGATGAGCTATCAAATGCTAATATATTCATTTTTTACCTATAATATTTCTGAAAGTTGTTGATTTATAAGTCACTGATAGGACTGACTGGCAGTTTTAAAGCTAATCTTGTTGATTAATTTCCTGTCAAATCATCCTTTTTAAATAATTTTTTACTTTATCTCGATTATCAGTATCTACTTCCTTATATTTTACCACGCTTGCCTTACAAGTTCCACCATTATTTTTTAGGAAGCGTTTCATTTGTGAAATTAATGAGCGCAACTTTCCATTTCCTTGCAAATATGCTAAAATGATAATAATTGCAAAGAACAGCAAACACGAACTATTAAGAAAGGAACGAGCTTTTGCTCGTCGTAAATTATAGAATGATTTTTAAAGTTTTCTACCAAAAAGATAACACTCGCTCACCTCGCCGTGAGACAACTGATGCCCTTTATCTCGACCTTGATGTCGCAACTAAAGAAGAAGGGGTTATCCTTGCCCGCGAACTTCTTGCTAAAAATACTGCTTACCATGTTGAGTTTATTGACTCACTTTCAGATGAATCTGTTGAATATGAAAAAGAAACTGGCGTATTTGAAATCACAAGCTTCTAAGACTAACAGGAGTACAAAGGAGAACACTTTAGATTATTGTCAAAAATGACAGCAATCTAAAGTGATTTTCTTGTACCTTTAAATTTAAAAAGGCAGTCTGTATTCAGTCCTGTCAACAAATTTTTAACTCTTGATACTTAACTGACCCATTGTCAGTAAAAATAACTAATAAAATCCAAAGAATAGGAGAAACATGCCAAAACAACTTAAAATAAAAGCTGATGAAGTCGCAGTTTACGCCATTGGCGGACTGGGCGAAATCGGCAAAAACACTTACGGCGTTGAATATAAAGATGAAATCATCATCATCGACGCCGGAATTAAATTCCCAGAAGACGATTTATTAGGTGTTGACTACGTCATCCCTGATTACACTTATATTGTTGAAAATATCGACCGGATTAAAGGACTCTTCATTACTCACGGACACGAAGACCATATCGGAGGAATTCCTTTCCTTTTGAAACAAGCCAATATCCCTATTTATGCTGGGCCATTGTCACTTGCACTCATCCGTGGAAAGCTCGAAGAACACGGGCTTTTACGTGATGCTAAACTCTACGAAATCCACGCCGATTCAGTCATTAAATTTAATCACTTGAGTCTTGATTTCTTCCGCACCACTCACTCAATTCCAGAACCTTTAGGAATTGTTGTGAATACCCCTCAAGGTAAAATTGTAGCGACCGGTGACTTTAAGTTTGACTTCACACCAGTGGGTGAACCTGCTGATCTACACCGTATGGCTGAACTTGGTAGCGAAGGTGTCTTACTCCTTCTTTCTGATTCAACCAATGCTGAAATTCCAACTTTTTCACATTCTGAAAAAGTCGTTGGTGCAAGCATCATGAAAATTTTTGAACGTATTGAAGGTCGGATTATTTTCGCTTCTTTTGCCTCAAATATTTTCCGTTTGCAACAAGCCGTTGATGGAGCAGTTAAGACTGGGCGTAAAATTGTTGTCTTTGGGCGTTCAATGGAAAAAGCCATTGTTAACGGTTTAGAACTTGGTTATATCAAAGCGCCTAAGGGCACATTTATCGAACCAAATGAAGTCAATCAATATGCTTCACATGAACTTTTGATTATGTGTACAGGTTCGCAAGGTGAGCCAATGGCTGCACTATCAAGAATTGCCAACGGAATGCACCGTCATATTACCCTACAAATGGGCGATACCGTTGTCTTCTCATCAAATGCGATTCCTGGAAATACTCATGGTGTTAACCAACTGATTAACAAAATCGCTGAAGCTGGAGTTGAAGTCATTTATGGTAAGATGAACAACATTCACACTTCAGGTCACGGTGGACAACAAGAACAAAAACTCATGTTGCGTCTTATCAAACCAAAATACTTTATGCCTGTCCACGGTGAGTATCGTATGCTCAAAATTCATGCTGGACTTGCTCAAGATACTGGTGTCCCTAAAGAAAATTGTTTCATTCAAGAAAACGGAGATGTCCTTGCACTGACTGCTGACAGCGCCAGATATGCTGACCATTTCCCGGCTGCCGATACTTACGTTGACGGTTCAGGAATTGGAGATGTCGGAAATGCCGTTCTCCATGACCGTCATGAACTTTCAGAAGACGGAATCGTTCTCGCAGTGGCAACCGTTGACTTTGAAAAGAAAACCGTTCTTGCTGGACCTGATATGCTCTCACGTGGATTCATTTACATGCGTGAGTCTGGTGATTTGATTCGTAGTGGCCAACGTGTCCTTTTCAATGCTATACGTGAAGCCATGCATGAAGAAAATGCTAATGAAGCGTCTGTAGCACGTGCGATGCGTGAAGCACTCTCACCATTCCTTTATAAACAAACTGAGCGCTCACCACTTGTTGTTCCAATGATTATGACACCTGATGAAAAATAAAAAATTACTGACAGAACCAAATTCTTATTAGAATGGAAGTCTGTCAGTATTTTTTATTCAAAATAATCTTTTTTCTTGACTTAAACCTGGTTTAAGCTGATATACTCTAAACATGAAGTAATGAAATAATAAAAACTTCAACTCACTTAAAATGAAAGAGCTAAAAATGCCAACGATTCAAGAAGTTTCTCGCAAATTTAAAGTTTCCTCCTCCAGCATTCGTTTTTACGAGCGTAAAGGTTTCTTAAGTATTCCTCGTGATAAAAATGGCAATCGAATCTTTGACGAGGAAAGCCTAACACGCCTAGAGCTCGTTTTACATTATCGAACAGCTGGTGTCAGTTTGGAAGATATTCACGAAATTTTTAAAAATTACATGAATCATCAAGTTTCCGTTCAACTCTTAAAGAAAACGGCGCAAGATTTGGACAATAAAATAGCGGAACTTGAAAAAACAAGAGTATTTTTAGCAGACAAAATCATTTTTCATGAGCAATTAGCACAAAAAGAAAAAGGTTAATTGAGCTATAGCTCATATCTTAGAGGAAAATCAAAATGACCAACAAAGAAGAAATTCACACATTAATCAATAACTATGCGACTTATGCAGACACTCGGCAAACAAAAGCTCAGTTTGACCTTTTCACAAAAGACGGCTCAATGAGCGTTTATTATCCATGGAATAAGGGCAAGGCTGAGGAAATAAATACGTCAGAAAAAATGCTAGCAACCTTTGAAGCCCTCAAACAATACGAAAAAACTGTTCATTTCATTGGACAAGTCGAAATTGCTCTTGACAGTGAAAAGCCAAGGCAAGCAAGTGCCTATGTTTATACTATTGCTCATCATGTCATCACAAAAGAAAATGGGGAAAAATCACTGATGATTGCTTATCTCCGTTATGATGATAGCTTTGAAAAAACAGAATCTGGTTGGAAATTTAAGCATCGTGAACTTCACGCAGATGTCATCGAAAATCGCGATTTAAAATAAAAAAAATCTCTGAATTATTCAGAGATTTTTTTGTATTCTTTGATAAAGCTTTGATGAAGTTGTTCTTTTTCTTCCTTGCTTATAGAAGCTCCATCAATCGCATAATGATTAATTTTTTCAAAATCAGCTAGAGAAAAATCTGGATACCAAGCTGATATTTTTTCATATTCTTTATTTAGACTTGTGGCAGAAACTGTCCGATTATCCGTGTTCAAAGTCACATGAAACCCTTTATCATACAGTTCCTTAAAAGGATATTGTGCAAGCTCCGTCACAGCTTTTGTTTGAAAATTACTCGTAGGCGCCATCTCTAAAACAATTTGTTTTTCAATCATCATTTCTTGTTCGGCTTTGGATAGATTTTTGGTCATAATCCCATGACCAATCCGACTTGCCCCCATGGCGATTGAATCTAAAATATTTTGCTCACATGATGGACATTCTCCAGCATGAAGCGTCACATTTACACCATTAATTTTTAAATCATGAATCAAATCAATAAATTTTTCTTGTGGATAATTCAATTCATCTCCTGCCATATCAAATCCGACAAGGTGTTCATCAGGAATTTTAGCAAAAAGAGGCAGAAGTTTTTGTAACTTTTGAATTGGTTCTTGTTTTAATCCACAAATGAGTGCATTAGCTCTTATATCAAAATCATTTTCGGCACGAGAAAGACCAGCTATAACGGCTTCCACCGCTTCTTCTAGACTTAGATTTTCTAATAAATGTTGACTTGGAGCAAAGCGAATCTCAATATATTTGATATGATCATCAGCTGCCTGTTTAACAACATCATAGGCCGCCAATTCAAGATTTGTATAGCTTTGTAAAAGAGGCAGAACAAAATCAAAACGTTTTAGATATTCCAGTAAATTTTTGGTATTTTCTGGGGCTTGTGCCTTTTCCAAAATCTCCTCATCGGTCATCGTTATATTCACGCCGGCATTTTTAGCGAGTTCTTTGATACAAGACAAGCTTAGCGAGCCATCTAAATGGCAGTGAAGTTCAACTTTTGGCATTTGAGCAATAATTTCTGATTTAAGCACGAGTATCTCCCTTTTCTTTTTCGTCCAATTTTTAGAGCATGATATAAAAGATTTCGAGCCCAAAAGCTCGAATATTTCTTTCAAAAATGTATTTTTACTATTCTACGCTTTTTTGTCAAAAAAATCAATCCTCATCTCTATTCTTTTCAATACAAGTTGTGGATAAGATTTCTTTGGCTCAATTAACCCTTTTTTCTGGATTTATCCCCAATTTCAAGGTACTTATTCACAGCATTTGGGGAAAAAGTGAAGAAAATGTGGATAAATCCCTTAATAACTAATAAAAAACAAACAGAATTGCTAAATTCTGCTTGTTTTTATTTTCAACTGACCACGACATTTTCCACAACGATACTTTTTTGTATCGATTTTTCTTTGTCTGGGATAGTTTTGTCCGCAATTTTGACAGACATAATCATATTTTACTTTTCTCTCCTCTACTGCTGGTGCATAACGAAGGCCACCAACTTGCGCAAGTAATCTTTTAAAGTCAGCATCTTGATGCTTATAACCCCTTTTTGTGCGATAGAGGTGGTAATGAGTTAATTCATGTAGAACTACTCCTTCAAAATCCTCCAGTTCGGCCATTTTAGGGTTAAAATCAAGATGTAAATCTTTTGGAAAAAAGCGACCACCAGTAGTTCGTAAACGCTGATTCCACTTTGCTTCATGTTCAAATGGACGCTTAAAATAGTTTAAAGAAATTTCTCTTACCTTTTTCGTCAATTCTTGATTTGTAAGCACATCTTCTCCTTGGCAAAACAATCTAAGAAGGTTGTCAGTATTTTTTTCGCTTCTTATCAATTCTCTCTATCAGTAAATTTGGATTAGAGTTTCATCTAACGGAACTGAAATCAGAAAAATTTTCTAACAGAATTAATCTTCTTCGCGAGGATTCACTAGGGTCAAATTAATTTTTCCTCTTTGTAAATCAAGAGATTTGACCCAAACCGTTACAATTTGTCCAACAGCGACCACATCACTTGGATTTTTGACAAATGATTTGCTCAAATCAGAAACGTGTGCCAAGCCGTCATTTTTAATTCCGATATCAATAAAGGCACCAAAATCAACAACATTACGGACCACACCTTCAAGTTGCTGACCAATTTGTAAATCTCCAGCAGACAAGACATCTTGACGAAGAATCGGTGCATCAAAGCTATCACGTAAATCACGACCAGGTTTTTTCAAATCATTAATAATATCGGTCAATGTTTCCTGACCAAGACCAAGTTTTTCAGCCATTTCAGGAATATTTACTGACGAAAGTTTGGTCAGTAATTCTTCATTACTGACAGCAGGTCCAGCAGCAATTTCAGCCAAAAGTTGTTCCGTCACTTTATAAGATTCTGGGTGAACACCGGTATTGTCAAGGAAATTTTTACCTTCTGGAATTCTTAAGAAACCTGCCGCTTGTTCAAATGCTTTAGCTCCCAAACGTGGGACTTTTTTTAGTTCCGCTCTTGTTTTGAGTGCGCCATTTTCTTCACGATATTTTACTACATTCTGTGCCAAACTTTTATTAAGGCCCGCAACGTGTGAAAGCAAACTAGGACTGGCTGTATTGACATTAACACCAACTTGGTTAACGACTGTTTCAACAACAAAATCTAGATTTTCTGTCAATTTTTTCTCAGAAACATCATGTTGATATTGACCCACACCGATGGCTTTTGGTTCAATTTTTACAAGTTCAGCCAATGGATCTTGCAAACGGCGTGCAATCGAAATTGCTGACCGCTTTTCAACAGTCAATTCTGGGAATTCTTCACGTGCCAATTCACTTGCTGAATAAACAGAGGCTCCAGATTCACTGACAATCACATAATAAACATCAGAAAAATTATTTTCTTTGAGGACTTCAGAAACAAAACTTTCAGATTCGCGGCTGGCAGTTCCATTCCCAATGGCAATCATATTTACACCATATTCACGAATAAATTTTGCTAAATTTTTTTTCGCTTGAGCAATTTGTCCTGCATTTGCTGGTTTGACAGGATAAATGACAGTTGTCATCAATAATTTACCTGTCTCATCAACAATAGCAAGCTTTGCTCCAGTACGGTAAGCAGGGTCAAATCCCATGACTACACGGCCTTTAAGCGGTGCAACCAATAAAAGATTTTTCAAATTTTCGCCAAAAACTTCAATAGCAGATGCTTCAGCTTTTTCTGTCAGCTCGCCTCGAATACTTCGTTCCATAGCCGGAATCAATTTTTTCTTGACGGCATCTTTAATGGCCACTTGCATCATTAAATTATTTTGAGCAGCAAAACGGGCGGCAAAATAACGTAAAATTTTGTCTTCGTTATTTTCAAATTTTACTGACAGAATCCCCAATTTTTCACCACGGTTTAAAGCCAATACACGATAATTTGGTAATTCTGAAACTTTTTCTGAGAATTCATAATACATTTGAAAAACTTGCTTTTCATCAACGGCATCTTTTTTCAAACTACTTGTCAGTAAACTATTGTTTTTGATTTCACC